>Ga0209514_10001620_pt1 | contig 37872 bp, 33 predicted proteins | sample Subgrocontami58m_FD_187452 | JGI IMG/M metagenome (GOLD analysis project Ga0209514, IMG submission 187452) | Subsurface groundwater microbial communities from S. Glens Falls, New York, USA - GMW37 contaminated, 5.8 m (SPAdes) (version 3) | ecosystem: Environmental > Aquatic > Deep subsurface >...
GGCGGCGGCCGCTGGAGGATGGATCCCATCACGTCGTATCCCGCCCGCCCACCCTCAGGAACTCCTTCCTGAGGGGACACCCCTCAGACTCCCTGGCAAAGAGGGCTTTGCCCTCTCTGCACTCACCCGCGCCGACTATTCCCCTCAACGCTGAGTAGTGACCGCATGCAGACGGCCATCCCGCAGGTGCTGGGAACAGCGCAGGCCTTCTGGCAGATCGTCATTGCGAGCCGTTCGACGGCGTGGCAATCGTGAGGTCGCAGGGTGGCCCTGCCGGCAGGTCGCTCCGACGCGACGGTTGCCGCGGCGGCCCTGCCGCCTCGCAACGACGGGTGGGTGGCGGGCGTTCCCGGACACGCGTCATTGCGAGCCGTTCGACGGCGTGGCAATCGTGAGGTCGAAGGGGTGGCCCTATCGGTAGGTAGCGCCGACGCGACGGTTGCCACGGCGGCCTTGCCGCCTCGCAACGACGGGTGGGTGGCGGGCGTTCCCGGACATGCGTCATTGCGAGCCGTTCGACGGCGTGGCAATCGTGAGGTCGAAGGGGTGGCCCTATCGGTAGGTGGCGCCGACGCGACGGTTGCCACGGCGGCCTTGCCGCCTCGCAACGACGGGGGGGTGGCGGGCTCGCCGCGCCGCTAGGAGCCGCAGCCGGCGAACTGCTCGTTGAGACCGCGCTCGCGGGCCGTCATGGTGAACGAGCCTTGGATGCCCTGGAAGAACGGAACGACCGGCTTGTAGGTATAGTCCACTTCCACCTCCACGGCATAGCACGCTAAACCGGGGTCGCCGGAGATGGCGGGCGTGCCGCTGCCGCTGATGCTGCCCGAGTGGGCGGTGGTGAACGTGTTGTCGTCCCAGGAGTTCAGCACGATGGTGATGTCTGTTTCGGCGCGGGGCAGGCCGGCAGACGCTGCCAGGACCGCCGCCTGGATGGCGGTGAGGCGGTCGGCATCGCTGGCGGGGCTGTTGCCGCTGGTGTCGCCCCCGGTGATGGCCACCCGCAGGCCCTCGCGCGCGGCGTGTTCGATGAGCACCCACGAGAACATGAGGAACGCGAACTCGACGATGGCCAGCAGGCTGATGATGAGCGGGAGCAGGACGAGCGCGAACTCCACCATGCTCTGGCCGCGCCGGGCTCGCCGTTTGACAAGTAACCGCTTCAGCATGTCTTGTCCCTACTTCAGCAGCCGGTGGCCAATGCGCTGGCCTATAGCCGCGAATGCTTCGCCGATGACCGCCGAGGAACTGGCGTAGTAGTACTTGTCGCTGCCGCTGGCCACCTCCTTCAGCAGGCAGGAGTCCACGTCCTCCGTGCCGGTGCAGCCCTGGGTGGCGCCGTAGCCGATGGTGTAGATGGTGACGTCGGCGTTCTTGGCAATCTGCGCCCAGCGCCGCATCTCACGGTCCAGGCAGGCGTCGGTGCAGGATATCTGGGTGGGGGTCAGGCCGAAGGTTGGCGTGGCCGACGGCGGGTTGGGCGTGGCGGTGCGGGTGGGGGTCTTGGTAAACGAGCTGTTCGGGGTGGCGGTCTTGGTCACCGTGGGGGCGATGGTGGGGTTGGGTGACGGTGTGTACGTCCAGGTGGGATTGGGAGTGGACGATGGCGGCACCGGCGTGAAGCTGGCCCTGGGCGTGGCGGTGGCGCTGCCCAGACGGGGCGTACTGGTGGGCGACAGGTTCGGGATGCCGAGACCGCAGGGGAAGCCGGCCTGGCAAAACTCGCCGCTGTCATCCAATTGGTTCCTACCGTCGGTAAACACGATCATGACCTTGTCGACGCTGCCGGCAGCGCGGGCGTACGGCGTGTGGAACAACTCCTGGTAACCGTACTTGACGCCGACGCCGGTGGAGGTGCCCGAGCCGCCGTGGCCGCCACCTGTGGAGAGGCCGAGTGTGCCGCCCAGCCCCTTCAGCAGCGTCTCGCGGTCGCCGGTAAGGGGCGTAATTTGGGTGATGAGGCCGGAGCCGATACCCATGACCTCGCCGCGGAACGGTACCAGTCCGATCTTGGCCGAGGTGGGATCGGACGGCGCGCTGGACATGTTCATGGCGTAGATGAACGAGCGCACGCCGTTGATGACCGCCGTCATCTCGGTGCCGTCCATGCTGCCGGTGTCGTCGATCGCGATCATCAGGTCGATGGCGCCGAAGCCGGCGGTGGCGGTAGCGCACAGGTGGGTGGTGGTGATGCCGACGATGCGCATGAACACGGTGCTGGCATCGGCGCAGCCGGTGAGCTGCGCCTGACCGGGGTTGGGCGAGGACAGCGACTCGATAGTGGCGGTGGACTCGTTGGCCTGCAGGTAGCTGAGGGCGTTGGTGTAGGTGGTGGTGCTGCTGCCACAGCAGTCGGGCAGTTTGAGCGCTGCCGCGAGGGCGGCGGCGTCGACGGCGCGGCTGAGGCGGATGCGGGCCATGAAGAGCGCGCCGCCATCGACCGCCAGGCCCATGGCCGCGAGCAGGCCCACGAACGATACGGCCAACAGGATCATGGCCTGGCCCCGATTGCCCGCCGTCCACCGCCGCGCCACCCTATGCATCAGTTGTTTCGTCATGGTGTACTCCGTCTTTGAGCGCTAACAGCTACCGGTGGTTGTGAAGGATGTGTAGTAGGGCGCGACCGGGAACTTGGACACGCTGTCCATGGCAAACGACTGTGGCAGCGGATCGATGGCCATGCCCAGCAACTGGTGGTGGTTGTACTGCACCTCCACCTGGATGCTGCGCTCGGTGGCCGACCCGGTGGACACCAGCTTGTGCCCGCTGCTGGTGCTGCTCACCAGGACGGGCACATCGGTGCAGGCGCAGGACGACGATGCGTTCAGCACGTCGACGCTCTGGTTGTTGGTGGTGCCGCTATCGACCGTGCGGGTAATAACCACGTACATGGGCGTGGAGGTGAGCCGGATGCCTTCCTTCGCCACCAGGTTGCAGATGGTGGCATTGGTCATGCTGATGCCCTGGCGGGCGCCATCGCGCGAGATGGAGGTGACGGTGATGAAGGCGTTGAACGCCCAGCCCAGCTCGATGGAGGCGGCGATCATGAACATGAACATGGGCAGCGTGAGGGCAAAGTCCACCATGCTCTGGCCGCGGCTGCGGGAGCGCCGGTTGCGCATGGTGTCGCGTAGTCTCTTGCCCAACCAGGTTGCCATGCGGCGTGCTGCCTCCTTCCCGCTACAATTCGGCTACTTGTAAGATATAACGCCCGTGCAAAGGGCGCGCAAATGACTCACGTCACAGTATAGTCAAGTTCGCATGGCGGACGGCAGCGGTGCACCCTTGCGGCAGGGCTATCGCGTCTACATTTGGCCTATGAAGAGTTGGAGTGCTCCGGCGGGCGCAATGAATTGCGCAGCTACGAAGGGCGGCCCGCCCCAGGGCTATCGCATTCTCGCTGGGGCGTGAGGTTCCGCTCGTGGTGAGCTTGTCGAACCACCCAACCTGGGTGGAGGGACGGCGCTCTAAGGGGCCGGTGGTCTCGTCCGCTCCTTCGACTGGCTCAGGATGAGCGGTTATGGATGGCGGGCGAGAGAATGCGATTGCCCTGCGGCCCGCCCACGTCTCCAACCGGCTACACCACCGCCATGGTAGCCTAGAGGTGAGCGATGCCACCGGGCCACCCAGCCCCGCCCGTCCACCCTCCCCTAGGAGCGCACACGACGATGCCGCTCTACGACGGCTTCTACCGCGGCAAACAGGTCCTGATCACCGGCGGCGCCGGATTCATCGGCAGCAACCTCGCCCGCCGCTTGGTTGACCTCGATGCCGCCGTCACGGTCGTCGACTCGCTCATCGATGACTACGGCGGCAACCTGTTCAACCTGGATGGCCTGGACAATCGCCTCAAGCTGAACATTGCCGACGTGCGCGACCAGCACGGCATGAGCTACCTGGTGCGCGGCCAAGACCTCATTTTCAACCTGGCGGGCCAGGTCAGCCACATCGATAGCATGCGCGACCCGCACACCGACCTCGACATCAACTGCCGCGCCCAGCTCAGCCTGCTGGAGGCCTGCCGCCGCAACAACCCTGAGGTGAAGGTGGTGTACGCCAGCACCACCCAGATCTACGGCAAGCCCGACCACGTGCCCGTCACCGAGAACCAACTCCGCCGCCCCATCGATGTCAACGGCATCAACACCATGGCCGGCGAGGAATACCACATCGTCTACAACAACGTGTACGGCCTGCGGGCCTGCTCGCTGCGCCTCACCCGCACCTATGGCCCCCGCATGCTGGTGAAGCACAACCGCCAGACCGCCCTCGGCTGGTTCATCCGCCAGGCGCTCGATGACGAGGAGATCCAGGTGTTCGACGGCGGGCAACTGCGCGACTACACCTACGTCGACGACGTGGTGGAGGCATTCCTGCTGGCCGGCGCCGACGAAGCGGTCAACGGCGGCATCTTCAACCTGGGTGGCACCCGGCCGATCGCCCTGGGCGAACTCATCGAGACGCTGATACGGGTGGCCGGCAGCGGCAGCTTCAAGGTGGTGCCCTTCCCCGAGGAGCGCCGCCGCATCGACATCGGCGACTTCTACGCCGACTACAGCAAGATCACCCGCACCCTCGGCTGGCGCCCCACCACCGAACTCGAGGCCGGTCTGCGCCAGACCGTCGAGTTCTACCGGCGGTTTCGCGACAAGTACTGGACCAAGGGCAACTAACGCCTTCACGGTATAATGGCGGCAAGGAAGGAGAGTCACGTGGTACACAGAACAAAGGACATCGTCGCCAAAGCCCGGACGGAACATCGACTCGATAAAGCTAGAGTGGCGCCGGCCGCGATCCAGCTAACCCGTCCGCCAGCACTCCCACTTGACGAATGGCTCTTGGCGGTTGACGCGTTTGCTGAGACATTGCGTGCCAAGTATGGGACGTTCAGTCACCAGCAACTCGAAGAGGATATGGCGCAAATGCGCGATGAACGAGACCTGCGTTAGTGGCCGCAGTTGTCATCGATGCTAACCTCGCAGTCTGTCTTGTGACTCCGGATGAGCAGAGGCCGAACGTTCGAGCGCAGTTTGCAGTCTGGGCTTCTGAGCGAACTGATTTGGTGGTGCCGCCGCACTTCTTCGCGGAGGTGTTGAGTTCTCTCCGCCGAAAGGTGTTCGCACACCAGTTATCGGAGGCCGAGGAGGACACGGCGGTAGGCTTCTTTTTCTCCCTGTTGGTAAGGCGAGAATCTCCTCCGGAGCTCCAACCTTTGGCCTGGGAAGTCGCAAAGCAACACAACCTCCCTACCACCTACGACGCGGAGTACATGGCCTTGGCCCGCCTTCTTGACTGCGACTTCTACACCGCCGACGGCCGGTTCGTCCGGTCCCTGGGCAACGCCAAACCGGACTGGGTACGCTTCATCGCATGAACGTCCCCTTCCTCGACCTCACCGCTGAGGTCGCCGCCACCCGCGACGCGGTGCAGGCGGCCATCGATCGCGTGCTCACCCGCGGTTGGTTCGTGCTCGGCCCGGAGGTGGAGGCCTTCGAGCACGAGTTCGCCGCCTACAGCGGGGCCGCCCACGCCGTCGGCGTCGCATCCGGCACCGACGCGCTGACCCTCGCCCTACGGGCCTGCGACATCGGCCCCGGCGACGAGGTCATCACCGTGCCCAACACCGCGGTGGCCACCGTCGCCGCCATCGAACTGGCCGGCGCCCGCCCCGTGTTCGCCGACATCGACCCGGCCACCATGAACCTCGACCCGGCGGCGGCCGAGCGGGCCATCACCCCCCGCACCCAAGCGCTGCTACCGGTGCACCTCTACGGCCAGTCCACCGACCTCGCGCCGCTGCTCGACGTGGCGCGCCGCCATGGCCTCCGCCTCATAGAGGACGCCTGCCAGGCCCACGGCGCCAGCTATGGCGGCCGGCGCGTCGGCGGCATTGGCGACATCGGTTGCTTCAGCTTCTACCCCACCAAAAACCTGGGCGGCTACGGCGACGGCGGCATGGCCGTCACCAGCGACCCGGCGTTGGCCGAGCGACTGCGGCTGCTGCGCGCCTACGGCTGGAAGGAGCGTGACCGCTCGGTCGTTCGCGGTACGAACAGCCGCCTCGATGAACTGCAGGCCGCCATCCTGCGGGTGAAGCTGCCGCTGCTCGACGGCTGGAACGCCACCCGCCGCGCCATCGCCGCCCGCTACGACGCGGCGTTCGCCGGGCTCGACGGCCTGCGCCTCCCCGGCGAAGCGGCGTACGGCACGCGCATCTACCACCTGTACGTCGTGCGCCTGTCAAACACCGCTCGTCCTGAGCCTGTCGAAGGGCGCGCCCCAGAGCCGCACCGGGAGGCTTTCCGCGCCCATCTCACCGGCCAAGGCGTCGGCACCCTGGTGCACTACCCGTTCCCCATCTACCTGCAGGACGCCTACCGCGACCTCGGTCTCACCGCCGGCGCCTGTCCGGTGGCCGAGCAGGCGGCGACCGAGATCGTGTCACTCCCGTTGCACCCGCACCTGACCGATACCCAGGTGGAAGCTGTGGTCGCCGGCGTCCACAGCTTCTTCGGCCGGTGACGCGCCCGTGAGCACAATCGCCACACCGGCGGGAACCGCCTAACCGAGATGGAAGCCGAAGAGTACGCCACGATCCACACGCTGGAGCAGCGCCACTGGTGGTACGTCGGCATGCTGCGCAACAGCCTGCAATTGCTGGAGCGCTATCTGCCGCACCGCCGCCCGCTGGCCCTCCTCGATGCAGGCTGCGGCACCGGTGGCGCGCTCCTCCAACTCCAGCGCTACGGCACCACGGCAGGGTTCGACTTCTCGCCGCTGGCCGTGGGCTTCTGCCGCGAGCGGGGCCTCCCCGCCATCGTGCAGGCATCGGTGACCGATGTGCCCTTCGCTACCAGCCACTTCGACGCCGTCACGTCCTTCGAAGTGCTGTACCACGCCGGCGTACCCGACGATGCGGGCGCCATTCGCGAGCTCGCGCGGGTGCTGCGGCCCGGCGGCGTGCTGCTGCTGCGCCTGCCCGCCTTCGAGTGGCTGCGATCGTCCCACGACGCCATGGTGCACACCCGTCACCGCTACACACGCGCGGAGGTGCGCGCCAAGCTCGCCGCCGCCGGCCTGGAGCCGTTGCGGGTCAGCTACGCCAACACGCTGCTGTTCCCGCTGGTGGTGGGAGTACGGCTGCTGCAACGCCTATTCGGCCACGGCGAGACCAAGACATCCGACGTCCAGGAGACCTCGCCCCTCGTCAACCACATCCTCCTCGCCGTCCTGGCAGTCGAAGGGGCACTGTTGTCCTTCACCGACCTTCCCATCGGCCTCTCCGTCCTCGCCATCGCCCGCAAACCCGAGGCATAAGCCGCTCTGCCACGCACTCCCCCGCTTGCCCTCCCACTCTTTGAGTCCTACAGTAACCCTACCTACCCAGTCATCCGGAGGCGCCCTTTGGAAGGTTCCGCACTCGACTACGACCAGTTCCTCGCACACCCCTTCCCCGGCGCACCCCGCGCCCCCAAGGAAGACTGGAAGTACAACTTCGGCACGGTGCTCCCCGGCATCGACCTGCTGCCACTGCCGGAACTGGCCGAGACCGCCCGCCGCATGATCCTGGAGCGTGGCAGCCGGCTGTCGTTCTACCCGCCCGACCAGGGCCCCGAGGACGCCCGCGCCTACATCGCGCAGCTCATGCACGACGACCGCGGCATCCCCGTGACGGCGGACGAGTTGCTGCTGACCAACGGCTCCAACGAGGCCATCCGCCTGGTGCTCGACAGCCTCATTGCCCCCGGCGACGTCATCATCACCGAGCACAACCTGTACCTGGGGTCGCTGCGCAACTTCCGCCAGTGGAAGGCCGAGGTGGTGGGCGTGCAGACCGACGCCAACGGCATGGCGCCCGCCGCACTCGAGGAGGCGCTGGCGTCGCTGGCGAAAGCCGGCAAGCGCCCCAAATTCATTTACACCATCCCCACCTTCCAGAACCCCGAGGGCACCGTGCTCAGCACCGAGCGCCGCCACGAGTTGCTGCGGCTGGCCCAGCAGTACGGCACGCTCATCTTCGAGGACGACTGCTACGTGCACGAACGGCTGGAGAGCGACCCAACCCCGCCCGCGATCGCATCGCTGCCCGGCGCCAAGGACTGGGTGATGTACTGCGCCACCTTCTCCAAGATCCTTGGGCCCGGCATCCGCCTTGGCTGGCTCACCGCCCCGCAGCGGCTGCTGCAGGCATTCGCCACCAACAAGGTGAGCGGCGGCAACAACTTCCTGGTGCCCATGATCATGTGCGAGTACCTCTCGACCCACTGGGACGAGCGCATGGCTGCCCTGGCCGCCAACCTCAAGCTGCGCCGCGACGCCATGGTGGGGGCGCTGGACGAGCACTTCGGCGACCAGGTCACCTACTTGGTGCCCCGCGGCGGCATGTTCCTGTGGGTGGGCCTGCCCGAGGGTGTCGATACCCTGGCGCTGCTCGACAATGCCTCGGCGGCGGGCGTGCGCTACAACCCCGGCGTCCAGTTCTCGCCCACTAACCAGTCCAAGAACTATATGCGCCTCGCCTACGCCTTCGCCGACGTCCACAACATCCGCGAAGGCATCGGCGAGTTGTCGCGCGTGCTGCACCGCGAAGGCGCCGTCAAGCGGATGTAAGGATCAAGGGCGGGAGTCGGCAGGATGCTGACGGTACAGCCGCCGATGGCCCAACGCCACACTCACGCAGTTGCCCCAAGCGGGCTCGGCAGCCATCGAGGCCGGCAACCCGACCGGGCAGCCATACGGTCAGCGATCGCAACCATACCAACAGACGGCGACGTGAAGGAGGCCACTATGGCTGAAAAGAAACCCATAAAGACGGGCACGCAGCAGTCCGCCAAGAGCGACACCGGCAAGGCGGACGGGGGATTCACCGCCGAGGAACAAGCCGCGATGCGGGAGCGCGCTCAAGAGCTGAAGGCGGCCAAGCGTCGCGGGCCAGGCGCCGGCAACGCGGACGGGGAAAGCGATGTGCTCGCAAAGATCGCCGAAATGCCTGAACCGGACCGCACCATGGCCGAACGGCTCCATGCCATCATCAAAGCCAGTGCGCCAGACCTCTCGCCGAGAACCTGGTACGGGATGCCCGCGTATGCCAAAGACGGCAATGTCGTCTGCTTCTTCCAAAGCGCACAGAAGTTCAAATCCAGATACGCCACGTTGGGCTTTAGTGACAAGGCGAACCTGGACGAAGGCGCCATGTGGCCCACTGCCTTCGCGCTGAAGGAGTTGACCGCCGACGAAGAAGCACGGATCAGCGCGCTGGTGAAGCAAGCGGTGAGTTAACGGATCACCTCGGCAGTGGCCCGCCCCCGACGGATCGTTGAACACGACGAGGGGTTCCCACGCGATGAAGACACGCTCCTGTGGAGGCGCAGGAGCGGGAGGTGATCTTCCCGGTTCCCGACTCTGTCTACCCAGCCGCCGCCTTCTGAATCGCGGCCACGCTATGCACATTCGCCACCTTGGCGCCGTCGGCCGTGCGGCGCACCAGGCCGGTGAGCACCCGGCCCGGCCCCACCTCCACCCACAGGTCGGCGCCAGCGGCGGCCAGCGCCTGCACGCTCTTGGCCCACAACACCGGCTGCGTCAGGCCCTGCACCAGTTCGGTGCGCAGGTCGGCGGCCGTCCGAATCAGCGTCGCCGTGCTGTTGCCCGCCAGCGGCACCGCAGCATCGGTCAGCGGCGCGGCAGCAATGGCCTCGGCCAGTCCCTCGGCGGCCGGGCGCATCAGCCGCGAGTGGAACGCGCCACTGACATCAAGCTGCACCACCCGGCTGGCCCCGCGGGCCTTCGCCAGGTCCATCGCCTGCAGCACGCCGCTGACCGTGCCGCTCACGGTCACCTGGCCGGGGGCGTTCACATTGGCCACCTCGACGCCCGCCTCGGCCGCCAGGGCGAACACGGCGTCGGTGTCCATGCCCAGCACTGCCGCCATGGCGCCAGGTTCGATCGTGCCGCAGTGCTCCATCAGTTCGCCGCGCCGCCGCACCAGCCGCAGGGCGTCGGCAAAGGGCAGCGCGCCGGCCGCCACGACCGCCGAGTACTCGCCGAGGCTGTGGCCCGCCACGAAGGCCGCGTCGCCACCCAGCGCGGCAGGGCACAGCTCCTGCGCCGCCCGCAGCAGCGCCACGCTGGTCACCATGATGGCGGGCTGGGCGTTGACCGTGCGTTGCAGCTCATCGGCCGGGCCCTCGAAGCACAGCCGGCTTAGCGAGAACCCCAGCACGGCATCGGCCTCGTCGAACACCGCCCGCCCCGCGGCCGACGCCTCGTACACGTCCCGCCCCATCCCCACTTCCTGCGAGCCCTGCCCCGGAAACAACCACGCCACCATCGCCATACAAACGACTCCAAAGATTAGTCCGATCCCTCCCCCTGCCTAGGGGGAGGCTAGGTGGGGGTAAGCCCTGCGCCAGCTACGGAGCGCTCGCCACCGAACGAGGCCCCCAATCGCCGCCCAACGCTACAACGCCACGTCCCGCAGCGACATCACCACATCCGCCCCCAACGACCGGTCGTCCATCACCTTGCACAGCTTCTGCGCAATCACCGCGGGGTCGGCCAGCGCCCCCGACTGCTTGAACCCCACGAACTCCGCCTGCCGGCTGAAGTCCGCCGGGTCGGTGGCGCGAATCAGCCCCTGCATCTCGGTGTCCACCACGCCCGGCGCAATCGACAGCACCCGCACGTGGCCGCCCGCCACCTGCTGCTCCAGCGCCACCGACCGGCTCAGCAGGTCGATGCCCGCCTTGCCTGCACAATACACCGCCCAGCCATCGGTGGCCCGCGACGCCGCCCCCGAGCTGATGTTCACCACCTGCACGTCAGCCGCCAGGTCCTGGTACGCCGCCACAAAGCTATTCAGCAGCAGCGTCGGCGCCACCAAGTTCACCAGATAATCGTCGATGATCGCCTGTCCGGGCGTCTTGCCGAGCGGCTTCACGGTGAGCGCGCCGGCGTTGTTTACCAGCACCACCCTGGTCGCGCCGGCGTGCGGCGGGAAGCTGAACGCCTGCACCGCCGCCATGTCCCGCAGGTCGAGCGGCTGGTGCCGGTAGCGGGCGTGCTCAATACTGCTGGTGCGGCCGATGCCGATGACCTCGGCGTCGGCCTGGGTAGCCAGCAGCCGCTCCGCCAGCGCCCTGCCGATGCCGCGGCTCGCGCCGGTGATGTAGTAGACCTGCATGGATGATTGCCTCAGGAGGGGGTGGCGGCGCCGCCGCTCTTGGCGAGTCTAGGAGAGGGGGTGAGGTGTGTCAATTGGGGGGCGGCGGAGATGGGGCAATCGCATCTTAATTCCCCTGAGGAGTCACACAGCACGAAGGGCTGAACGCCCACGGCTGGGGTTGCGGTAGGACGGCGGCGGGTGCGGACGGCGGCGGGTGGGGTGGGACGGCGGGTGGGGCACCCTCACCGCTGGCCCCTCTCCCAGAGGGAGAGGGGGTTACGTGCCACCCGATACCACTTGCGGTCCCGTCAGCTCGCTGGACGATTTTCGCCAGCTCTGCAACTCCCGATTCCCTCCAACCCTCCCCGTAGTAGAATTGTCCGCATACCCAACCGCACCTTTAGGAGCCGCCCCGCCTGTGGCCGACATCACCTTCTGCCCGCGCTGCGCCACCCGGCTGACCGAACGTCAGCATGGGGGCGCGCTGCGGCTGGCCTGCCCCGCCTGCGCGTTCATCCACTTCGACGACCCCAAGGTGGCGGTGGCGGTGGTGACCGGGCGCGACGGGCGGGTGCTGCTGGCCCGCCGTAACCACGATCCGGGCATGGGGCTGTGGACCTTTCCCTCCGGCTTTGTGGACCGCGGCGAGGCGCTGGAGGCGGCGGCGCAGCGCGAGACCCGCGAGGAGGTGGGGGTGGAGGTGAGCATCGACCGGTTGCTGGCGGTGCGGTCGGGCCCCGGCCACCCGGTGATCCTGGTGGCGTTCGCGGGGTCCATTCTGCGCGGCGAGCCCAGCCCCGGCGACGAGGCCACCGACGTGGGGTTCTTCGCCCCGCAGCATTTGCCCGAGCTGGCCTTCCCCCACGACCGCGACCTGATCGACGCCTGGCTGGCGGGGCCGGGCGCACCGCCGGCCATCCTTACGGCCGCTCCGCCCCAATTCCCCGCGCAGTAGAGGTACACCTGCATGGCACACCTGCTCGACGGCATCACGGTCATCGACTTCACCACGGCGCTCTCCGGCCCCTTTTGCACCATGACGCTGCGGGACCTGGGCGCCCGCGTCATCAAGATCGAGCATCCGGAGTCGGGCGAGGGCTTCCGCCGCATCGGCCCCTTCTTCGAGGGCCAGAGCGGGTACTTCAACAGCGTGAACCGGGGCAAGGAGAGCGTGACCTTCAACCTGAAGAGCCCCCGTGCCATCGAGTTGGTGAAGGCGATGGTGGCGAAGGCCGATATCGTGGTCGAGAACTTCCGCCCCGGCGTGATGGACCGGCTGGGCTTGAGCTACGACGAGTTGAAGGCGGTCAACCCGCGCATCATCTGCCTGTCTATCTCCGGCTTCGGGCAAACGGGCCCCTATCGCGACTACCCGGCGTTCGACGTGGTGGTGCAGGCCATGAGCGGCCTCATGTCCATCAACGGTGAGGAGGACGGCGAACCCACCCGCGTCGGCACCTCGGTGGGCGACATTGTGCCCGGCATGTACGGCGTCATCGGCGCACTGGGGGCGCTGCACCGGCGCGACGTCACCGGCGAGGGCGGCCACGTCGACATCAGCATGATGGACGGCCTCATCGCCATCACCGAGAACGCCATGATGCGCTACTGGGTCACCGGCGAGGTGCCCGGCCCCATCGGTAGCCGCCACCCGGCCATCGTGCCTTTCTCGTCGTATCCCAGCGCCGATGGCTACATTGTGGTGGCGGTGGCGAACAACGCCGCCATGTACCGGGCCTTCTGCGAGGTGATTGGCGCGCCCGAACTGAACCAGCGGCCGGAGTACGCCAACAACGACCTACGCTTGCAGAACGTCAAGCAGTTCACCGCCGACCTCAGCGCCGTCTTTCGCCGCCAGCCCACCGCCCACTGGCTGGAGGTGCTGCGGCAGGCCGGCATCCCCTGCTCGCCGGTGAACACCATGGAGGACATCTACCACGACCCCCACGTGGCCGCCCGTCACATGCTGGTGCACGTGGAGCAGCCCGGCCTCAGCCGCCCGCAGGTCATGCCCGGCACCCCCGTCAAGGTCACCGGCCACGACGACACCCACTTCGAGCACGCCCCCGCCGTCGGCGAGCACACCGAGAGCGTGCTGATGGACGTGCTCGGCCTGACCCAGGACGCCGTCGATATGCTGCGGGTCGAAGAAGTGGTGTGATCTGGCTGTAGCTTCGGGCCGTATTGCGTGAGGGAACGAGAGCGTTCAGGCTGTAGATGTGGCAGCAGCAGGTTATCGGTTGGCTGCTGCGGGTGAGTGCAGCGAGGGCGGCGCCCTCTCTGCCAAGGGGTTTGGGGACTCATCATTCATGCAGGAGGACACCGCAATGGCACAGTACGTAGTGCTTGGCAACTACACCGAGAAGGCGCTCAACGACCTAAAGACCGCCGCCCAGATGGGCGAGGCCACCGAGGCGGCCATCGGTGCGATGGGAGGCAAGGCCATCTGGGGTGGCAACACCTTTGGCCAGTACGACTTTGTGGTGGTGGTCGAGATGCCCGGCGATGAGGCGATGCTGCAGCTCGCGCTGCGGGCGGCGTCCAGCGGCATGTTCAAGACCCAGATCCTCAAGGCCTTCTCCGATGAAGAAGTTGGCCCGATCATCGCAAGCCTCTAAGGGCCCGGTCACGGCCCCAACCAACGCACAAGGGCTGCTGCAGACCGGCCTCGCCGCCTTCATCCGCGCCGAAGCCCGCCGCCAGGGATTCCAGGCGGTCGGTTTTACGTCCGCTGCCGCCTTCGCCGACACCGAGGCGGTGCTGCTGCAGCGCATCGACGGCGGGCTCCTGGCGGGCCTGCCGTGGTTCAATGCCGTCTGGGCGCACAGGTCCTGTACGCCGCAGGCGCTGCTGCCGGGCGTCCGCTCGCTGGTGACATTGGCCGCCTCGTACCACGACGGCGCGGCCGGCGCCCCGCCGCCCGCCGACGGGACCGGCTACCGCGGCCGTATTGCCCGCTACGCCCGCGGTGGCGACTACCACAAGCTGCTGAAGGCCAAGGTGCGGCAATTGGCCGCCGCCATCGCCACCGAGTTGGGCTGCGCAGTGGGTTCGCGGGTGTTTGTGGACGTGTCGCCGATGCCGGAGCGGGCGGCCGCGCGGCGGTCGGGCCTGGGCTGGGTGGGCAAGAACACCCAGGTCATGGTAAAGGGCATCGGGTCGTGGGTGTTGCTGGCGGTGCTGGCGCTGGACGTGGACCTGCCGGAGGGCGAGCCGCTGGCCACCCACTGCGGCGCCTGCGACCTGTGTTTACGGGCCTGCCCTACCGGCGCCCTCGTCGACGCCTACACCCTCGACAACGACCGTTGCATCTCGTACCAGACCATCGAGAACCGCGGCGACATCCCGCCTAACCTGCGGCCGCTGATGGGCGACTGGGTGTTCGGCTGCGACATCTGCCAGGACGTGTGCCCGGTGAACCGCCACGCCGCGGCCACCGCTATGCCCGAGCTGGCCTCGCGCAGTGTGGCCCACAGCCACCCGCTACTGACCGACCTGCTGCAGATGGACGAGGCCACCTACACGCAGCGCTTCCGCGGCACGGCCATCAAGCGGGCGAAGCGCAGCGGCCTGCAGCGCAACGCCGCCATCGCCCTGGGCAACGCCGGCGACCCGGCCGCGGTGCCAGCGCTCGCCACGGCGCTCACCACCGCCGACCCACTGGTGCGCCGCCACGCCGCCTGGGCCCTCGGCCGCATCGGCGCTGCGAAGGCCGTGGCGGCCCTACGGGCGGCCCTGTCGGCGGAGGCCGATGCGTCGGTGTTGGCAGAGATCGTCTCGGCGCTCTCGGAGGCGGAACGGCCCATGGGGAACTGAGCGTCGGCTGGCCTGGCGGTCCTGCGCTGTCGACCGCCGCAAGGCGACACCCCTTACGTCAATGTCATTCTGAGCCTCCGAGGCGAAGAATCCCTTTCACCGCGGCGTTGGTGTTGAGCGTGGGGGTGAAGGACGGCGGTGGGGAAAGGGATGCCCTTCGACCAGCTCAGGACGGTGCTTCGTCGTAGGACCCCTCGGCATGACATGACGGTAGGGGCACTGGTGGCGGCGGATGGATCCACACTTGACCTGGCGGTGGTTCGAGGTGTGGTGTAGCAGTCGGGCTCAATGGCAGCGGGGCCACCGGCGCCATGTCATTCTGAGCCTCTGAGGCGAAGAATCCCTTTTACCGCGGCGTTGGTGTTGAGCGTGGGGGTGAAGGACGGCGGTGGGAAAAGGGATGCTTCGTCGTCAGACTCCTCAGCATGACATTGACAACGGGTGTGGGCGTTGCATATCAGCCCAAGGACCTGGCGGGAAACCGGGCGCTGAAACTTTCCTTCGTATGCCTTAGTGGTTGACAATAGAGAACGCAACTCCGGCGCAACCTTGCCGGTCCCAGGAGGTTCCCTTTGTTCAATCGGGTATTCGTATCAGCGGTGGCGGTTAGCGCCCTTGCCCTCACTGTGGCGTGTAGCGCACCGCCGGCGCCGTCCACGCCAGCGGCGCCCCAGCCCACCCGGTCTGCCGTCACACCCGCCGCGCCTGCTACCCCCGCCGGCGCTCAGCCGGCCACCCCACCCGCTGCCAGCGCCGGCAAGAAGTATGCCGCGGCGCCGCCTATGACCATCGACGCCAGCAAGAAGTACTTCGCGGTGCTGCACACTTCGTCCGGCGACATCCGCATTGAGCTGCTGACCAGCGATGCACCGATCACGGTGAACAACTTCGTGTTTTTGGCCAACGACCACTTCTACGACGGCGTGAAATTTCACCGCGTCATCAAGAACTTCATGATCCAGACCGGCGACCCGCTGGGGAACGGTACCGGCGACCCCGGTTATAAGTTCCGTGACGAACCGGTGAAGCGTGACTACAAGCCGGGCACGGTGGCGATGGCGAATTCGGGCCCGAACACCAATGGCAGCCAGTTCTTCATCATGCACGGCGACCGATCGAACGGTGCGTTGCCAAAGAACTACACCATCTTCGGCCAGGTGGCGGCGGGCATGGAGGTGGTCGACAAGATCGCTAACACCCCTGTCCGGCCCGGCGGCGAGGGGTCGACGCCGGCTCAGGATGTGCTGATCACCAGCGTCGAGATACAGGTGCAATAGGTGGGGACGTGCTGACCGCCGGGGACGTGTTGCGGTGGATTGTGAGGCCGCTGGTCCTCATGATCCCCCTGGGCTGGCTGCAGGATAGATCCCGCCACCCCGTATCCCACCCGCCCACCCTCAATCTGTCCTTTTGGGGGGTGTCCCCCCAATCCCCCTGGCAAGGAGGGTTGCACCCTCCCTGCACTCGCCCGCCGGAGCGGGTGATCGGCCAAGAGGACACCGTACGCGTCCCTGCCGGAGGGCGCAGTTGGCGGGTGACGCCGAAGGCCTGGGGCAGCAGGGCGGTGGGGTTCGCCCTGCTGCTCATGGTTGGGTGTGCGCAGCAGCCCTTGCCGCCCACACCAGCGCCTGCCGAGGTGGCGCTGCCCCCGGCGGTGGCCACGGCCGTGCCCACGGCACTCGCGCCACCGGTCGCGCCGCTGGGCCCCGAGTTCTCGGGCGCCGCCGCCTTTCAGCATGTGCACCAGTTGGCGGATGTCATCGGCATCCGCGAGGCGGGCACCGCCAAAGAGGTGGAGGGCGCCGGGTACATCGCTGGGCAGCTCAGGGGCTACGGCTACGAGGTCTCCGAGCCGCCGGTCGACTTCGAGCTGGCGGAGGAATCTGCCGCCAGCCTGGAGATCACCGGGCCTTCCACCAAAACGCTGGCGGGGAACAGCCTCGGCTTTTCGCCCAGCGGCGATGTGACCGCTCCGCTGGTGGCGGTGCCGGGGACGGGGCGGCCGGAAGATTTCCCACCGTCGGTGAAGGGGGCCATCGCCCTGGTGCAGCGGGGTACGCTGCAGTTTGCGGACAAAGTGAAGAACGCTGCGGACGCCGGCGCAGTGGCGATCATCGTGTATAACAACGAACCCAGCGAGTTCCGCGGCACGCTTGGCAAAGTGGGCCAGGTGGCGGCGCTCGGGGTCAGCGGCGACGTCGGCCAGGAGTTGCTGAAGGTGGCGGGCGACGCCGGCAAGCCGGTGCACCTGGTGATTGCCGCCCAACGCCGCACAGTCAACAGCCACAACGTGCTGGCGAAGGTGGGGCAGGCCGATTGCCACATCGTGGTGGGCGGCCACTTCGACTCGGTGCCGGCCGGACCGGGTGCGAACGACAACGGGTCGGGCACGGCCACCATGATCGAACTGGCGCGCGTGCTGCGGCCGGACGCCGAGCGGGGCGGCATCTGCTTCATGGCCTTTGGCGCCGAGGAGTTGGGGCTGTGGGGTAGCCGCACCTTCGTGAAAGGGCTCTCGGCGGCCGAGCGAGGCGTGCTGAAGGCCATGGTGAACCTGGACATGGTGGGCGTGGGCGACCGCTGGCGCATCACCGGCAGCGATTCGCTCGTGAAGCAGGTGGCAGATATTGCCGGCGGCATGGGCATTGCGGCGCAGGCGGCGGCCACGGGCGCCAGCGCCGGTGGCGGCAGCGACCACGCCAGCTTCCTGCAGGCGGGCATCCCGGCGGTGTTCTTCTACCGCATGAACGACCCCAACTACCACTTGGCCACCGACCAAGCGCAGTTCGTTGACCCTGCAGCGCTGGAGCAAGCAGGGCGAATGGCGGCGGCCCTGGTGCGGCAGTTGGTGAATGGCGGCTCCTAACCGGCCTCCCTCCCTGGCGCCACGCGTTGGCTGAGCCCGCCACCGACGCGCTTCGCCCGGCTACCGGCGAGGCGGACACGACGCTCCCCGAGCAAGGCGCTGTACCGGCGGGGACCTTCCACGCCTTCCGGTATCCGAACTACCGGCTGCTGTGGCTGGGCAACGCCTTCACGGCCACTGCGCAGTGGGTGCAGAACACCACCATGGGCTGGGTGGTGTACGACCTCACCGGGTCGGGCAGCATGCTGGGCGCGGTGAATGGCATGCGCATCATCCCCACACTGGTGCTGTCGCCGGTGGCCGGCGTGGTAACCGACCGTTTCAGCCGGAACCGAGTGATTGCGGTGAGCCAGGTAGCCTTGTTCACGTTCACTTTTGCGCTGGCCACTGGGCTGGCGCTGCACGCGATAGACGTGTGGCATCTGTTCTTGTTTGCGTTTCTGGTGGCCGTTGCCAACACGTTCAACATGCCGGCGCGCCAGACCATGGTGTTTGATGTGGTGCCGCGGGCGGTGATACCCAATGCCGTGGCGCTGAGCAACGTGGCGATGAGCGTCAGCCGCACGCTGGGGCCCATGGTGGGCGGGCTGCTCATCGTGTGGCTTGGCCCCGCCAACAACTTCTACCTGCAGGGGTGCGCGTATCTGGCGGTGATGGTGACCGTGCTGCAGATCCCGTTGCCGCCGCGCGACCTGCGCCGGCAGCGCCGCTCCTTCTTCCGCTCCATGGCCGATGGGTACGCCTTTGCAGCTCGGGACCCTCAGGCGCGGCTGCTGTTGCTCATGAGCGTGATTTCGCCGCTCTTCCTCATCCCCATGCACAATGCGCTGCTGCCCATCTTTGCCAAGCGGGTGTTCCAGAGCGACGCTGCGGGCTTGGGCATTCTGCTGGCGGCTATCGGTGCAGGCGGCGTGCTGGGGGGTGTGCTCGCCGCGTCGTTGAGCGGCGTGGACCGGCGGGGCCTGGTGCAGCTTGCGGCATTGCTGGTGTTCAGCCTGTCGCAGGCGCTGTTTGCGGCAGTGGGGGCAGCCACGGGCAACCTATTGGCTTCGCTGCCGTTGCTGGTGCTGGCCGGCGTGGCCGAAAGCGTGTTCAACACCACCAACCAGACGGTGCTGCAACTGGTGGCGCCGGACCACCTGCGGGGACGGATGGCCAGCGTGCTGCAGGTGGGCCCGCTGCTCATCCCGGTGGGATCGCTGGCTGCGGGGACCCTGGCCGACAGCGTAGGCGCGCCGTTGGTGGGCATGGGCTTCAGCTTCATCGCGTTTGCTATCGGCCTGGTGGTGCTGGTGTGCTCGCCCCGCATGCGGGCGTTGCGCCTGAGCGGCCTTGCGCAACGCTAGGGGACCGAGGGCGAGGTCGCGCGCAGCCGGTCCAGCGCGGCACTCAGGGTCTCCGCTCGCGCCAGTGCGCGGTCGAGCAACGACGTGGCATAGTCGTACAGCTCGATGTCCAGCTCGTTCGCGGCGACTATCGCCTTGGCGGTCTCCGGGGTCACGATGGGTGTCTGGGGCCGTACCCGCTGGCGCTCGAGGGCCACGTTGGGCCAGGAGAAGAACCGGTTGGCCACCTCGAGCGACTCGGTGAACCGCTCCTGAATGCCAACGAACACAAAGCGAGTCTCCAGGTTCGCCTTGGCTTGTTCGAGCATCGCGCGCGTGCTGTGCCCGAACGCAGGGTTGGCGCCGTACAGGCGGCGCACCTGGCCGTTCTCGAACTCCGTCCACACGCCCCTCAGCATGCAGTCCAGCAACGACAGCGTCACCAACTGCGTGCGGAGGCGTTTCCCGCTGGGCTGGTCCAGTTCACGTTGCCGAAACCAGTGATAGGCAGAGACCACCCGGTCGACCGGATGCCGCAGGAACGTCAGGTACCACACCTCGCGCGCAAGATAGCGGTGAATGCCGAAGGGGGCGTGACCCTGCAATAAGAACGATGTGGCGCGCTCAGAGGCCTGGGGCGCCGCGCCGATCGCCGGGAGGTCGCCGAAGGACTCGTAGAAATGCTCGACGTTGCGCTGCTGAATGAGCATCCGGAAGGTGGTGCCGGCAGTGCGCGGATTATGGACCAGCGCGAAGAGCGGTGGCACACCGTCGCCCGATGCACCTGGTTGCGGAGGTTCATCATCACCAACGTCGAGCATCGCCTCCGGCGCAATGGGCGGTTGCGGGACGGCGCCGGCCGCCGGCGGCCTGCGCCGCGACCGGCGAACCGGGCCGGACGCGGCCGGGGCCGCCAGTGCGACGCGGGGTAGCGAGTCGATGCCGGCGTACAAGAGATCGCCGTACCCCTCCTGCTGGAGCACTCGCTGGGCGAGACCTAGGTGCACGCGCTCCAACTCGGCGGGCGCTGAGTAGAAACCCACGGCAGGCACACCATAGAACGGCGCAACATAGCAGAAGCCGTCGAGGGCGCCATAGAAGGCCGCGGCTCTCGCCAGCACCGAGGTCTGTACCGCCAGGCGGTCGGCGGGAGTCAGAGCGTCTCCCACGCGGTGGATCCCGGCGCCTGCGGGCAGGTCCACCTCTGGGTGGCCGTCCGCCGCCAACCCGCCGTCCAGTAGGGCCACCACCGGCATGCGTTGCGCGAGCCGCTCAACGGTGCGGCAGGCAAAGTCCTGGTTCTCGGGAGTTGCCGGGAAGGCCGGAGAATACCGGAACCGCACCGCGGCGAACTGCGGGGGGAGAGCCAGGCCGGGCGCCTCCGGTACCGCTGCCGCGTCGAGCCGCTGGTACTGGAGGTACGGCTCGACGACTTTGAACCCATCACGCTCGGCCCAGAAGCCGCGGAGCATGTGGGCAAGCAGGAACGGATGGAGCACGTTGCCTGCCGCGACCGGGACTCGCTGACGCACCGACTCGAGAATCGCTGCATCGAGGTCGCCGCCATCCGCCGGCTCGGCGTTCAACTGTTCCGACTGCACGGCGTGGCGATACTGCTCGTACGGCAGGAGGTCCGCCATGGCGAGGCGCGTGCCGCCGAGTTGCTGGTACCAGGCATGCGCTCCGCCGCGTGTCACCACCACCAGCCGTGCGGGATCGACTGCTTCGCGGACGACAAGGCTCCGCACGAAGGGGATCCAATACAGCAATTCGAACCCCACACCGCCAAGCCAGGGCCCGACGAGGATGGGGCCGCTGCCCTTGGTGGCGCGCAGGGCCGCCTTCCTGGCCTGCTCAACGTCGTTCAGGTTGCCGGAGTGCTCCGCCGTCATCGCCTCGCCTCTCGACTGCCGATACCGGCTGAGCCCAACAGGACTCAGTCGCCAATCCGGCACGTATCAGTTCAGTCTTCTGGTGTTTTAAGCCCGCTCTCAGCCCTGGTCGCCAGAGTTCCAGCCACGAAACGGCGGGAGCGGAAGGTCCAACGCCGGTTTCGTCCCCACAAGAGTGAACAGTTACTCCGGCACTCCATGCCTTGCATTATGGAGCACGCGCCAGCGCGAACGCGAGATGACGTAAGCCGGCGGTGTCGCACAGCCGGTGCGCATCGGGTCCTGCGCCGGCGCCGGTACCTTGCGAGTTGTGGCAGGGGGCTAGCGGGTGGCTTTGATGTGCTCCAGGTGCGTCCAGTTGCCTGTGAGGGAGCCGGGGTAGAGCCAGCCGGACACGACTTTCGGGTCAACCACGATCTCCACCGGCAGCCAGAACAGCGGGAGGAATTTGTGGGCGTCGAACAGGATGTCGCCCTCCTTCTTCCACAGCGGTTCAATCTTGGTCTCGTCCAGCGTCCTGCCTACCTCGGTCAGCACCTCGTCGGCCTCGTAGACGTTCATCACCTGGCGGCCGGAGCTGGCGAGGTTGCTGCCAAAGTTGACGATGCCGCCCCACAGGGTGGAACTGGTGCTGCGGAACACCACGTGGTTCTGGTAGCTGTCCTGCACCTGCTGCGAGGGCGGCGTCACCAACTCCACCGTCAGACCGGCCAGACGCCAGTAGTTGGCGAGGGCGTCGATGACGTCGCCGGAGGCCGAGAAGCCCTGCGTCTGCGCAATCACCGAGTTGACCTTGAGCGGGTTGCCGGGGCCAAACCCGGCGTCGGCCAGCAGCGACTTGGCGGCGGCCACATCGTAGCCATACTCGGCGGCGAACTGCTTCTGCCAGTCGGGGTTCCAACCTGGGCGGGTGGGATGGAAGGGGTTGTTGTACATGATCTCGCCCTTGCCCCCAAACAGGCCCTTGTTCAACTCTTCGAGATTGACGGCTTTGCTCAGCGCCTTCCGGACGCGCTTGTCTTCGAGCGGTGAGCCCGGTTGGACGAACGGCGACTTGGCGTTCTTCGGATCGCTCAGCACGCAGCACCGGAAGTCCACGAACACCCGGAATCCGGGCACCTTGCCGGGCAGCGACGTGTAGCCGCGGCTCTCTGCCTGCTTCTGGAGGTCGGTGGGCAGCGACGCCATCTGCACCTCACCGGCCAGCAGCGAGGCCATCCGGGTGGAGGCCTCCTTCATCCAGCGGAACTCCACCTCGGGGAAGTCGGGCTGCACCCGCCAGTGCTTATAGGGCGCCCGCTCATAGCGAATGTACTGGCCGATCTGCCGTTCCTTGAACTGGTAGGAGCCGGTACCGGGCAGCGGCCCGCTCGCGGGCGTCGGCTCGCCCAGCTTGTCCATCGCGGCCTTGCTGAAGACCTCGGTGCCGGGGATCTGGCGCGACACGTAGTCGAGGAACTGCGAGTCGGGCCGCTTGAGCCGCAGCACGGTCTCTTGCGGCGTCACCACCTCCACCTTGTCCAGCAACTGCCGCCAGTACGCCACCGATTGCCCCTGTGCGTCGGGTTTGGTCTTTTCGGCCACGGCGGCGGCGAAGTCTTGCGCGCTGAAGTCGCCGAAATCGCCGTGGAAGCGCACGCCGGAGCGCAGGCTGAAGCGGTAGGACGCGCCGTCCGGCTCCAGCTTCCAGCCGGTGGAGAGCATGGGCACGTTCTTGCCGGTGGCGGGGTCCACCTCAATCAACCACTCGTACATGGGGAAGATGGGCCAGGCGGTGGTGGTGGAGAGTTGGCGCAGCACGTTGCTCTCGGCGGTGGTAGGCTCCACCGCCAGCACCAGCCGGTTCACCTTGGGAGTTACCGGGCCAGCACCGGCGGCGGGCGCGGCCGCAGGCTGGGGCGCTGCGCACCCCCACAGGGTGAGCAGGCCGGCCGAAAGGGCGACGGCGCGGATAGGGGCGATGTGCATCTTGGGTCCTTCCAGTGCAGCGCGATAGAAGCGATGCGCATAGGTACGTACGCTGGCGTAGTCTAGTACTGGAGCGCTCAGGGATTCAAGCGTGGGGGGGCGGCAGGCAGGGCTATCGCATTCTCGCCGCGGTCTGGGGGTTCCGCTCGTGGTGAGCTTGTCGAACCACCCAACCTGCGTGGCGAGACGGCGCTCTCTCCTGCCGGTGGTCTGGTCCGGTCCTTCGACAAGCTCAGGGCGAGCGGCTCTTGGTGACGGGCGAGAGAATGCGATAGCACTGATGCGGCAGGGGGTTGCCCGCCACCATGTACACTACCGGCAGACCATGCGGAGGGCGGCACATGCGGTCCATCGGCGCGTACGACTACATCATTGTGGGGGCGGGCACGGCGGGATGCGTGCTGGCCAACCGGCTGACGCAGGACCCTGAGGTGCGGGTACTGCTGCTGGAAGCGGGCGGCAACGACGACTGGATCTGGATTCACATCCCGGTGGGGTACCTGTACTGCATCGGCAACCCCCGCACCGACTGGTGCTACCGCACCGAGGCCGAGGCGGGCCTGAACGGCCGCAGCATCGGGTATGCCCGCGGCCGGGTGCTGGGCGGCTGCTCCTCGATCAACGCCATGCTGTACCTGCGGGGCCAGCGGCAGGACTACGACGGCTGGGCGGCGCTGGGCAACCCCGGTTGGGGCTGGGACGCCGTGCTGCCCGTCTTCAAGCGGTCGGAGGACCACCACCTGGGGGCGACGGCGTACCACGGCGGCGGCGGCGAGTGGCGGGTGGAGCGCCAGCGGCTGTCGTGGGAGCTGCTGGGCGCGTTCCGCACCGCTGCCGCCGAGACCGGCATCCCCAACACCGAGGACTTCAACCGGGGCGACAACGAGGGTTGCGGCTTCTTCGAGGTGAACCAGCGGCGGGGCGTGCGCTGGAGCGCCACCAAGGCCTTCCTGCGTCCGGCGATGCGGCGGCCGAACCTGCGGGTGGTGACCAACGCGCTCACCCAGCGGCTGACACTGGACGGACGGCGGGTTACCGGGGTCGAGTTTCTGCAGGGCGGCGAAACCGTCACGGCGACCGCCCGCATCGAGACGATCCTGGCGGCGGGGGCCATCGGGTCGCCGCAAATACTGCAGATGTCGGGCATTGGGCCGGCCGCGGTGCTGCAGCGGGCGGGCGTGACGGTGGCGCATGACCTGCCGGGGGTGGGCGAAAACCTGCAGGACCACCTCCAATTGCGGCTCATTGCCAAGGTGCACGGCGTGCGCACGCTGAACGAGTGGGTGCACAGCCCCACCGGCACGATCGAGATGGGGCTCCAGTACCTGTTCACCCGACGCGGGCCGCTCACCATGGCGCCGTCGCAGTTGGGGGCGTTCACCCGGTCGGACCCGGCGCAGGCGACGCCCAACCTGGAGTACCACATCCAGCCGCTGTCGCTCGACAAGTTCGGCGACCCGCTGCACCGGTTCCCGGCGTTCACGGCCTCGGTATGCAACCTGCGGCCGGAGTCGCGCGGCACGGTGCGGCTGAAGACCGGCGACGCTCACGATGCGCCGGCCATCGCCCCCAACTACCTGGCCACGTCCGGCGACCGGCAGGTGGCGGCCGCAGCGCTGCGGCTGACCCGCCGCATCCTGGCAGCGCCCGCCCTGCAGCGCTACACGCCGGAGGAGATTCTGCCCGGCCCAGCCTTCCAGACCGACGAGGAACTGGCGCAGGCGGCCGGCGACATCGGCACCACCATCTTCCACCCGGTGGGCACCTGCAAAATGGGCAGCGACCCGCTGGCGGTGGTGGACGCCCGACTGCGGGTCCACGGCATGGCCGGCCTGCGGGTGGTCGACGCCTCCATCATGCCCCGCATCACCTCCGGCAACACCAACTCGCCCACGGTGATGATCGCCGAGCGGGGCAGCGACATGATCCGGGAGGACCGGAAGCGGGGGCCTGACGGTCCGCATCCCGAAAATCGCCCACGTTGCCCATAGCAGTGGGTCCGCTGCATCGGGGCTGTGCGCGGCCCACCGCTGCTTGCGCCCCACCACACGGAAGGCGATACTACCGCCACCACCTAGAATCGTCGACAAGGAGGCCGCTCGTGGCGAAGAACCTGTACGTGGGCACCGACAATGGCGTGTTTCTGCTTGGCCTGCAGAACGGCGAGTGGACCGTGCAGTCACAAAGCTTCAAAGAGTGGCAGGTGCACGCACTTGGGGTGCACCCGGCGGCCCCTGACCGGCTGATCGTCACGACGCGCGGCGACGGCGTGTGGCTGACCGAGGACAGAGGCGGCCACTGGCGGAAGCCGTCCTACGGCAGGCCCGGCCCGCAGAAAGTGCGCAGCCTCGCCTTCGACCCCGGGGATGACCGGCGCATCTTCGCCGGCTGCGAGCCCATTGAGGTGTGTGTGAGCGACGACCTCGGCGCGAGCTGGCAGCGGCTCGACGCGGTGCGGCGCCTCCCCTGCATCGCGGAACTGGACTACCCGGTGTGGACCGTGGAGCCGCACGTGCGCGACATCGCCATCGACCCGCGCAATGCCGGTGTGGTCTACGCCGCGCTGCAGGTGGGCGGCATCATCAAGACCACCGACGGCGGCGGCACATGGACCCACCTGACCGAGGGTTTCGACGACGACGTGCATACCATCGTGCTGGACTCCAGCGACCCGGATGTGGTGGTCATCGCCACGGGCGGCGGCGAGTCGCACAAGGCGGCGGTGCCGGGGCGGGCGCTCTATCGCAGCGCCGACGGCGGAGCCTCGTGGGCGCCGCTGGCCATGCAGTGGCAGCAGGACTATTCCATGCCACTGGTGTCCAACCCCCACGATCCGCGGGTGTACTACTCAGCCGTGGCCCACGGAGCGCCGCCCACCTGGTCGCGCCCCGGCGGAAGCGAGGCGCTGCTCGTCCGCTCACGCGACCACGGCGCCACCTGGGAGGCGTTGGATTCCGGACTCGGCAGCCCCGCGCACGAGTTCCCCAAGGGGATCGCGTTCGATCCCGAGGACCCCGCCACCGTCTATGTCGCGCTCGACAGCGGCATCCTCACCAGCCGGGACGGCGGCGACACCTGGCAGAAGCAGGACCTTCGGCTGCCGCGGGTGTACGACCTGAAGTGCGTGTGAGGGCGCCCGTGGGCGATCAACGCGCCCCGGCCACGCCCTAAGTGACTGCCTTGAAACGGCCTGGTTGCTCACTTCTTCAGGGGCATGAGCGGTAAGGCTCACTCCCAAACCCCCTGCCAGAGGGGACGGCCGTCCCCTCTGGACTCCCCTGCCGAACCTCCACAACACCGCTATGTTCACGATCATAAAGACCTCATGGACATGACCGGTTCCTTCACGGGTTCGACACACCGCCAAATGTACGCTGCTGGCACTGTCAGCAGACTTGGAGGCCACTCAATGCACCACTGGCGTTTGGCAATAGGCGTTCTCACACTGTTCACGCTGCTCACGACGGGAGAATCCGCATCTGCCGCTCAGTTCGGAATGACTGATACGGCACGGGTCGCCGCATTACCGGCGCCTGCATTGCGGGGACCCGCCGACAACACAACCTTTCAGACCATGTCGACCATCACGTTGACGTGGGACCTGCCGGCGAGCAGCACGCAGTACCATCTTCAAGTGGTGCCATTCAACAACGATGGCCCAGGCATCAACCTCATCCGTGATGCAGCCTCAACCTACACCATCGAGCCGCCCGTCTTGGGTCATGGCCCCTACGTCATGCTGCCCGGCATGACGTATACCTGGCACGTGCGGGTCACCGATAAGACCTCCTTCGCTCCGGAAGGGGACGCCACGTGGGGGCCATGGTCCTCCGACTTTCACTTCAGCACACCGCCCGCAACCACCACGACCATAACCCCAAGCGAGCCGCCGTTGGGCGCGACGGTTCCTAACCTCACGCCGACCTTGCACTGGGCCGATACCAACTCGTTCATGTTCTATTACGAAGTGCAGCTCAGTAAAGACCAGACCTTCACTACCGATCCGGCAACCGCTACGGCTTCCGTCTACATCAACCTTGTCCATGGTGGCCAATCCACCCCTTCCAACTCCTGGACAGTCCCCAGCACGTACCCTTTGGAGCCCGCCACGCGGTATTTCTGGCGCGCGCGGCCCCGAGTGCAGGGGAACGGGACGCCGGCCGGTTGGGCGCAACCCTTCTTCTTCAACACTCCAGCAGGCGCTACCGCAACACCGGCGCCCACCGCTAGCGCGACGCCGGCGCCCGCCACCGCAACACCGGCACCCGCTACCGCTACACCCGCACCTGCCACCTCAACGCCGGCGCCCAGTGCGTGCTCGTGGACCGGCACCTGGAACGTCACCACTGCTGCGACGTATCAAATGCGCCTTACTCAGAGCGGGACCAGCGTCACCGGCACCTACGCGGACGCTGTGGGCCGCATAGACGGGACGGTCTCCGGCAACCGGTTCTCTGGGCGGTGGACGGAGGCGACCGCCAACGGCGGGTTGGCGCTCACCATAGTGGCGGACTGCAACTCCTTCGCCGGGACGTGGGGCGGGGGGAGCAGCAGCACCAACGGAGGGAATATAAGCGGTACCCGGGCCTCCACCACCACACCGCCCGTCACCGCCTGCTCGTGGACCGGCACCTGGAGCACCGACTTTGGCACCATGTACCTCACCCAACGCGGGGCCAGCGTTACCGGCACCTATGGGGCGTACACCTACAACATCAGCGGCACGGTCTCCGGCAACCAATTGGCGGGGGAGTCTTGGGGAGGGGGCCTTACTTCGGGCTTCAGGTTCATCATGGCGGCAGGCTGCAACTCCTTCACCGGGAGGTGGGGGGAGGATGGTGGCACCGGCGGGCCTTGGAACGGTACCCGAGTGCGCTGATTTTCTGGTTCTGGGGCCACTGCCGCGAAGACTACGGAACGTTCGTTGAGCGGTCGTGCGAAGCGAGGCGGCCATACCCGCCACCTAAATTGAGGCAGTTGGGTGGCGGGGTATGGCCGCAGTTGCTCGCGTCCAAGTGCGAGATTGGGGGAGCGGCGAGGGCGCCCCATCACACCGTGTCCCACCCGCCCGCCCTCCACAACGCCTTTCTGAGGGGACACCCGTCAGACTCCCTGGCAGGGAGGGCTTGCAGCCCTCCCTGCACTCACCCGCTGCACTGCCCGCTCACCGGATATTCTCCTGAACGCGATTTAATCACAGCCTCCTCAACGTAGGCGATACGCCCGCGCCGGCAGTACGCGTGCCCTCAGTTGAACGTGTTCATGGCTTTATCGATGCCCTCGGTAAGGTAGCAGCGGAGGGCTTCGACGGCGCGTTGGCGGAGGGGCTCCACCACCTTCTCATCCTCGCTGCCGAAGGGGGTGAGCAGCCAGCGGATGGTGTCCTTCTCGAACTGCTCACGGCTGCGCACCGCCCGGCCCTCGGCATCGTACGGGCGGCCGACACCGAGGCGGATGCGCGGGAACTCATCGGTCTTCAGGTGGGCGATAATGGACTTCATGCCGTTTTGGCCGCCGCTGCTGCCTTTCGAGCGGATACGCAGGACGCCCAGGGGAAGGTCCATGTCGTCGCAGATGACCATGAACTTGGCGGGGGGGGCGCCGGTGCGCCGGAGGAGGGCGGCGGCCGCTTCGCCGCTCTGGTTCATGTAGGTGCGGGTGCGGGACAGCACCAGCGGGTGGCCGTCCCACACAGTGCGCACCGCCCGCGATTGGCCCCAAGTCTCCGTGAGGCGCACGCCCAGTTGGCGGGCCAGCAGGCCGATGACCTGCGCGCCGATGTTGTGGCGGTGGCGGGTGTATTCGTCGCCGGGGTTGCCGAGGCCGAGGAAGATGTGGGGGGTGGTGTCGGTAGTCAACGGCGGCCACTGCTGTGGATAGCTGCAGGATGTGCCCCGTCACGTCGTATCCCGCCCGCCCGCCCTCCAACACTCCTTTGGGGGGGACACCCCTTCGACAGGCTCAGGACGGCGCCCCCATGCCTCCAGGCAAAGCGGGTTGCACCTTCTCTGCACTCACCTGCCGCAGCAGGCACAGCAGCGGCCCTACGGGTGATCGGCGAGTAGTGCGGTCTCGGCCAGGGAGTGAGGGGCATAGAGCGGCGGGGCGCCGGCCGTGCTAGGACTGGCCGCTGAGCGCCAGCTTGGCGGTGTCGATGTCGCGGGCCATCTGCTGCTGCAGCGCCTCGGCCGACTCGAACTTGCGGTCGCCGCGCACTTTGTCCACCCACTCAACCCGCAGGTGCTCGCCGTAGAGGTCGCCGTCGAAGTCGAACAGCAGCACCTCCACCAGGCGCTCCTGGCCGTCGAAGGTGGGGCTGGTACCCAGGTAGGTCGCGGAGTCGTACACATGGCCGTCGCTGTGGACCCGGGTGGCGTAGATGCCATCGGCGGGGAGGGCGACGCCATCGGGCGGGACGAGGTTGGCGGTGGGATAGCCCAGCAGGCGGCCGCGGGCGTGGCCGTGCACCACCGTGCCGTTGGTCTCGAAGCTGCGGCCCAGCATGCGGGCCACCGACGCGACATCGCCACCGGCCAAGGCGTCACGCACGGCGGTGCTGCTTATCTTGGCGCCCGTGTCCGCCACCAGCGGGATGATGTCCACGTCGAACCCGAGATCGCGGCCGATGGCGGCCAGCGCTTCGGGCGAGCCTGCACGGTCGCGGCCCAGCGCAAAGTCGGGGCCGACCACCAGCGCCACCATGTGCAGGTGCTCCACCAGCAGCGCGGTGAAGGCGCGTGGCGTCAGCGCTGCCAGCTCAGGGGTGAACGTGAGGGGGAGGGCGATGTCGGCGCCGCACTCCCGCAGGAGAGCCAGCCGTTGCTCAATAGGGGTGATGAGGGGTACGGCGGGACCGGGGGCCAGCACTGAGCGGGGGTGCGGGTGCAGCACGATAACGGCCGAGGCGGCGTTGCGCCTACGGGCGTCGTCGATGGTGGCCTGGATGAGGGCGCGATGACCTAGGTGAACGCCGTCGAACACCCCGATGGTGCACACGGTGGGCCGGTTGGGCACACTGCGTGCCAGTTCGTCTGCGATGGACATCGGGTGGGGCGGACCGATCCAGGTGGGCGTTGCTGCGGCTACAATGGACGAAATGTGCCTCGTACAGGCACGCAGATGCTAGCATGGGGCGCGTTATGGGTCAAGTTGAGGCACGAAGCACGAAGCCCTCTATCTCTCCTTACCGAGGGGCCACCCCCTTCGACAAGCTCAGGGCGGCGCCTCGGCTCCCTGGCAAGGAGGGTTGCACCCTCCCTGCACTCACCTGTCGAGCGCGGGCCGATGCGACTGAACTCCACGGTGAACTGACCGGGCCGCGCCCCGGCGTGCGCTGGGGGATGCTCAGATGCGCGTCCTGATTACTGGGGGCACGGGGTTTGTGGGCTGCCAGACGGTGGCGGCGGTGGTGGCGGCGGGGCACCAGGTGCGGCTGCTGGTGCGGTCGCCCGACCGGGTGGTGGCTGCGCTCGGGCCGCTGGGCGTGGGCCCGGTGGAGAGCGTGGTGGGTGACGTGACGGACCCTGCGGCGGTAGAGCGGGCGATGGACGGCTGTGACGCGGTTATCCACGCCGCGTCGGTCTACAGCTTTGAGCGACGGGACGGTGCCGCCATCACGGCCACCAATGTGCGCGGCGCCGGCGCCGTGCTGGCCGCTGCCGTGCGGGCCCGGCTGGACCCCATCGTGTACGTGTCCAGCTTCATCGCCCTGGGCGGAAGGGCGGGCGCAACGCTCACCGCCGATAGCCCTGTTGGGCGCCCGCTGGGCCTGTACGCCGCGTCGAAGGCGGCGGCGGAGCGAGTGGCCCGCCGCCATCAGGCAGAGGGCCACCCGGTGGTCATCACGTATCCGTGCGGCGTGTTCGGCCCCGGCGACCCGTACCTGGGGGAGAACACACGGTCCACCATCAGCATGTTGGGCGGGCGCTGGGTGCTCACTGCGGGTGGCGGTTTCCCGGTGACCGACGTGCGCGACTTGGCGCGCCTGCACGCCGCGCTGCTGCATCCCGGCCTGGGCCCCCGCCGCTCCATCGCCCCCGCCCTGAACGTGAGTCTGGCCGACATCTATCAAGCACTGCGGGAGGTCACAGGGCGCGCGCTGCCCACCCGCCACCTGCCCGTGCGGCCGTTGCTGCCGGCGCTGCGGTTGCTGGACGTGGCAAAGCGGTTGTTCGGCCTGGACCTGCCGGCCAGCTTCGGCGCGGCGTACATTCTCTCTATGCACTATCGCGTCGACTGCACCCCGGCCAGGCGAGACCTTGGCGTCGAGCCGCGACCACTCACCGAGACGATGGCCGACACGGTGCGCTGGCTGCTGCGACAGCGTCACATCACGCCCGCCCTCGCCGGCCGGCTCGCCGTATGAGCCGCATCGTCTTTACCGGCACCTTCGCGCTGGCGCCCAAGAGCACCATGCGCGCCCGCGCATTGCCGCTGGCCCGGGCGCTGGCAGCCATGGGCCACACCGTCACCATGGTGCTGCCGCCGTGGGACAATCCGGCCGACAGCGGGCGGGCGTGGGAGGATGCCGGCGTGCATATCGTGAACGTGGCGCTGCCGCCACGGGCGCCGCTGGTGTGGTATCCGTGGCTGGCCAAGCGCCTGCTACGAGCGGTACTCGACCTGCAGCCCGATGTGGTGCACGCGTTCAAACCGAAGGGGTTCAGCGCGTTCGTGGCGCGCAGCCTGCTGCGGTCGCATCCGGAGGTGCGGGTGGTGGTGGACACCGACGACTGGGAGGGCGACGGCGGCTGGAACAGCGTGGAGCCCTATCCCTGGTGGCAGAAGCGGGTGTTCGCCAGCCAGGAGCGCTGGCTGCTGCGGCACGCACCCGCCGTCACCTGCGCCAGCCTGGAGTTGGTGCGTATGGCCACCGCGGTGCGCGGCAGCGACGCCGGCCTGCACTACCTGCCCAACGGCGCCTATCCGTGGCCTGAGCCTGCCGACGGCGCCGTCGCTGCGCTGCGGTCATCGCTGAGCCTGCCGCCCGGCCGCCCGGTGGTGCTGCTCTACACCCGGTTCGTGGAATGCGGACCCGAGCGGTTTGTGCGCCTGCTGCACCTGGTGGCGCTGCAGGGCATAGCGCCAGCGGTGCTGCTGGTGGGCGAGGGCCTGCATGGCGAGCAGGCGGCCTTTCGGGCAGAGGCGGAGCGGACGGGCCTGCCGCTGCCGGTGACCGAGGCGGGCTGGGTAGCGGCGGAGGTGTTGCCGTACCATTTGGCGCTCGGCGACGCCGCACTGTTCCCCATGGCCGATACGGTGATCAACCGCACCAAGTGCTCCGTGAAACTGATCGACCTGCTGAGCGCCGGAGTGCCCGTTGTAGCGGAGGCCGTGGGCCAGAACCGGGCATACATCGAGGACGGCGTGAGCGGTGTGCTGACGCCGGCGGGCGACGACGCGGCGCTGGCGGCGGCGCTGGCGGCGCTGCTGGCCGACCCAGAGCGCCGGTCAAGGCTTGGGACGGCGGCGCGTGGCCGCATGCAGGCTGAGTTCGCGTGGGAGCGCCTGGCGGCCGGACTGCCGCAGGTCTACGCTCGGTAGGCGGATGCCAAGGAGGTGACGACGTGCCCTACGCGGAACTGCCGGACGTGCGGCTGTGGTTTGAAGACAGCGGCGGCGATGGGACGCCGGTGGTGTTCTTTCATGCGGCATCGGGCACCAGCGGCAGTTGGGGGTTGCAGACCCCGGCGTTCCTGGCGGTCGGCTACCGCTGCATAGCCTACGACCGCCGGGGCTGGGGCCGCACCGAAACGAGGCCCGGCGGCGCGGAGCTGAGCTACTTCGCCGACGACCTGGACGGCCTGCTCGACTCGCTGAGGGTGGACCGCGCCCACTTGGTGGGGGTGGCGGCCGGCGGCGGCCCGGTGCTGGACTACGCGCTGCTGCGCCCGGAACGGGTACGCAGCGTGGTGGTGGCCGACGCCCAGTGCGGTGTGCAGGACCCTGAGTTCCGCGCCTTCTCGGAGCGGGTGCGGCCGCCGCAAATCGCCGCCCTGCCGGTGGAACTGCGCGAACTCAGCGCCAGCTACCGGGGCAGCAACCCGGAGGGTGTGCGCCGCTGGCTGGAGATGGAGGAGGCCACCCGTCCCGCCGACGGACCGACCGCCCAGCCGCAGTACTACGTGCTGCGCCAGCAGTACCGCAACCACATCACCCTGGCGCTGCTCGAGACGCTGCAGCCGCCCGCCCTGCTGATGGTGGGCGACGCCGACCTGGTGACGCCGCCGGCCCAAATGCGGATGGTGGCCCAGCGCATCCCCGGCTGCACGTTGGCTGTGGTGCCGGAGGCCGGCCACGCTGCATTCTGGGAGCAGCCGGAGGCCTGGAACCGCCTGGCGCTGGAGTTCATCGGCCCGCACTAGAGATCGGGCGGTTCGGCCGTGGGGTGGCCGGTTCTCGCGTGAACATAGGCCGTGCGTAGGTTTAGGCCGGCGCCGATGCCCCTTCGACGGCGCTCAGGCAACGGTGCACTCCGTATTGGTGTCGCCCTGCCGCCCGTTGTGCAATGGCCACAGGCGGATCCGCCAACGCGGCAGGGCGATTCGTGAATCGCCCCTACAGGTTTCGGATGACCGCCGTTCGGCACCTGCTACGGCGCCCTGATGCTGCGGATGGCGGCGGCTAACGCTGAAGCCACTGGCAGCGAATGCGGCGCGCGAGTAAGATCGCGTGCAACGATGCCGGAGCGAGCGCTGCCGGCTGCCACTCTGCCTGAGGAGTTTCCCGTGAACACGCACAGCACCACTGTCGACCAGGGCCTGCGGGTCATCACCACCGAAATGCCGGACGCCCAGTCCGTGAGCGTCAACGTGTTTGTGGGGGCCGGCTCCCGCTACGAGACCCGGCGGCTCAGCGGCGTGTCACACTACCTGGAGCACATGCTGTTCAAGGGTACGACCAAGCGGCCGGCGGCGCTGCTGGTATCGGAGGCCATTGAGTCGGCGGGCGGGCGCAGCAACGCCTTCACCGGCCACGAGGTCACCTGCTACCTGGCCAAGGTGCCCTACGACCAGATCAACGTCGCCCTCGATGTCATCGCGGACATGGTGCAGCACGCTTTGCTGGCCCCCGAGGAGGTCGACCGCGAGCGCCAGGTCATCATCGAGGAGATCCGGCGCGGCCATGATTCGCCGGGGGCCTGGGCATCCGAGCTGGCACAGTCGGCCCTGTTCGGCGACCAACCGCTGGGTTGGGCCATCGCCGGCACCGAGGACACCGTGCGCGGTCTCTCCCGCCAAGACATGGCTGACTACGTGGCCACCTGGTATGTGCCGAACAATTCCGTGGTGAGCGTGGCCGGCAACTGTACCCACCAGCAGGTGCTCGACCTGGTGGCCCAGCACTTCTCCGCCCGCGCCACCGAGGGTGTGGGCGCCTTCACCCCGGCTGAGCGGCCGGCCAATGAGCCGCGCGTGGTGGTGGAGACTCGCCAGATCAGCCAGGCCAACCTCTCGATGGCGATGTTGGGCATGGGCCGTAAGGACCCTGACCGCTACGCCTTCACGGTCATGGTCAACCTGCTCGGCTCTGGCATGAGCAGCCGCCTGTTCAAGGAGGTGCGCGAGCGGCGAGGCCTGGCGTACTCGGTCGGCTGCGGCGTGGTGCGGTTCCACGACACCGGCGCCCTCTACACTTCGGCCGGCGTGGCCCCCGACAAGCTGGTGGAGGCCACCAGGGTCATCATGGACGAGTACCGCAAGATAGTGGACGAGCCCGTGGGTGAGGACGAACTCACCAAGGCGCGTGACTACTCCTCGGGCAGCTTCCGGCTGGGGCTGGAAGATACCATGTCGGTGGCGCGCTGGACCGGCGACGCCCTCATCAACACCGGCGAGGTGCAGCGGGTGGAGGACGTGGTTGCCCGGCTCAAGGCCATCACGCCCGAGGACATCCAACGGGTGGCCCGCCGCATGTTCGTCGACAACCCCGTCGCCATCGGCGTCACCAGCCCCCAGGACGACACCCAGGCCCTCCTGGACGTGCTGCGCAACTAACACCGCTGAAAAGGCATACCTAAGGGCGTCCCGTGTGGGACGCCCTTAGGTATCGGTTGCTTGGTGCGCCGCTACCGTGCGCCGGCGGCCACCGGCGCCGCTTGGCCGGCGAGCGTGCGACGGGTGCGCACCGCCTCGGCCAGTTCGTGCAGCACCGGCACCGTCATCTCCCAGCCCATGCAGGCGTCGGTGATGCTCTGGCCGTAGGTCAGCGTCTTGCCGGCGACCAGGTCCTGCCGGCCGTCCATCAGGAAGCTCTCCAGCATCACCCCGATGAGCCCCGTCTCGCCCTCTGCCACCTGCTGCGCCACCACGTGCATGGCCAGCGGCTGCTTGGCGAAGTCCTTCTCGCTGTTGCCGTGGCTGGCGTCGATCATCAGGCGCTCCGGCAGACCGGCCTTCTTGAGCTGGGCCAGGGTGCTCTGCACGTCCTCCACGCCGTAGTTCACGCCGCGGTTTCCACCGCGATGGATGACGTGGGTGTCCAGGTTGCCCTTGGTGGAGACGACCGCCGCCAGCCCCTGCTCGGTCACGCTGAAGAAGCTGTGGGGATGGGCCGCCGCCCGCAGCGCGTCCAGGGCGATCTGCACCCCGCCGTCGGTGCCGTTCTTGAAACCCACCGGCATGCTCAGCCCCGACGCCAGCTCGCGGTGCACCTGGCTCTCGGTGGTGCGGGCGCCAATGGCCCCCCACGTCACGAGGTCGGCGGTGAACTGCGGGCTGATCAGGTCGAGGAACTCGCAGCCGGCCGGCAATCCCATGTCCACAATGTCCAGCAGCACCTTGCGGCCAATGTGCAGCCCTCGGTTCAGGGCGTAGGTGCCGTCCAGGTGCGGGTCGTTGATGAGGCCCTTCCAGCCGACCGTCGTGCGCGGCTTCTCGAAGTAGACCCGCATCACAATGCAGAGGTCCTTCGCCAGCGCATTGCTCACCGTCTTCAGCTTCGCGGCGTACTCCAGGGCGGCCGCCGGGTCGTGAATGCTGCACGGCCCCACAACCACGATGAGCCGGTCGTCCTGCTTGTTCAGGATGTTCACCACCTCGGAGCGGGACTGCTGCACGAACAGTGACGAAGCGTCCGACAGCGGCAACTCCTCGCACAGGAGGGCGGGCGGGATCATCGGCTTGATGCTTTCGATGCGGAGGTTGCTGGTCTGTACCATTGGGTCGCTGCCTTTCGTCTACTGGCGGTGGGGTGGGATTACGCCGGGCAATGAAAATCGGGGCCGTGGCCCCGATGAAGAAGGGTACCCATGCATGCCCGCAGGCATGCTCGGATACCCTACATAAAGCTAAAGTAGTAGCCGCTGCTGCGGATGACCCTGCCTATGGTAGCTGCCTGCGCCATGCGCTGCCCCACCTTACCTGAAGTTATCCACATGATACGCGCGCACTTGGGTGAGTGCAAGTGTCCCTGTAGCGCGCAAATTGGCCGCTCGTTGACACTGCTGCAGCCGCGCGGGCTACACTGCCAGCGGGCACACCCAGCAGCGGAGGCGCAGCAGCCATGGCGGACAGCGGCAACGTGCGGACGATCGTGTGGGCCGGCGACCACGCGGTCATCATCGACCAGACCCGCCTGCCCCACGAGGAGGTGTACGTCGCCATCCGCACCCCCGACGAGATGATCCGCGCCATCCAGACCATGCAGATCCGGGGCGCTCCGGCGCTCGGCGTGGCGGGGGCCATGGGCGTGGCACTCGCCGGCCTCGCCATCGACACCACCGACCCCGCCGGCTTCCTGGCGCAACTCCGACCCGTTGCCGATGCGCTGGCGCAAGCCCGGCCCACCGCCGTCAACCTCTCGTGGGGAGTGGCCCGCATGCTCGCCAAGGCCGAGGCGGCGGCCGTCCCAACGGTCGAGAAGCTGCGCAACCTGTTGGTGGCCGAGGCACAGCGGGTGCTGGCCGAGGACATCGCCGCCAACCGTCGCATGGGGGCCTTCGGTGCCGCGCTGCTGCCCCAGGACGGTACGGTGCTCACCCATTGCAATGCCGGCGCGCTGGCCACCGGCGGCTACGGCACCGCGCTGGGCGTCATCCGCGCCGCGGTCGAGCAGGGCAAGGCCATCCGGGTCTACGCCGACGAGACCCGCCCGCTGCTGCAGGGCGCCCGCCTCACCGCCTGGGAACTGGTGGCGGAGGGCATCCCCACCACCCTCATCACCGACACCATGGCCGGCCACTTCCTCCACAAGGGGGCGATCGACTGCGTGGTGGTGGGCGCCGACCGCATCGCCGCCAATGGCGACGTGGCCAACAAGATCGGCACCTACGGTGTGGCGGTGCTGGCCAAGGAGAACGGCGTCCCGTTCTATGTGGCCGCGCCCATCAGCACCGTTGACCTGAACCTCCCAAGCGGCGACCTCATCCCGATTGAGGAACGCCGGCCTGATGAAGTGACCCATATCGGCGGCACGCAGCTTGCGCCGACTGGCGTACAGGTCGCGAACCCGGCGTTCGATGTCACGCCCGCCCGTTACGTCGCAGCCATCATCACCGAGGTCGGCGTGGTGTACCCGCCGTTCGAGGAGAACCTGGCGCAGGCCGCCCGCCTGGCAGCGGCGGAATAGCGTGCCGACCGCGAAGACATGGCTCTCCGGTTCCCTCTCCCCGTGGGAGAGGATTAGGGTGAGGGTGCCGCCTCCCCTTCGAACGCTATGACCCCCAACCCCGCGCCCACCCCTCGCTACGCCGGCTTCGGCCGCCGACTCGCTGCCTTCCTGCTCGACGCGCTGTTCCTGACCTTTGTGACCGGGGTGTATGCGCTGCTGGTGAGCGGCGGGACCCTGGCGGCGGTGCTAGGCATCGCACTGGTACTGGGCGGCTTGCCGCAGGACATCAGT
>Ga0209514_10001627_pt1 | contig 37751 bp, 37 predicted proteins | sample Subgrocontami58m_FD_187452 | JGI IMG/M metagenome (GOLD analysis project Ga0209514, IMG submission 187452) | Subsurface groundwater microbial communities from S. Glens Falls, New York, USA - GMW37 contaminated, 5.8 m (SPAdes) (version 3) | ecosystem: Environmental > Aquatic > Deep subsurface >...
TTGGAGACAACTACTTCATTCAGCGACAGTCCAATAAGGCCCTCTTGGCCGCAGTGAAGAAGATCCAAGCTCTGGGCTACGTGGTCCAACTGCGCCCCGCAGACAACGCGGAGGCTTTTTCATAGGACGACAGTACGTGGATTGGCGCATAACCAGGGTACGGATTGCTTCGTCGCTGCGGCTCCTCGCAACTGTGCATGGCCGCTGGTCCGGCCACCACGCCGGATGAAAAACGGGGGCTTTTTCATAGGAACGACAGTACGTGGATTGGCGCATAACCAGGGGTACGGATTGCCTCGTCGCTGCGGCTCCTCGCAACTGTGCATGGCCGCTGGTCCGGCCACCACGCCGGATGAAAAACGGGGGCTTTTTCATAGGAACGACAGTTTACCTACGGTGATGGCACCTCCCAGGGTTGGCTGGTCGCTGTGGCCTGCTCCGACTTCTTCGCCAGCTTCACCTGGCGCACGCGGCGCCCCAGCGTGGACAAGACCGATATCTGCACCCCGTAGGCCTCCATGGTCTCGCCCGGGCTGGGGATGTGCCCCAGATGGGTCAGCACCAGGCCGCCGATGGTGTCGAACTCCTCCGAGGGGAGGGATAGGCCCAGGGCCTCGTTGATGTCAGCGATGCTGACCCGTCCGTCTATGGCCACCTCGTTCTCATTGAGGCGCTTGATCTGGGGCTCCTCAGGGCGGAACTCGTCGCCGATCTCACCCACAATCTCCTCAATCACATCTTCCATGGTGACCAGGCCAGCCACGCCACCGTACTCGTCCACCACAATCGCCATATGCACCCGGTGTCGCTGGAACTCCTCCAGGCACTCGTCTATGCGCTTGGACTCGGGGATGAAGTACGGTGGGCGGGCCACCTTGGTGACTGGGGGGACAGGCTGCTGGCCGACAAGGGGGAGCAGGTCCTTGACGTGGATTACGCCCACGACGTTGTCCACGCTCTCCTCGTAGACCGGCAGGCGAGAGTAGCCCTGCCGTTGCACCAGCTTCACCACTTCGTCCAAGGGCGTGTCCTTGTCAACGGCGACCATGTCCATGCGGGGGACCATTACCTCGCGGACGGTGGTCTGGCTCAGGCCGATTATGCCCCGGATCATGCGGCGCTCGGGTTCTCCGGCGGATAGGGGCGGACGTCCGTGCGCCCCTGCGTCCGATTGCGTGGCGGCGGCGCGCTCCCGCTGGCTGCCCGGCAACGAGCGCAGCGCCCAAATCAGAGGGTAGGCCAGCAGGACAAGGAACCGCACCGGGCCTCCCAGTAGGCCCATCACCTCTCGGGCGTGGTGGAAGGCGTAGTACCGTACGGCGAGCTGAATAAAGAAGCCCAGGACCAGGGTGACCAGGACAGCCAGGAGGATGGCCCACCAGATTGGGGCTACCAAGCTGAGCAAGAGTGCCGCCAGGAGAGCGGCTACCCCTACCAGCGCCAGGTCCTTGTACAGGAGGAGGGCAATGCTCGTGCGCCTCGGCCGTCGCCGAAGCCAGGCGAGGGCAGTGCCCGCGTCCTCGGTCCCGGTGGCACTGGCCAGGTCGCCATGGGCCAGGGCTTCCTCCGCCGCCACCAGGGCAGCGAATACGCCCAAGCCCAAGACAGAAGCGGCGAGCTCTAACCAGCCTCCAGCGTCCATGTTCTTCTAGTTCTAAAGTTGTGGAGCCCGTGTCATTGCAGGGCCCGCAGGTCTTCTGTCGTTGCGAGTCCTTCCGCAGAAGGACGAAGCAATCCGCATCTCAACGCATAACCAGGGGGCGGATTGCTTCGCTGCGCTCGCAACGACACTAGAAGTACCCCCTGGGGGTCTCGCAACTACAATAAGAGTACCCCTACTTCAGTTGGAACCACGAGTGCTCGGCCAGGTGTTCGTCCGGAGTGTTGCAGGCCGTGCAGTAGGGCTTGTCCAGCACGTCCACCAGCACCCGCATCTTGTCGTAGGTCTTTCTCTCCGGGTCCCAGTACCAGACTATCTGCTCCTCGATGCGCTGGGCGACCTGCAGCGGTTGATGGCAGTAGGGGCAGTTGGGCTGTCGCTTCTGGGTGACTGCCTGGTGCAGCTCGTCCTCCATGTCATCATGGTGGTGTGCGTGCTCGTGGTCATCAACGCCGGGGATGTCCATGGTGTCCTACTCCTTCTCTTTCTCTTTGACGCGCTCAGGGCGCCTCACCTGCGCCGGGACCCCGTAGGCGACCTCGCCGGGGCCAATGTCGTGGGTGACCACTGAGCCTGCGCCGGTGACGGCGCCTTCCCCGACGCGGACGGGGGCCACCAGCATGGTGTCGCTGCCGATAAAGGCCTTGGCCCCGATGTGGGTAGGATGGTGGTCCCGACCATCGAAGTTGCAGGTGATGGTCCCCGCGCCGATATTCACGTCCGGACCGATGGTGGCGTCACCCAGGTAGCTGAAGTGGCCTGCCTTGGCGCCGCGGCCCAGCCTGCTGTTCTTGACCTCGACGTAGTTGCCGAGATGCACGCCGGTCTCGATGTAGGCGCCGGGACGCAGGTGGCTGAAAGGCCCGACGTCCACGTTGTCCTCGATGGTGGCCCCTTCGATGACCGAGCTGACCACGCGGCAGTTGTCCCCGATAGTCGAGTCGCGGACCAGGCTACCGGGCCCCAACTGGCACCCACGCCCGATGTGTGTCGCCCCCAAGAGCATGGTGGAGGGGTAGACGACGGTGTCCTCCCCGACCTGCACGCCGGCGTCAATGAACGCCGAGGGTGGGTCCACCAGCGTAACGCCGGCCAGCATCAGGCGCTCTCTCACCTGCTGGCGAAGGTGGGCCTCTGCCTGAGCAAGCTGGACACGGTTGTTGATGCCCATCACCTCCACGGGGTCCGCTGCGGCGATACCGTGCACCGACAAGCCCATCTGGACCGCCAGGCCAATCAGGTGCGTAACGTAGTACTCCCCATTGGCGGCGCGGGGCACCACCGACAGGTGCGGCCATAGCCACTCGGCGTTGAAGGCGTAGATGCCGGCGTTGACCTCCGCTATGTTGCGTTGGGACTCGCTGGCATCGGCATCCTCCACGATGCCCAGGATGCGGCGGACGCTATCACGCACTATGCGGCCCAGCCCTTGCGGCTGGGGCATCACAGCCGTGACCAGGGAGACCGTAGCCCGGCTGGTCTCATGGTGGGACATGAGTGCACGCAGCGTTAGCGGTGAGACAAGGGGGGTGTCCCCATTGAGCACCAGGACGTAGTCGCTGGATGACTCGAGGGTCCCGATACATCGGGATGCCTGGGCCAGCGCATGGCCGGTGCCTAATGGTTCCTCCTGGAGCGCGTACTCGACACATGGCCCGAGGTCTGGTCTCGCCGCGCGGACGGTCGGCGACACCACCACAATCAATGAGGCTGGTTGTACCTCCCTTGCAGCGTCAACGACGTAGCGTAGCATCGGGCGGCCAGCCAGGGGATGGAGCACCTTGGGTGTCTGCGAGCGCATGCGCTTGCCCACCCCTGCCCCCAGCACCACCGCAGCCCACTTAGACATTCATTGTCCCTCTAACCCCTGTCGTTCCTATGAAAAAGCCCCCGTTTTTCATCCGGCGTGGTGGCCGGACCAGCGGCCATGCACAGTTGCGAGGAGCGTAGCGACGAAGTCCCGATGTATCGGGATAGTCTCCACGTACTACCAGGGGGGCCGGGTTGCTTCGTCCTTCTCTGGAAGGCCTTGCAACGACCATAGGGGCCACCACCTGCGCTGATTGTGGAGACTCCAATCTCACAAACATACTGCCTGGCGGAGAGGGCGGGATTCGAACCCGCGGACCAGTCACCCCGGTACACCGCTTTTCGAGAGCGGCCCCTTAAACCTCTCGGGCACCTCTCCCCATTCCTCCGTGGGATTATAGCATAGGCATGGCCGAAGCCACGGCCCGTTTGTCGTTGCGAGCCCTTCCGCAGAAGGGAGAAGCAATCCGTATCTCCACGCATAACCAGGGGGCGGATTGCTTCGCTGCCCCGTCGCTTCTCTCAGGGCTTCGGCTCGCAACGACAGTACAAGTACCCCCTCGGGCCTTAGCAAAGGCAAGGGACAGGGCGCCGCCTTGCCCCTACTCGTTCGGGCTCAAGGGGACGAGGCTGCCGGGAAGCTCAAGGGGTTGCTGGGTGGCCTGGTATTCTTGAGGTTGCAGGGCAGGAAGGCCGCTGGCGATGGCTTGGGGGGTGGGGCTGAACTGCTGGAGAAACCCGAGCACGACTTCCTGCAGTTGCCAGGCGTAGGCCCCGTTCAGGATGTCTGTTCCGTGCTCGGTGCCTGGCAATATCCTGATTTGACGGGGGCCGCGAGCGTTGTCGTAGAACCATCGGGCGCTGGTGACTGCTGCTTCATCGTACTCGGCTGCAATGAACATGGCTGGGACTTTGATCTCGCTCATTGCCGAACGGAGGCTGAGTCCCAGTATCTCCACTGGAGAGGATACGGTCACCACCCCGCTCACGCCGGATAGCCTGCGCCCGGCCCCAGCCACTGCCCGGAGGGAGGCTGTGCCTCCCATGCTGGCCCCCACCAGGTAGATGTCCTTGGCTCCCCTGGCCTGGAGGTAGGTGATGGCTGCCCGCACGTCCCGGTGAACGTCGGGCACGTTCCGATACCCTTCCGATTCGCCGAAGCCGCGGAAGTCAAAGGTGAGCACCTGGTAGCCCCGCTCGCTCAGGAAGAGGGCGAAGTCGTACCACTGGCTCTGGTCATCAGGGTACATATGGGCGAGGATGACCGCGACCCCGCCTTTCCCAAAGACATGCCCGCTGAGGCGGTCCCCGTTGAGGGCGGGGATGATGGCGCAGGGGACCACGCGGGGCGGCCTGCGCGACTCGACAGCGGGGGCGTACACCACGGATAGCAGCAGAAAGGATGCCAGAAAAGGGAGAAGGAAAGACTTCAGCGGTCTCATGCCGTTGCCTCCTGGCGAGGATTATAGCACGGGCATAGGCATGGCCAAAGCCACGGCGTAGACGTAGACAACGTAGGGGCATGGCGTGCCATGCCCGACGGTTTACCCGTCGCTGCGAGGCCCAGCAGGTGCGTTTTCTTGTCGTTGCGAGGAGCGTAGCGACGAAGCAATCCGCCCCCCTGGTTATGCGCTGAGAAATCCCGACCAGTCGGGACTTCGGCCCTTAACGGGGCCTCGCAACGACAAAGGGCGTAGCGCCATGCCCCTATAGGTCGTAACGGTTGGTGCGCCTTAGGCTATGCCGCAGCGCTTCTTCAGGGTCTCCCACTCGGCGTCCACCTGTGCCTGGATGGTCTGCACCAGGGCCTCCTGGCCGGGACGCAGCAGGTGCGCGAACCGCCCCTGGGGTTTGAGCCATTCGCTGACGGCGACCTTTGCCTTGGGCATCTGGGTGAGCTTCCACTGCCCGTGGTCTACCTCGTACAGAGGCCAGAGGCAGGTGTCCATGGCCAGCTTGGACAGGTTTACTGCCTGGTCTGAGTCCACCTTCCAGCCCAGCGGGCAGGCGGACAGCACGTTGATGAACGTCGGCCCTCTGGCGGCCACGGCCTTCTCCACCTTGGTCACCAGGTCACGCCAGGCGTGAATGGCCCCCTGGGCCACGTAGGGCATGTTGTGGGCTGCCATGATGGCCGTCATGTCCTTGCGCAACTCTCGTTTGCCGGACATGGCGCTGCCCACCGGCGAGGTGGTAGTCCAGGCGCCGATGGGGGTGGCCCCACTGCGCTGGATACCGGTGTTCATGTACGCCTCGTTGTTCAGGCATACGTAGACGAAGCGGTGGCCTCGCTCGACAGCCCCGCTGAGCCACTGGAGGCCAATGTCGTAGGTCGAGCCATCGCCGGCCAGCACCAGGAAGGTGATGTCCTGGTCCTTCACCTTCCCCTGGCGTATCAGGGAATTGTAGGCAGCCTCCACGCCGGAGATGGTGGACGCCGCGTTCTCAAAGGCGTTGTGGATCCAGGGCACCTTCCACGAGCTAAAGGGGTATGGCGTGGAGGAGACCTCCAAGCAGCCGGTGGCGTTGGCTATGATCACCGGGCCGGGGATGGAGTTGAGCACCATGCGCACGATAATAGGCTCGGCGCAGCCGGGGCAAAGCCGGTGGCCGGTGGCCAGGCGGTCCTGCCTGGTGGCGAGCTCTTTCAAACTTACAGGCATTTCCTTAACCTCGAACCGAGTAGTAGCGAATGGGAGACCCCTGGATGCCCTTCGGAGACACCTGGAGCAGCTCCCGGTATAGGTTGGTCACATCGCCGGGGCTGGTGTCTCGGCCACCGATGCCGAACACGAAGTTGACCACCGAGGGGCGCAGGCCCTTTTGGAACAGGGATGTGACCACCTCCAGGTATAGCGGGTGTCCCTGGCCGCCGAAGGAGATGGCCCGGTCCATTACGCCCACTACCGGCACACGGGCCAGGGCCTGGGTGATGGCGTCGCCGGGGAAGGGGCGGAAGCAGCGCACCTTGAGCAGACCAGCCTTGACCCCCTGCGCCCTCAGTTCGTCCACGGCGACTTTGACGGTGCCCGCGGTCGAGCCCATCACCACCAGGGCGACCTCAGCGTCGTCAAGGCGGTAAGGCTCCACCAGGCCATAGCTGCGCCCGGTGAGCCGCCCGTACTCGGCGCCCACCTTCTGGATGACGTCCAGGGCCACGTCCATGGCGTGGACCTGCTGGTACTTGATCTCGAAGTGGAAGTCGGCCAGGGTATTGGGGCCATGGGTGGCTGGGTGCTCCAGATCGAGCAGGGAGTACCTGGGCTTGTAGGTGCCGACGAACTCCTTGGCCACGTCGTCGGGCAGGACCTCGGCCCGCTCGGTGCCATGGCTGAGCACGTATCCATCCAGACAGTCCATTATGGGCAGCAGCACGTCAGGGTGCTCAGCGATACGCACAGCCTGGAGGGCGTTGTCGTAGGCCTCCTGGCCGTTCTCGGCGAAGATCTGAATCCAGCTTGCATCTCGGGAGCCCATGGCGTCCGAGTGGTCACACAGGATGTTGAGCGGGGCGGAGAAGGTGCGGTTGGCCATGTGCATGACGATGGGCAGCCGCATGCCCGAGGCCACGTAGAGGACCTCCCACATCAGGGCCAGGCCCGGCCCCGCGGTGGCGGTGTGGGTGCGGGCGCCGGCCGAGGCCGCGCCGATGCAGGCGCTCAACGCCGCGTGCTCGCTCTCCACGTGGACCAGCTCCGTGCTCACCAGCCCGTCAGCTACGAACTGGCTGTACGCCTCGACGATAAGCGTCTGAGGGGTGATGGGGTAGACGGCTACCACATCGGGGTTGGCCTGGCGCATGGCCTGGGCGACCAGTCCCGCCCCGTTGAGGGCGACCGCCTTGCCCTTGACAGCAGTCTTGGTGGCGGCCATGCTATACGGCCTCCCGGAGGCTCATTTCCTCCACCATCTTGATGCACTTGACGGGGCATACCTGGGCGCAGATGCCGCAGCCCTTGCAGTGGACCAGGTCTACGCCCTGAAGCTTGGCCTCCTTGACCTGTATGGCCACGTCGGGGCAGTAGAGCCAGCACATCATGCAGTGGGAGCAAGCGTCCATATCTATGATGGGGCGGTTGGCCCGCCAGCCGCCTGTCTCGTATTTCACTGAGTTGCCAGGATCGAGCACGATCCCTCCGATGGGTAAGTCTCTCCACGTGTTGTTCGCCATATCTCCTATCCCTCTTGCGTCTCTGAGTAGCTGCGATGGAAGGCCTCGACGTTGGCCTCGACGACCTTCGGGGATACCCGTGAGCCAAGGCGGTTCTTCACCTCCTGAATGGCAGCCTCCTTGCTGACCACGGGTATTGCCTTGAGCAGCGCACCCACCATAGGCGTATTGGGGATGTTGCGGCCGATGGTGTCCATAGAGATGCGCGTCGCGTTCACCGTGAAGACGCGGGCATCCTTGATGTTCAGCTTGGAGCGGACCTGCTGTGGGGTCAGCGTGGAGTTTATGAGCAGGGTCCCCCCCGGCTTGAGTCCGGAGACGAAGTCCACCACGCCCAACAGCGTGGGGTCCAGGAGCACCACGACATCCGGTTCGGCAATGGTGCAGTGGTGGCGAATGGGCTGGTCGCTCACCCTGGTGAACGCGCGCACCGGAGCGCCTGCCCGCTCGGCCCCGAAATCGGGGAACGAGAAGAAGTGTTTGTTGTCCGCCAGTGCTGCCCCCGCCAACATCTCGCTGGCGGTGATAACCCCCTGGCGTGCCCGCCCGTGCCAGCGGATCTCAATCAGATTAGCCTTGCTGCCCTTGTCCGTCAAACAGACCTCCGCAATATTGTTCACCTGAGTGTGCTCAGGGACAAAAGTATGGTGCCCCTGGAGGGACTCGAACCCTCGCGGCCGGCTCCGGAGGCCGGTGCTCTATCCCCTGAGCTACAGGGGCACAGACTAAATGATAGCGTATTTGACTCGTACCTCGCAACCTAGCGAGGACCACCCAAGAGTAGCGATTCGGCTTTGGCAGCCTCACCCGCAGGGTGAAACGCCGCCGGTCCACTGTCATTCTGAGCCCCCGCGGCTCGGGGCGAAGAATCCGTAGCCCTCGGCTGGCCACGGGGTACGGATTCTTCACTCGTCGGGGTGCGGCGGGACTCGTTCAGAATGACAGTTGGAGGTACTACGGCGAGAATGGGTCAGCGCTCAATCGCTATTCTCGGGGCGAAGGTTGCTGTTGACATGCCCCTTCTGGAGTGCATATAATCCCTGCAACCCTGGTCAGTCTGGCTGGCGTTCAAGGTGCCTCTGACGGGTAAGTCCAAGGAGGAAGGTGCTGCGATGAGGAGTCTCGGATTGTCCCTCGCGGTCCTCGTGTTGTTGTTGGCGGCATGTGGCCCGGCGGCTACGGCCACACCGCAACCTCAGTCCACCCCCACCAGGTCGGCTCAGGCGACAGCCGGCCCTACCGCGGCGCCATCAGCCGCGACGACCGTGCCCACGTCCACGCCGAAGCCGGCGGCGACCTCGGCTCCGGCTGGACCCAAGACGGGAGGCGTCCTGCGTATGGCCACCGACCCCCGGGAGCCGGGCACCTGGGATGGCTGGCTGACCAAGGGCGGCGCTCGGGAGACGCGCATCCGGCACAACCTGGTCTTCAGCCAGCTCTTTCAACTGGCCCCCGAGCCAAACGCCCCCTGCCAGCTTGTGTTCCGCCCTGAGTTGGCCGAGAGCTGGAAATGGGTCAACGACCGCCTCTTGGAGGTCCAGCTCCGGCAGGGTGTCAAGTTCCAGAACCGGCCGCCGGTCAACGGGCGGGAGATGACCGCGGATGACGTGGTGTGGAGCGCCAACAAGTTCGTCAAGGAAGACCCCGCCCTGCACATGGAGGTGTACGGCCCTCATGTCACCAAGATCGAGGCGGCGGGCCGCTACACGGTCCGCTTCCAGCTCGATACCCCCATGCCGGCATTCCTCACCGAGGGCTTCACCATAGAGTTTGGCACTCTGGTGCTGCCGCCTGAGGTGGTGGACAGCAAGGGGCGGTGGGAAGACCCCAACAAGTCCTACATCGGCACCGGACCGTTCACTTTCAAACAGCACGTGCCCGGCGTGCGCAGCAGCTTCGTCAAACACAAGGACTATTTCAAGAAGGGAATGCCTTACCTGGACGGCATAGACTACGTCATCGTGCCCGAGCTGAGCACGCAGATTGCTTCCCTGCGCTCGGGTGCCTTGGACATGGTATATGGACCAGTGCCCGCGCCCATGGCCCTGTCTCTCAAGTCGCCGGCCTTCACCACCGTCGCCTGCCCCCAGATTGGCAGCGTATCGGGCAGGTTCGGTTTCCGCATTGACCTGCCTCCTTTCAACGACGTGCGGGTGCGGAGGGCGTTCCAGATCGCCTACGACCGGGAGGCTATGGTCAAGTCCATCCTGCTGGGACAGGGCGTGACCGCGCCTCACTACTCCAACCAGGTGAGCAACGCGTACCTCACCTGGGAAGAGTTGCCCCCGGAGGTGGCCCAGTGGGTAAAGTACGACCCCAAGCGGGCCAAGCAGCTCCTGGCTGAGGCAGGCCACCCCAACGGCCTCGATATCAGCCTCAAGCTCAGCACGGGCTACAGGACCCCCTATCCCGAAATCGCGGAGGCCATGATGGCCTTCCTGAAGGAGGCGGGCTTCAAGGTGAAGCCCCACCTGGTGGTGGCCAACGAATGGGCCTCCTTCACCAACACAGGCGATTTTGCGGACGATCAGGTCGCCTTTGGGATGATAGGGCCGCAGCATTCGCCGGTGGGCCAGCTCTCCCAGTGGCAGAGCAGGAGCCCGGTCAACTCGAACCGCAGCCGGATCAACGACCCGGAGCTGGACAAGATGATGGACCAGCTCCTGGTGGAGGCCGACCAGAACAAGTTCATCCAGCTCTACAAGAAGATGGAAGGGCGGTTGATAGAGCAGGCCTATGAGCCTACTTCAGGGGTTTTCCCGCTCCAGTTCACCGTCATGCAGTCCTACGTCAAGGGCTTCTACGGCGAGTATCAGTACCTGGCTACCACCTACGGGGAGCGCCTCTGGATGGACAAGTAGGGGCATGGCGCGCCATGCCCCTACCGAGCTTTCAGAAAGCCTACATCCCCTACGGGGCATACTGGTCCACGCCCTTCTGTCGGTGGCAGGGGAGCTTTGCCAACCTGCACTCCATGGAGTTTGCGGCCAGCGTCGCCCGCCGCGCTCTCCAGGAGAGGGGGCTGAGTCCCGGCATATTCGACAACATCGTCATGGGCATCACGGTCCCCCAGAAAAGCTCGTTCTACGGCGCGCCGTGGCTGGCGGGGATGGTAGGCGCGCCACACGTCACTGGGGCTGCCGTCAGTCAGGCCTGTGCCACCTCAGCCAAGTGCGTGAGCCTGGCGGCGCAGCAGTTGGAGGTGGGCGCATCCGAGTCTGTCCTGGTAATGGCGTGCGACCGCACCTCCAACGGTCCGCATGTGTACTACCCCAACCCGCTGCGCTCCGGGGGGACGGGCGAGGCCGAGGACTGGGTGTGGGACAACTTCGGCCATGACCCATATGCCCACAACTCCATGTTGCAGACGGCGGAGAACGTCGCCCGGGAGGCGGGCATCACCCGCGAGAGCCAGGACGAGGTTACTCTCGTCAGGTGCCAGCAATACCAGGATGCCCTCAAGAACGGCTCGGCATTCCTGCGCAAGTTCATGGTCACGCCCATCGAGGTCAAAGGGCCGGACGGCAGAAAGTCCATCGCTACCGTGACTGGCGATGAGGGGGTGTTCCCCACCACGGCAGAGGGGCTGGCCAGGCTGAAGCCGGTGCTTCCCGGCGGGACGGTCACCTATGGCACACAGACCTATCCGGCGGATGGCAACGTGGGCATGGTGGTGACCACGAAGGACAAGGCCCGCGAGCTGGGCCGCGACAAGGGCATAACGGTGCAGGTGCTCGCCTTCGCCGAGGCTCGGGCCAAGGTGGGGTTCATGGCGCAGGCCACTGTACCCGCCGCCCGGCTGGCCCTATCCAGGGCGGGCATTGAGGTCAAAGACCTGAAGGCCGTGAAGACCCACAACCCCTTCGCCGTGAATGACATCTACATGGCCCAGGAGCTGGGGCTGGACCTCAACGCGATGAACGAGTACGGCTGCTCCCTGGTCTGGGGCCATCCACAGGGGCCTACCGGCCTGAGGCAGATAATCGAGCTTATCGAGATACTGGTGGAGCGCGGCGGCGGCTACGGCCTGTTCGACGGGTGCGCTGCCGGGGACTCGGCAGCGGCCGTGGTTATCAAGGTCTCGGGGTAGCGGGCAACCGTAGCGGCAATTCATGAATTGCCGCTACGCAAGAGAGCGTTTGTGGTGGGTTTTGTCTCAGTTCACCCACACTACAATTCTGCAGACTGCTACCGCTTGCTGGCGTGAAGGACGGTGATGCCGATGACCTCTTCGCCCTCGTATCGGATGATGACGTCGTCGTCGGTTATCTCGCTGTCCGTCGCCCGGCTGGGCTTTTTGAAGTTGACATAGAGAGTGTCGGCTTCCTCGTCGTAGGAAGACCACATATAGCGGTGGGGCGTTTCCCGCACCATCGGTGCAAGTGTCAGGTAATCCTTGACGTTTATCATGGCCATAGCTGCCTTCTCCTCGCCAGGAAGGCGCTCCGGCTGGTAAGGAACGCCGTGATGATGAATCCATCATCGCTCATTTCTCGGTAGACCACAACCAGCCAGGTCCCTGGCTCCAACGCCCGCACGGCAAGCGCCGCCCCATATTGACCCTCTACAATGCGCTCCGGCTGAGCGACGGTCTCCAGCACCTCTAGGCGCAGGCCAGCCAGTTCATTGTGCTCCTCGGTAATGTGGGTCCATCGTTCATGGGTCAGCCGGATGGGTATCCCGCTCACTGCGGTGGCACTATCCATCTGCTGCGCTCCCAGCCCGTGCGGTCACTGGGAGGGGCACACATGCTCATGGGCGAGGGCCGCGCCATAGGCTACGGCCGCCCGAATGTCCTCGAAGGAGAGCGTGGGGTATTCGACCAGGACTTCCTTTTCTGACATGCCCGCAGCCAGACAGTCGAATGTGACGCTCACCATGATCCGCGTGCCCCGGATGCAGGCCTGCCCGTGGCAGACATCTGGATGCACCGAGATGCGGTTGAGCAAGTCTTGTTTGGGCATTGCTATGCTTCCTCCAACCACAATAGCATCTGGGGGTGCGCCTTCACTCGTGGTGAGCACTTCGGCTTCGCTCAGGACAGGCCTGTCGGACCACCCTCCCGGACGTGTGGTGTTAGGTCCCTGCGGCCTCGCCACCCATTCTCGCCCTTTCTCCCGCCGACCGCAACCTGCTCTGCGCAGCGAACGGCAAGCAGTAGGGGCGAAGCATCCGGTGCAGCAAGCCCACGGACCAACTCGGTTCCAGGGCCGGATGCTTCGCCCCTACCGATGGCCCTGGCGCTTTGGGGAACAGCATGTAGGGTGGGTGCAGCGGAGCGTAACCCACCTTCGAGCGTTCGTGATGGGTTTCGTTTCACTTAACCTACCCTACAGCTGCGTTGTCCACCTTGGCGGGGCGGCTACGGAACAGCGTGCTTGTTTGCTGCAACGCCACGCTAGGTCTGTGGCTCGGGCAGTTGCCCCCAATTCACCGCGAGTGGCCTCCTACAAACAGGGCACAGGAAGCTGGGCGGAATGCCGTGAATCCGGTAGGTGACCCGACACATCGGGTAGGCACATTCTACCGGAGTTCCCATGGGCCGGCTTCGACTGGGATTGGTTCTCCATGCCTCAAACACCGCTCCGGCCAAGGCGCCGATAGCCGCAGCCTCACCCTTTTTGCCCTCGTCACCAAGCAGAGCACCCCCAGCCACCCCAAACGCGCCTCCGCGAACTACGGCCCCTAGTGCTGCCGAATCGTCGTATGATTTGATAACGGACCTGAGATACTGAAAAGCCTGCTCGCTGCCGGCGTATGGAACGTAGTGGGTTACAAATGGAACCGGCACGTTGCAGGGCTGATCGATTGGCTCGAACACCCAGATATCTTTCGAGGCCTGCTGCGCAATCCCTACCTCTGAAGCGATCCACACCTTGGTGTGGGAGAGCCGTTCAACATTCGGACCCTGCAAGAGGAACAAGGCCACAGAGCTGTTGATCTCCGCTTGGATGTATGGGCCAGGTGGGGGCGAATAGCCTTCATATTCCACGAATACGGCTCTAACGTTGCTCGTGGCGAAAGCTCTTTCAAACAGGGCCCTAATTGAGGTGTCCGCCTGGCTATGCGATATGAAAATCTGTGCCATGGTTGCCCCCTTAAGACCGGTACTGATCAGGCCAATGTCGCCCGTTACGCCAAGACTTCCTTCAGCCGCTTCGCAAGCAGGATACTTGTCGGACAACTCGGGAAGTCTATGTAGGGTTGGTGCAGCGTAGCGGAACCCACGTTCTAGCCTACGGCTGCCTGGCAGCCTGCTAGTCCAGCGCGCTCTCTTGCACCAACTCGACTAGCTCTTCGTCATTCAGGCCCAGGTATTCCCGCAGGATAAGCTCGTTGTGCTGGCCCATGATGGGCGAGGCGGAGTACACCTGGCGAGGGGTTTCGGAGAGGATGAAGGGCGAGGAGCCGTGGGCGACCTTGCCCATCTCGGGGTGCTCCGGGTACCAGTAGAGGTGGCGGTGGTCTAGCTGGGGGTCCTCGTGCAGGTCCTGCCCGTTGGCCACCACCCCACAGGGCACGCCCGCCGCCTGGAGCGTGGCCATAGCCTGCTCCGCAGTGCGCTGGCTGGTCCAGTCGTTGATGTGCCCTTCGATCTCGTCCTGGTAGCGGTGGCGACCCCGGAAAGTGGCGAAGCGGGGGTCCTCGGCCCAGTGGGGATGGCCCAGAGCTTTACATAAGGCCCCCCACTCGGCGTCGGTGGTGACGGCGATAGCCACCCAGCGCTCCCAGCCCTTGCAGCGGAACACGCCGTGGGGAGCGAAATAGGGGTGACGGTTTCCCACGCGGCCCTGGCTCCGCCCGTTGAACGTGTAGTCCAGCACCGCGGTCTCCAGGGCGTGGATAGCGGTCTCCAACTGGGAGACATCTATGTACTGGCCTCGCCCCGTGCGCATGCGGAAGTCGAGCGCCGTCATCAGCGCCGTGGCCGCCACGTGAGGGACTACCCAGTCCGTATAGGGCATGCCGATCTCGGCGGGCCCTTTGTCGGGATAGCCGGTGAGGTGGTACAGCCCCGCCAGCCCGGGCAGGGTGACGCCGGCGCCCGGGTGAAGGCAATGAGGCCCGAACTGCCCCATGGAGGTCAGGCTGATCATGATGATGTCCGGCCTGATCTGGCGCAGACCGTCGTAGGTGAGGCCCCATTTCTTCATGGCCTTCGGGGTGAAGCTCTCGGCCACGACGTCGGCCTGGGATACCAGCCTCTTGACCAGCTCAATACCTTTGGGATGGCTCAGGTTCAGGGTAACACCCAGCTTGTTGGTGTTGTTGTCCTCGAACATGCCGCTGGCATTGACGTTGACCACCTGGTCGCGATAGGGGCCGTGATAGCGGACCAGGTCAATGCGCGTGGTGGACTCCACCCGGAACACCTGCGCCCCGTGGTGGGCCAGGTACAGCGTGGTCAGGGGGCCTACCCCCACCCAGGAGAGGTCAACCACTCGCACCCCGCGCAGGGCGCCTTCGCCCAACGGGAGGCCGGTGGCCTGCTCCACGGCCCGGCTGACGGTGGCTAGATAGCTCCCTGCGCCTTCCACGCTGCCATCTCCCGGGCTGAGAAGCCCAACTCCTTACAGTAGACCTCTTCGTTATGCTCCCCGATTCTCGGGGCACGGTGCCTGGGGAGGCACTCCATCTCGGTGCACAGGAAGGGGGCGCCGGGGTAGAGGAAGCTGCCCCCAAGCTCGGGGTGCTCCACAGGTACGAAGAACCCCCTGGCCTGGAGCTGTTCGTTCTCCAGCAGGTCTTGAGCGGTGTTCACTGGGTGCCACATTATGCGCCTTTGGATGGCCCCGTGGTAGAGCTCCTTCCTCGTGTGGAGCATGAAGAGCTGCCGCATAGCCTCAAGGACCTCTTGCCTCTCCGCCTCGGGGAGTTGCGCTACATCTGGGGCGCTCCACTTATGGTCCAGCAGCTCCGTGCCGACGCCCTCCTGGCTGCTCCACTCCAGTATCGCAGGCGGACTAACCCGTATGCGTCCGGCAACCATGTAGCCGTCCTTGCACGGCTCGAGCTCGCTCCCTCTGGGCCCATAGTCCAGCGGTGGGTTCCTCTGGTAGGGGATGCCTGCCCGGGGGGTTACCGTCCGGTTGAGGTCCCACGCCTGGTGCATGCCCCCAACGCCCATCCCAGCCGCTATGGCCGCCTGCATGGACACGTCCACGTGCTGCCCCAAGCCTGTCCTCTGGCGGTGGTAGTGGGCGATGAGGGCGCCCACCGCTGCCTGGGTCGCCGCATGGAGGTAGGCCTGGGCCGGCCGCACACGCACCGGCGGGGCCGTTTCGTCGCCCCCCAGGAAGAGCAGCCCCCCGGTGGCCACGGCCACGATGTCGGTGGCCTTGTAGCCCCGATACGGCCCGGTCTGGCCAAAGGGTGTGACCGAGGCCATGACCAGCGACGGATTGACGGTGCGCAGAGAGGAATAGCCCAGGCCCAGGGAGTCCAGATACCCCGGAGGGTAAGACTCGACCAGGAAATGGGCGTCGGCGGCCAGGCGCTTCAGGAGGCTCTGGCCATCCGGGTCCTCGATGTTCAGGGTGATGGAGCGCTTGGACGTGTTGTAGGCAAACCAGAGCAGGGACCTTTCCCGGTCGGGGACGTCCTGGTAGAACGGGCCGCTGCTGCGGGCGGGATGGCCGCCGGGCGGCTCGGTGAGGATGACATCGGCGCCCATATCGGCCAGCAACCGGCCGCAGAGAAAGCCCTTCTCGTCGCTCAGGTCCAGCACGCGGAATGGAGCGAGGGGCGCCGCCTTGCCGCGCTTCTTGAGCCTGTCCTCCAGGGGGACGGCCGTTCGCCCTACTTGTCCAGCCACATGCGCTCCAGATAGGTGCTGGAGTAGCTTACTACTGGGCCAGCGAAGCCCTTGACGTTGTCCCGCAACGCGTTGAACTGGTTGGGGAAAACACCGATCAGGGGCTCCCACGCCTGGTCAATGAGCCGGGCCTCCATCTTGCGGTAGAGCTGAGTGAACTTGGCCTCGTCTGTCTCCCGCAGGAGCTGCTCGATCATCTTGTCCAGCTCCGGGTCACTGATCCGGCTCCGGTTGGAGTTGGGAGGCATCTTGCCATTCCACCGGGAGAAGGCCTCGGTGGGCAGGAACAGGACGCCCTGTCGGCCCAGGTACATCGAGTCCTCGCCGAAGTCGCCGGAGGCAATGAAGGAGGCAAACTCCGTGGCGGGAACATAGTGGGGCTTGGCATTGACCCCAATGGCTTGGAGGAAGCCCACGAGAGCCTCGGCCATCTCCGGGTAAGGGGTCCTGTAGCCGGTGTTGAACTTTATGCCTATGTCCAGGCCCTTGGAGTAGCCTGCCTCCGACAGGAGGGCGCTGGCCCTCTTGGGGTCGTACTTCACCCATTGGGCTGCGTCCTGGGGCAGGTCCTCCCAGCCCACGTAGGTGGGAGAGATGGCCTGGGGTATGTGCGGTGCGGTCATCCCCTCGCCCTGGAGGATGGACTTGAGCATGCCCTCCCGGTCCAGGGACATCTGAACGGCCCGGCGCACCCGGACGTCATTGAAGGGAGGTTTGTCGGCCCGGAAGCCGATGATACCGTCAGGGGAGGACATCTGCGGGCAGCTAACCACCGTGATGCCAGGGGCCTTCTTCAAGGGTAGGGCCATGGGGCTGGGCACCGGCCCGTAGACCATGTCCAGCGCACCCGAGCGCAGGCCGGCGACCTGCGTGCTTATGTCAGGGACTATCAGTATGTCCACCCGGTCCAGGTAGGGCAGGCCCTTCTTGAAGTAGTCGGCATGCTTGACGAAGCTGGTGCGGGTCCCGAGGATGTGCTCTTTGAAGGTGAAAGGCCCGGTGCCGACGTAGGACTTGTTCGGGTCCGTCCACCGCCCCTTCTCGTCCGTCACCTCCTTGGGGACCACCAGCGCCCCGAAGTACGAGGTAAGGCCCTCAGTGAGGATGGTGGGCCCGGGAGAGGCCAGGGAGAAGCGCACAGTATAGCGGTCCGTGGCCTCGATCTTGTTTATGTTGGGGGCTAGGGCATCCATGCCCCGGATGGGGTCTTCCTTGAGGAAGCGGGTGGCGCTCCAGGCTGCATCGGTGGCTGTCATCTCCCGCCCATTGACCGGCGCCTTGTTCTGGAACTTGACACCCTGGACGAGCTTGAGCTCCAGGGTCCTGTCGTCTACCCACTTCCAGCTCTCCGCCAGCTCGGGGCTTAGCGCCGGTTGGCAAGGCTTGTCCAAAGAGGCTCGGTAGGTCACCAGCATATTGAAGTTCAGCGAGGAGCGGACATCCACCTCGTTGGCGCCGGTCTTGATTGACCACCGGTCCCAGCCGCGAGGCTCCCTGGGGTCGGCGGTCATGCGCAGGGTGCCTCCCGTTTTGGGGCCTGCTGCCGGCGCCACAGTCGGCGCAGGCTTGGGTGTGGGCGTGGCGGTCGCCGCCCCGGCTTGCGGCGTCGCGGTCGGCTGGGCCGTGGCGGCAGGTCGAGTTGGTGTCGCCGTCGGCGTGGCCGCGCCGGAGCAGGCTGCCAACAGCAGTATCAGGGCACCCGAGAGTGTCAACAGGCGGTGGTTTGTCATGGCGCTGTGCCTCCAGATGGGCTACTGGTGGCGGCAATTCATGAATTGTCGCTACTTGGCTCGCACTTATCTTGCGAACGGCGTAAAACTGATGAACGTAATATAGACGCCGCCCGCGGCGCTTGTCAAGGGACTTGCACCCCACCCCCGAAAGTGGGGTCCACGCCCGGGCCGCCCCGCTGTCGTTCCTATGAAAAAGCCCCCGTTTTTCATCCGGCGTGGTGGCCGGACCAGCGGCCATGCACAGTTGCGAGCCCTTCCGCAGAAGGTCGAAGCAATCCGGACCCCTGCTCGTGCGTGGAGACACGGATTGCTTCGCCCGCTTACGCGGGCTCGCAACGACAGGGGGGCCGGTGTTGTCGTGTAGCACGGCGGTTGAGTTGGCCAACGGTGGCCTTGACAAACTTCGATGGGCTTGCCTATACTCGATGTATCGTTCTCGTGCCGTTCGCAAGAGAAGTGCCATGCAAAGAGCTACGCAGCTAATCCTGACCCTCTACGGCGACTACGTGCGTCACCGGGGTGGCGAGCTTGGGGTGAACGCCCTGACGGAGCTCATGGGCAGCGTTGGGCTGTCCTCCCAGGCGTTGCGCTCGGCGCTGTCCCGTATGGCACGCCGTGGGCTGTTGCGAGCACGGCGCGAAGGACGGCGGAGCTACTACTCCCTGAGCGAGTCCGGCTGGGCACTCCTCACGCGAGGGGCGGAGAAGATCTTTCGCCTGTCCACTCCAACACCCTGGAACGGTCAGTGGGCTGTGGTAAGCTACACCATCCCCGAAACACGCCGAGAGCTCCGCTACCGCCTGCGCCAGGAGCTTATCGAGCTCGGGTACGGCTATTTGGGCAATGCCTGCTGGGTTTCGCCCAACAACCGCAACCGCGAGGTGCTGCTGCTGGCATCGTTCCTCGGCCTGGAGGGACGCGTGGACCTGTTCTACGGGACATACGAAGGGTCGCCATCAGGGCGGGACCTGGTGCGGCGGTGCTGGGACCTGGACAAGACACAGGATAAGTACCGGCGGTTTCTGGCCACCTACCGGTCCCGCCTCCAAGCGTTCAAGACGGCGCTGTCCTCAGGACCTCCCTGGGAGCCTCAGGCATGTTTTGTGGAGCGCTTCCACCTCATCCACGAATACCGGCGGTTCCATTTCTTCGATCCCGAGCTGCCCCCGGAGCTGGCGCCCGAGGACTGGCTGGGGCCGGAGGCAGCTGCCTTGTTCCAGGAGTACCACGGACTACTGGAGGCGAGGGCCTTCGAGTTCTACGATGCGGCGACCCAGAAGATAGGTGGAGTGCATGTGGCCAGCGGTCGCAATGGGAAAAGGGAAGTGGCCGCTTTCGAGAACGGAAGACACGCATCCCAATCACCCAGGGCAGCATCCCGCGTTGAGCGGGTGGCCATCCTTGACTGAGCAGGACTTGTGAGTGCGACTACTGCTGTAGACAACCTGGCGGGGCGCTACCACGAAGCGCTCCTCGACCCCTCCCTCCCGTTGGTGCGTGCGTGGAAGGAGCGTAACCCGGGCCGCAAGGCCGTGGGCGTTTTCCCTGTGTATAGCCCCGTAGAGATCGTTCACGCCGCAGGTATGCTGCCCGTCGGCTTGCTGGGCGCGGGCAACCAGCTAGAGATTGCCCACGCCGATGCCCGCTTCCAGTCCTTCATCTGCTCCATCGTCAAGAGCACCACCGAGATGGCCCTCACCGGCAGGCTACAGGTCTTCGATGGCCTGGTGTACCAGGGCATCTGTGACGCCGCCCGTAACCTTGCCAGCGTGATGGCCCGCAACTTGCCCGCCATGCGAGTGGAGTACCTGCACCTTGTCCAGAACCTGGCCTCACCGGCCGCAGAGGACTACCTGGTGGGCGAGTACCACCGGTTCCAGTCCGCAATGGAGGAGCTATCGGGACAGAAGGTGACCGACGAAGCGCTGCGGCAGAGCATCACCGTCTACAACGGGGTGCGGGCAGCGGTGAACAACCTGAACGAGCTAAGGGCAAAGTCACCTCATCTCATCTCGGCCCTAGAGTGCTATCTGCTCGCGCGCCTGGGCGCCACCCTGCCTCCCGAGGATTCTGTGCCCCTGCTAGAGGCTGCGTTGGAAGAGGCTCGGGGGCGCCAGGCCCGCCCCAAGGACCGTATCCGTGTGGTGGTGCAGGGTTCGTTCTGCGAGGTGCCTCCGGTGGAGCTAATCTCCTCCATGGAGGAAGCAGGCTGCTACATCCTTGACGATGACCTGCTGCTGGGCTGGCGCTGCTACGAGGCGGACGTGCCCACCGAGGGAGACCCCCTCCGTAGCTTGGCGCGCGCCTACCTTCGGTCCGTACGCTTCTCCAGTGTCCGGCATGGGCTGGACCAGCCCCGGTCCACCGAGCTGGTGGGCAAGGTCAAGCGGCTACGGGCTGATGCCGTGGTCTACCTGGCGGCCAAGTTCTGTGAGCCCGCCCTTCTTGACTACGCCCTGTTCCGCCAGGCCCTGGAGCGGGCCGGTATCCCCAACCTGTTCCTGGAGTTCGAGGAGAAGATGTGGTTGGTGGACAAGCCGCGGAACACCATCGAGACCTTCGTAGAGTCGCTACTATTCACCTAGAGGCGAAGATGCAGTACCAGGGACGGATGCACCAGCTTCAGCGCGAGCTGATCGGGCGCTACTATGCCGAGGCCACCCGGGCGGCGGCGACCGGCGAGCCCAAGGTGGCGTATTTGCTGGTGAGCGGCAACCCCGTGGAGCTGCTGCGCGCCATGGACATGCTGCCCATCTACCCGGAGATCAATGACTTGCAGTTGGCAGTGCGCAAGGAGTCCCTGCCCTACATTCTGGAGGCGGAGGAGTTCGGCTACTCCACCGACAACTGCGCCTATGTCAAAGCGGACGTGGGCATCTTCCTGCGGGGCGGGAAGACGAGCTATGCTCAAATCCCCAGGCCCGACCTCATCGTGTGTAACTTCGTGGGCTGCAACGTCTATCTCCACTGGTTCGAGCAGCTTGCGGAGTACTACAAGGCGCCGGTCTTCAACCTCGACGTGCCCTTTGTCCGGGACGCCACTGGCAGGCCCGAGCCAGGGGATGTGGCCTATCTGGTCAAACAGCTCGAGCAGCTCATCGAGATCGGGGAGAAGATGACTGGCCGCAGTTTTGACTACCAGCGTCTACAGCGCATCGTGGCTCTGGCGCGAGACACTGAGGACCTGTGGTCCGAGATCAAGCACCTGAACAAGACCTCCCCCGCGCCCTTTGATGGCTACTTCGATGCCGGCACCATGATGGCGCCCATGTATTGTCTGCGGGGCACCGAGGGGGGCCTGCGTTTCTTCCAGGAGACCTACCGGGAGATGGCCGAGCGGGTGCAGAACGGCGTTGGCGTCCTGCCCCAGGAGAAGTTCCGCTACGTGATCGAAGGGCCACCCCCCTGGCCCTACTATCGTACCTTCCGCGATTTGTTCAGCAAATGGGGCGCGGTGGCCGTCGCCTCCACATACTCCACCGTCGGCGGCACCTGGGAGTGGGGCTTCCGGCACGACCCGCAGCGCCCCCTGGAGAGCATTGCCGAGCACATGATGCTGCACAACGTCTCCAACCGCTCGCTCCTCTTGCGCTACGAGCAGATAAAGCGCTACATCGAGGAGTGGCGCGCCGACGCCCTGGTCATCCACTCCATCAAGAGTTGCCGCCTGTTCTCCGCTGGCCAGGGCGATATGCTGGACTACTTCAGCAGGGGCCTGGGCGTGCCCACTCTGCTGGTGGAGTCTGACTTGGAAGACCCCCGCTACTTCGCTGAGGCGCAGATGCGCAATCGCATAGACGCCTTCTTCGAGACCCTGGAGCACCGGCGTCTGACGAAGCGTGGCTCTGGACTGGGCGAAGGGGTGAAGGCTTAGCATGGATATGCCAGACCTCCAGCCCCGCCGTTCAGGGCGGGAACACGTCGCCCAGTTCGCCTGTGGCGTGGACGTCGGCTCTACGCAGACCAAGGCCATTGTCATGGACCGGGAGCGGCGTATCGTGGGGCGGACGCTCATAGATACCGGCGCCCATGTCACTCGGGCAGCCGAGCGCGCCTTCCAGCACGCCCTGGATGAAGCCCACATCGAGCGAGACGCCATCGGCTTCGTGGTGGGGACAGGATATGGCCGCTACAAGGTCACCTTCGGCGATACCCAGGTCACCGAGATCAGTTGCCACGGCCGGGGGGCGCAGTTCGTTTTCCCAGGCACGCGTACGGTCATAGACATGGGCGGTCAGGACGCCAAGGGCATCCGGGTCAGCGACACCGGCGAGGTCCAGGACTTCGTGATGAACGACAAGTGCGCCGCAGGCACAGGCCGCTTTCTCAAGAATGCCGCCGAGGTGCTCAGCCTGTCCCTGGACGAGATTGGCGCGGTCTCGCTGCGCGGGTGCAATCCAGTACGGCTGTCCACCGTGTGCACCGTCTTCGTTGAGTCCGACATCATGTCCTACCTGGCGCAGGAGCGGTCGGTGGAAGACATCCTGGCCGGGATCCACAGCGCGGTGGCCGCCCGCACCGTGGCACTGGTGCGACGGGTGGGCATCGAGGAGCAGGTCACCTTCACCGGCGGTGTGGCCAAGAACATCGGCATGATACGCGCGTTGGAGCAGAAGCTGGAGATGAAGCTGAACGTCAGCCCCGAGTCCCATTTCGTGGGGGCCATCGGGGCGGCGCTGTTCGCCTTGGACAGGTTGGGATGATGCTGGTAGCAGGCATAGACGTCGGCTCCCGAGCGACCAAGGTGGTCCTCTTGGACGGCGAACGGCATGTCCGGGGCACCGCCGTGGTCCGGACCCGTCCCCCCTTCCCAGACCTGGCCCGCAAGGCCCTGGACGAGGCCCTGTCGCACGATGACTTTCAGGGCATCACCCCGGACTACGTCGCCACCACGGGATTTGGCCGGTACAACGTACCTTTCAGAGACCTCCAGATTACCGATATCACATGTGCAGCTCGGGGCGTCGCTTTCCTGTTCCCCAACGCCCGCTACGTGCTGGACATTGGCTTCCAGAGCACCCGGGCCATGAAGCTAGCTGATGGAGGCCGGGTCAAGGATTTCTACACCAACGACAAGTGTGCCGCCGGCGCAGGAGGCTTTGTCGAGCGCGCCGCCCGCTACCTGGAGGTGGACCTGGAGGAGGTGGGTAGCCTTTCCCTGAAGGCCGACAACCCCCAGACCATCAGCAGCGTCTGCGCCGTGCTGGCGGAGTCGGAGATCATCAACCACGTGTCCGAGGGCAAGACTGTGGAGAACATCCTGCGCGGGGTGCACCTCTCTCTGGCCACCCGGGCGCTGGCCCTCCTGCGGCGGGTCGGCCTGGATGGGGAGACCACCTTGGTCGGAGGGGTGGCCCACCAGGCAGGCATGGTCCAGTCGCTGGAGAGCACGCTCAAGGTGAAAGTTGATGTACCTGATCAGCCGGACCTGGTGGGAGCCCTGGGCGCAGCCCTGCTAGGTCTCCAGCGCCTGGAGAGGCAGGGCGCCACACCCCCCATCTCGGTCTTCCCCCGCAAGGGGGGAAGAGAGTAACAACATGCCTGTCACCGTGCGTTTGTTTGGGCGCTTGCGAGGCCTCCTGGGGCGAGACGAGCTTTCGGTGCCAGATTCGCCAGGCACGGTGGGGGAGCTGATCGCGCTCCTGGGCGAGCAGTATGACACGGGCATTGTAGGGGAGCTGCTGGACGAACAGGGCAACATTGACTACGCTTACGCTGTGTTTGTCGCCGGCCAGCGGGCGCAGGGCGCGGACACCCCTATTCATCAGGGCCAAGAGGTTGCTATCACCAGCATGATTGCCGGAGGCTGTGGGTGCTGCACCGCAAGATAGCCTACGTTGACCTGAGCACCCGCCAGGTGCGCACGGAGACCGTGCCGCCCGAGTGGCGTCGGCGCTACATCGGGGCTCGGGGCATCAACATGCACCTCCTTTACGACCGCTATCCGCCCGTTGACCCGCTGTCGCCGGAGAACCCACTGATCTTCGGTTGCGGCCTGCTCACCGGCCTGCCCGGGTTCGGCAGCGGGCGTATGAACGTGACTGCCTACTCGCCGGCCTCGGGCAACCTGGGCGACTCCAATGTGGGCGGCCACTTTGGCCCCGAGATGCGCTTCGCGGGCTACGACCACGTCGTCGTTACGGGGCGCAGCCCACGCCCCGTGTACCTGCTGATTCGGGACGACCACATTGAGATCAGGGACGCCTCCCGCCTGTGGGGGAAGAACACGCTGGAGACGCAGCAAGCGCTGCGCCACGAGTTGGGCGACGACCGGCTCCGGGTGCTCACCATCGGACCCGCCGGAGAGCGCCTTGTCCGCATGGCCAACATCATCACCGGCCCCAAGGACGCCGCCGGGCGCTTCGGCATGGGCGCGGTCATGGGCAGCAAGAACCTGAAGGCGGTGGCCGTCCGGGGCAGCCAGGACCTGACCGTTGCTCACCCCAGGGAGCTGTTGGACTACGGGCGCGAGCAGTTGGACGCCCTCTGGAAGCGCAAGTGGGTCCAGGCCCTGGGCCGCCAGGGCACCCCGCTACTCATTGCCACCGCCAATGAGGGTGGCTGGTTGCTCACCCGCAACGACCAGGGCGGTCCCCTGGGCCAGCGGGCGCGCGCCATGTATGCCGAGAGCCTGGAGCCATACTCCCTGGGTATGGCCTCTTGCTTCGGCTGCACTGTCCATTGCCGCCACCGCCACCATATCGCGGGCGGCCCGCGCGGCGAGGGGCCGGAGTACAGCGTCTACGGCTGGGGCGCCGCCAACCTGGATGTGCCCAGCACCGAGTTTGCCATTCGCGCCGGGGACCTGGTGAACACCTATGGCATGGATGTCATGGACACCCTGGTGATGGTCGGCTTCGCCTTCGAGCTCTACCAGCGGGGCATTCTCTCCCGCTCGGCGGCTGGCAGGCCGCTGGAGTGGGGTGACGGCGAGGCCGCCCTGGCGCTGATTGAGCAGATCGCTCGTCGCGAGGGGCTGGGCGACATCCTGGCCGAGGGCAGCTATGCCCTGAGCAAGCTGCCCCCAGAGGCGGAGCCTTACCTACTGAGGGTGAAGAACGCCATCGTGGGACCAGCGCCGGGCGGGCGGGTGGTCAAGAGCTTCGCCCTGGGCCACGCCGTGGCCACTATCGGCGGGCACCTGCACCGCAACCGTCCGGGCATAGATGTGCTGGGCCTGCCCCCGCAGGTGCTGGCCGAGCTATACGGGGGCCCCGTCTCCGGAGACTACCGCTCCTACGAGGGCAAGTCTCGCATGGTGTGGTGGCATGAGCTGCTCTACGCGGTGTGTGACTCCCTGGGCTTCTGCCGATTCCAGACGGTGTTCAACAGCCCCCACGCACCCCAGTACCCCCAGTACCAGAGGCTCATCCAGTTGTCCCTGGGCTGGGACATGTCGGTGGAGGAGCTGCGCGAGGCTGGGGAACGTATCTACACCACCGAGCGGCTACTCCTGGGCAAGATGGGCGTGGGCACCCGCGAGCATGATACCCTACCCAAGCGCTGGCTTGAGGAGCCGGTAGCTGGAGGCCCCTGCAAGGGCGAACTCATTGACCGGGGTCAGCTCGACAAGTTCCTGGACCAGTACTATGCCCTACACGGCTGGGACAACGACGGTAGGCCCAAGCCTGAGACGGTGGCAGCGCTGGGGATATGGGCGTGAGGGCCGCGTTGAAACGCGAAGCGGACTGGCTCGAATTCTTTGACCACCTTGGCGATGTGTTCATGGCGCGGTTCATGGAGCCGCTTTGGAGCAAATACCCTGATAGGGACTCAGAGGAATGGAGCGCGCTGAGCATCTTCTTGGAGGGTTACGCCTTTGAAAGGCAAGGTAGAAACCCTAGTTTTGGCCCGGCTGCTGCAAAGGTCGCTATGTCGTTGCGTGCTCAACGCTACGTCTTTCATCAACAGTCGGTAGCGCAGGACGTCTGGCGTGGGTTCAAGAAGGAGTTGGTCAATCGGGGATTGAACGAGGTCAATAACCCACTCTGCCCCAACGCCGAGAACTTTGGAAAGAGTAGAGACAAATCTGTTTCTGGTCAATCAATCGTAGAATTACTCATGAAGATGACTCAACCCAACATTGTGTTGTATACGAAAGCGGGCCTGAAACAGGACGATGCCCGCAAACTGCATGAGGAATTGGGTCAGGTAAACGGTGTAGGTCCCAAGATAATCAGCCTTTGGCTCAGGGACGTGGCACTCGCCTACCACATTGTACCGGCCACAGAAAACCGTCACCTGCTTCAACCAATTGACGTGTGGGTACGGAGGACTGTCGAGCTCATAGGAAAGCCGTACGGTCCAAACGGCAGCCCCCCAAGCCAGAACCCGGCCAGAGATAAAGCAATAGCCTGGTGGATTGTGCAACAGTCGCATAAGGCGGGCTTTAACGCTGAGAAGGTCAACCAAGGGATGTGGTATTTCGCCAGCCAGGTTGCAGGTTCGGAGCATAGGCTAACTGGCGCCATGCACGAAGCGGGCATAGCAGAAACGCTCCTAGACAAACATGGCCAGGCCTTAAGGTCGGCCGTGGCCGCGTTGGGATAGCCTGATGGAGAGATGCGAAATCCAGGTCAACGCCCCGGTGTGCACCGGCTGCCGCCTGTGCGAAATAGCCTGCTCCCTGTTCCATCGCGGCGCCGTTAACCCCGAGGGCGCTCGGGTGCAGGTTATCGAGGACTGGGCGCACTCGCTTTACGTGCCGCATATCTGCCAGCTATGCCGGCCCGCGCCTTGCGTCCAGGCCTGCCCGCTGGAGGTGCTGGCCCAGGATACCGACAGCGGCGTGGTCCGGGTGGATGCCGACCTGTGCAACAGCTGCGGGGCCTGCGTCGTTGCCTGCCCGCACGCCGCCATCCGCTGGAGTGATGCCCTGGGCGAGCTTCTGGTATGCGACCGCTGCGGCGGCGAGCCGTCCTGCGTGCCCTTCTGCCATCGGGGCGCCCTGGCCTACCCCACCCTGTAGGGGCATGGCGCGCCATGCCCCTACCGTTTGCTCAGGTAAATGGACCACATTAAAGGAGGACCCATGGCTTTCGAGACGGTGCTCTATGAGAAGAAGGACCACATCGCTTTCATCACTCTGAACCGGCCGCAGGCACTCAACGCCTTCAGCATGAAGATGAACAGCGATCTCTACCGCATCTGGGACGACGTGAAGTTCGATCCCCAGGTGCGGGTGGCTGTGGTCACGGCCGCCGGCGACCGCGCCTTCTGCTGCGGGGTGGACGTTAAGGAGTCAGCCGAGCAAGGCGCCGTGGACGGCATGGACGCCGAGGACCGCTACGATGACACCGGGCGCAGGCTGCGCATCACTGGCCGCATGAACGACTGCTTCAAGCCCATAGTTACCGCCGTCAATGGCATGGTGGTAGGTGGTGGCCTCCACTTCATCGCTGACACGGACATCTGCATCTGCGCGGAGAACGCCACCTTCTTCGATACACACCTGGAGATCGGCTGGGTCTGCTTCATGGAACCTATCGGCCTCAGCCGCCGCATACCTCTGGAGCGGGTGATGCGCATGGTGCTCATGGGGAGCAAGGAGCGCATGGACGCGAAAGAGGCCCATCGCGTGGGGCTGGTCAGTCAAGTGGTGCCCCAGGCCAAACTGCTTCCCACGGCTACGGAGATTGCCCTGGCCATCGCCGAGAAGGCGCCGCTGGCCACGCAGCTTTCTGTCGAGGCCGTCTGGCGTAGCCAGGACATGGGCGCCGAGCAGGCCAAGATGCTGGGTATCAAGATCAACCGGGTGAACCTGAAGGGCCAGGACTACATCGAGGGGCCACGGGCCTTCGCCGAAAAGCGCAAGCCCCAGTGGGCAGGGAAATAGCTACTTTACCTTCCGGGCGCCAACCTGTCGTTGCGAGTCCTTCCGGAGAAGGGCGAAGCAATCCGCCCCCTGGTTATGCGCGGAGACACGGATTGCTTCGTCCCGATGCGTCGGGACTCGCAACGACAGATGGTTGCCCCTACGACGAGGGGTTGGGTAGGCTCATCTCCAGCACGCGGACGAAGGCCAGGATGGCGTCGGCGTTCCGGTCAATGGCCTGGATGCTCCCGGACAGCGCCTTCAACTGGGTGGCGGCATCCTTAATGGCCCGTATCTGAGTGTCCATGCTCGCGATGTCATATCCCTCGGCCATCTAAGCGTGCCTCCTGATGTCCTTGAACCGGGCTGCCTTCAGCTCGTATCGGGGCAACGTTTGCGCCGGGACAACCTCCACCCTGAAGGTCAGCCCCGTCTTGAGCTTCAGCCCCTCTGCCAGCCTGCGGGCAGTACCATCCGAGGACTGGCCCGGCGGCGACTTGACCTCAATCTTGACCAGGAGCTCGTCCTGGTTGGCGGGCCTGTCCGCGACTGTCTCGAACTCGGCGATCTCCGGGAAACCACCCCTGATGGTCTCCTCCACCGCCACAGGATTGAAGAGCGCACCGCTGATCTTGGTGAGGTGGTCGGCACGGCCACGGGGCGTCTCAATCAACCGGGAGGTACGGCCACAAGGGCAATCCCGCTGGCTGAGGGTGACCACGTCCTTCAGGTTGTACCTGATACAGGGGATGGACCTCCGGCCAAAAGCGGTGATGACGGCAATCCCCTTCTCGCCGGGCGCCACGGGCTGGGAGAGGGTCTCCAGGTCCAGCACCTCCAGCAGGTAGAAGGGTTCAAGCACGTGCAGGCCATGTTTCTCAGTGCACATGGCAGCCCATGCCCCTGCCTCGGCGGCGCCGATGTGGTCGTAGACATCGGCCCCCCACTGGCGCTCCAGCTCCACCCGGGTAGGCTCGGGCATCGGCTCCCCGGCGCAGAGCATCTTCCTCACCGGCAGGTCCCGGACAGGGTCAATCCCCATCTCCCGGGCCACCTCTGCCAGGCGCAGACCGTAGGTGGGGGTGTTCATCAGGCCGGTGGCCCTGATCTCCGCGATCTTGCTGATCCTGGCCCGGGCGTCCATGCTGCCGCCGGGGACCACCTCACAGCCCAGCTTCTCGGCGGCGTAGTGGCCCATCCAGTAGGCGATGTAGATGCCATAGCCGAAGGGCATGAATATCCGGTCCCGCCGTCTGAAGCCCATCCCGTAGAGGATATAGCACCACATCTCGGCTAGCTCCTGCCAGCTCTCGTAGGTGTCGGGCACGTACAGGGGCTTCCCCGTGGTCCCCGCCGTCTGGTGCATGACGCTCACCTCGTCCGGAGGCACGCCCAGGACGTCTCCGTAGGGAAAGGGCTGTTTGTCCTGCTGGGCTAGCCTCAGGTCCTCCTTGCTCACGAGCGGCACCCGGCGCACGTCGTCCAGGGTCACGATGTGCTCCGGGTGTACCCCTGCTTCCCGGTACATGCGGGCGTAGAGGGGGCTGTGGTCCATGGCCCAGGCCATGGCCTCCCGAAACCGTCTAAGCTGGAGCTTCTCCAGCCGGTCTCTGGGCAATGTTTCCAGGATGGGATTCCAGTATCTGTCGGTGTCCATCATCAATGCCCCTCGTAGGGGCGAAGCATCCGGCATAGCTATGGGGCTGACCCGTGGCAAGGACCCCGGATGCTTCGCCCCTACCTCTTCTCCTGGATGGCGCGGAGGATCTTCTGCGGGGTGATGGGTAGGTCCGTGATGCGAACGCCTATGGCATCAGTGATGGCGTTGGCCACGGCGGCCACGATGCCACACGATGCCAGCTCGCCACCACCCTTGGCCCCGAAAGGCCCCTGGCTGTTGTGGACAATGACGGGCTCGCTGCGGAAGTGGGGTGCGTCCAGGGCGGTGGGCATCTTGTAGTCGAAGAAGTCGGGGTTGACCGACCTCCCGTTCCCGTCCATGAGGCACTCTTCCAGGATGCTCTGCCCGATATGGGCCAGGCTGCCCCCCTCGAACTGCCCAGCCAGGAGCGCCGGGTTGATGGGCTGGCCTGCATCGTGGGCGGTGACCGCCTCGACGATGCGCACCTTGCCCGTCTCTGGGTCTACCGCCACCTCCACCACAATGCAGTTGGAGCCACGCCCTGGGGTTGGGGGGTCCTTGGCTGTGGCCCAGTCGGACCGCCCGGCGTCTATGCCCCAGGTGCCCCGCCCGTAAACGGGCTGGCCCCGCTCATAGTAGGCCTTGCGGACCACCTCGCTAAAGGTGATGCTACGCTTGGGGTCGCTCGCCACGTAGACTGAACCCAGCCGGAACACGATGTCCTGCTCGCTTGCCTCCAGCAGGCCCGCAGCCACCTGGGCCAACTGCCGTCGGGCATCCTCGGCGGCGACCTTGACGGCATTGCCTGCCCAGACCGTGGTGCGGCTGGAGTAGATCCCTTGCTCCAGGACGCTGGCGTCGGTGTCCTCTTCGGACACAGAGACGTCCTCGAACCGTACACCGAGGGCTTCGGCGCAAATCTGGGCCAACACGGTGTCCGACCCCTGGCCCACATCGGTGGCCCCCTGGATGAGGTTCACGCCGCCATCCTCGGTGACCTTGACCACCGCCGCCGAGGCCCAGTGGCCCCGCGCCCGGCTGCCGGAGCCGCCGGCGTCCGCCGCAAAGCCGATGCCGTGCCAGGGGGCTTTCGTGTCCCGCTTTTCCGGCCAGGGAAGCATGCGCTCGATGCGGTCCAGGGTCTCCGGGAAGCCAAACTCCTCGAACCGAATGCCCGAGCACGTCTCGTCACCATTTCGAAGGCCGTTCTTGCGCCTTATCTCCAACTGGTCTATGCCCAGGTCCGTGGCCAGGTCGGTGAGCACGGAGTCCAGCACGTAGCGCGAGATAACTGTGGACTGCCCTCGAACGGCCCCACACGGGGGCTTGTTGGTGTAGACCCTGATGCCCTCGTAGCGGACATTGGGGATGCGGTAGGGCATGAGGATGTTGGCCCCGAAGGCCCGCAGGTTGATGGGGGAGCAGCAGGCGTAGGCGCCCCCCTCGAAATAGACCTTGCAGTCCAGGGCCAGTAGAGTCCCGTCTTTCTTGGCCCCCAGCTTCACCCAGGCGTCCTTGGCATGGCGCTGCCGCTGGCTGGCCAATACCTCGTCCTGGGTTAGCTCCACCCGGACGGGCCGCCTGGTGACCAGGGCCAGCTTCACGGCGGCGAAGTCCACATCGAAGGGGTCGTGCTTGCCCGAGTAGGCCCCGCCCACGTAGGGGTTGAGCATGCGCACCTTGCTCAGCGGCAGGTCCATGGCCCGGCACAGGTGACGCCAGGTTATGTAGGGGCTTTGCTTGGACCCCTGGAGAGTCACGCGGTCTCCCCCTGGAGTCACGAACATGCAGTGGGGCTCGAGGAAGCCGTGACTCACCCGCTGGGTCGTCAGATGTAGCTCCTTGACGTAGTCCGAGTCGCGGAAGCCCGCGTCCACGTCCCCGTAGTGGTAGCGGGAGGTGAAGGCGACGTTGCCCGGCTTGTCGTCATGGACCAGGGGCGCCCCATCCCGCAAGGCGTCTTGGATGGTGAGGACAGCGGGCAGCTCCTGGTACTCCACACGGATGAGGTCCAGCGCCTCCTCGGCGGTGTCCTCGTCGGAGGCGGCAATGGCGGCCACCGCTTCTCCGAAGTGGCGGACCTTGTCCGTGGCAAAGGGCAACTGGTCGCGGGTAACTGGTACGAAGCCAAACTTGATGCCAGGGAAGTCGTTTCCGGTAATGATGGCGCGGACCCCCACCAGCTTGCGGGCGCGGCTGGCGTCAATGCTCACGATGCGGGCGTGGGCGTAGGGGCTGCGGAGTATTTTCCCATGGAGCATGCCCGGGGCAACTAGGTCGCCGGCGAACATTGCCTGGCCGGTTACCTTCACCCGGCCGTCCATTCGGGGCACCGACTTGCCTACAACTGCGTATTCCGGCATCGTACGCTCCTGACTCACGTGTGAATAGGGTGTTGCCTTGTTCAACCTAACCCCCGGCCCCTTCCCGAAGAAGTAGGGGCGAACCGGCGGCTCGCCCCTACACCTACAGCAGCACCCCCTCTTCCTTGAGCTTGATGATCTCGTCCCAGGAGTAACCCAGGCTGAGCAGTATCTCGTCGTTGTTCTCGCCTAGCTCGGTAACGCCACCCCGTATCTCCGACGGGGTCCGGCTGAACTGAAGCGGCGAGCCAAAGGCCTTGTAGGTGCCCATCTTTGGGTGAGGGGCCTCCATGACATAGCCATTGGCTTTAGCCTGCGGGTCCTGGGCCACCATCTCGTAGGAATAGACCCGGGACCAATGTACATTCTTGCCCTTGAAGGCCCTCTCCACATCCTCCAGGGTCATCTTCGAGAAGACCTTGTCCAGGATGTCCACCAGCTCGGGGCCGTGCTCGGCCCGGGCATCGGTATTGTGGAAGCGTGGGTCGTGCTGCAAGCCCTGGATGCCGAGGGCGGCGCACATGTCGGGCCAGTTGCGGTCCGGCTGCTTGGAGGCGATCATGAACCAGTCGCCGTTCTTGTCCTGGTAGGCATTGCACAGCGGATTGCGGGCCAGGCTCCGGCTCTTCCGTGCGACGGACCCGCCTGAGGCCAGCACGGCCTGGAGGCTCACCGAGCCGGCGTCCAGCATGCTGCCGTAAAGGGAGGCATGGACCATCTGGCCCTCGCCGGTGCGCTCGCGGTGGAACAGGGCCAGGGCAATAGCGCAGCACAGGTTCATGGCAGAGATGTGGTCCCCCATACCCGGCTGGCACTGGACGGGCGGAGACCCCGGCTCCCCGAAGGAGGCCATCATACCGCACCGGGCGAATATCCCGTAGTCGAAGGCGCCCCGGTCCTTGTCCGGCCCCTCTAGGCCATAGCCGGTGCCCTGGGCATAGATAAGGCGCGGATTGATCTTCGACACAGACTCGTAGTCCAGGCGCATCCGCTTCAGCGTGGAGACCTGGAGATTGGTCATGAACACGTCCACCTGGGAGAGCAGGCGGTAGGCTATCTCACGCCCCTGGTCCGTGTTGGTGTTTAGGGCCAGGCTCTTCTTGCCCCTGTTGTTCTGCTCGAAAATCCAGTTGTAGCTGGCGGCGGGCAAGTCGGAATGGCTCTGATGCAGGTAGCCCCGCTGCGGGTCGCCGCCGGCGGGGTTCTCCAGCTTGATCACCTCGGCGCCCATGTCAGCCAGGTGGGCCGCCGCGTAGGGCACGAAGATGAACTGGCCCATCTCCACTACCCGGATGCCCTTAAGGATCATGCTCCCTCCTCCTACATACTGGATACGCTCAAGGGAAGGCGCGGGCAACTGCCGTATCACCTGCGCCTCTCCTGGCGGTGGGCGCGATCCGGACGGCAGCCGTCCTACCCGAAACACGGACATGCTACGGCCTGCTACTGGTCCTGTCAACGTGTCCCTAACCGAATCTGTCGCCGACACATCAAATGCGGGTCGTTGGACTGGTAGCTGAACCTGGTATAATCCTTTGTGCTCGCCTGGGGCAATTGCGGCGACGTTGTGTGAGATGTTAGAGACGAACGGGTCTACCGGCATGCCGCGGCGAGCCAGACATGAGATCGAAGAGGTTGGAGGAACTGCAACAACTTGACAAGATGACCCCAGAGGAGGAACGCGCCTACTTTGATGCCCAGGGCCCGTTCCGTGAGGGGAAGGGTGGCCGGATACTGCACCCGCGATGACCTGCTGATCGGATGGGCTACTTCGCCTTGAGAATAGGTGGCAAGGACATTGACCGCCTGGCCGATCTAGCTAAGAAGCGCGGCATGAAGCTGTCTGAGCTGGCCAGGGCGTTGATCCTCCAGGGCCTGGACCAGGTGGAGGGCCAGCCCGACCTGGCCAAGCGGGTGGCTGGGCTAGAAGCGGAGTTGGCAACCGTCAGGCGGAGGCTCAACGAGATAGCGCAGCCTGCTGCCTCAGGAAGGTAAGACCACGTCTGGAGGAGAACGATGCCCGAGAAGTTCGATGCAAGCAGGAAGGCGCGTCTAGATAGCCCGGAGCGGCGCCTTCTTCTCGACCCAGACCGCATTTTGCCCTTGCTGCCACTGAAGGCAGACCAGACCGTCGCCGACATCGGCTGCGGCACGGGTTTCTTCTCTCTGCCTTTGGCCCAGCGACTGCCTCGGGGCAAGCTATACGCGGTAGATGTCCAGCCGGATATGCTCGACACGGTTCGCGAGAAGCTGGCCCAAGCGCCTTCGGACAACGTGGAGACGGTCCTTTCCAGCGATACGGACATACCTCTGCCCCGGGCTAGCCTTGATGGGGCCCTACTGTCCTTAGTGCTGCACGAGAACGAGGACCGGCATGGCTTTCTGAGCTCCGTTAAGGCGCTGCTCAGACCTGGGGCCTGGTTGGCAGTGCTGGAATGGGAGAAGGGGGAGACGCCATCGGGCCCGCCCCAGGCCGAGAGGGTGTCTCGGGAGGAGCTGCGGGACGTGGCAACGCAGCTAGGCCTTGTGGAGAGCCTGGTGACGGCTGTGAACGACCGCCACTACCTGATGCTGTTTACGTGCTGACCAAGCGAATCATCCCCTGCCTGGACGTGACGGCTGGCCGTGTGGTCAAGGGCATCTCCTTTGTCCAGTTGCGCGACGCCGGCGACCCTGTGGAGCTGGCCGCCACCTATGACCGCGAGGGGGCTGACGAGCTGGTCTTCCTGGACATCACGGCCTCCGCCGAGGGCCGGGAGACCATGCTCCAGGTGGTGAGGGGTGTCTCGGACCAGGTGTTCATCCCATTCACCGTGGGTGGGGGCTTGCGCAGCCCCGACGACATGCGCCGCATGCTGGAAGCGGGAGCGGACAAGGTGGCTATCAATACCTCCGCTGTGGAGGGCCCCAACCTGATCTCCCAAGGGGCCGAGCGCTTTGGCTCCCAGTGCGTGGTGGTGGCCATAGACGCCCGGCGTATCCGGGCCAAGGCGGCATCGGCGGGTGGTGCTCTGGGCATTGACGCTAGCTCTCGCTGGGAGGTCTACACGTATGGCGGGCGCAAGCCCACGGGCATAGATGCCTTGAAATGGGCGGTCGAGGCCGTCCGCATGGGAGCGGGCGAGATACTGCTCACCAGCATGGATGCCGACGGCCACCAGGACGGCTATGACCTGGAGCTGACCAAGGCCGTGTCCGAGGCGGTGCCTGTGCCCGTCATTGCCTCTGGTGGGGCGGGCACCCTGGAGCACCTGTACCAGGCCATCGTCGTGGGCAAGGCAGACGCCGTGCTGGCCGCCTCCATCTTCCACTACGGGACCTACCGCATCTCCGAGGCCAAGGTGTACCTGGCCCAGCGGGGCATAGCGGTACGGGTGTAGGGGAGAAGCAATGTCCGAGCAGATACCGTCCTGGGAGTCCTTTGCTGCGCTGCCCTATGAACGAGTAGAAGCGCTGGAAAAACAGTTGCGCCCAACTTATCAGCCAGATAGCGATATGGAGCCCGACGCGGATCGGCTCGTGCAGCATTATATGTATGCTCAAGTTGCATTTGCGCTGGCAGTCTTGGAGAAACGGAGAAGCGACTGGCCGAATAGCGAACGCTTCAGGGAGTTGGTTGGCCACGCCGCGCGCACGTGTTATCTTTTCTGCAACTCAAGTTGGGTGAAGCGCTCTGGAGATACGTCCGATGCGATGTGCAATACCATCGAGTTCCTGAAAGGCCTGATATGGATTGAGGAGTTCAACATTAGCGCTGCAGACGGCAACTTCGAGGATGCCCTCAACAGGTTGTCGAATGGCGTGGACCAACTCGGTGAGTACGGGGGCGACGTTGAGGCTCTCGACTTCGACCCACAACAAGCGGTCCACTGCTTCGAAATGCTCAGGGCGCAGCCAGGCACAGTGAAGGATTGGGCTGATGTCTCGTTATCCTGCTATGACTTCGTGAGTTCTCTGCTTGACCTGGGCTTCGACAGGGAAACCAAGGTTAAGGACGATTCCGGCGCGCTAGTGTCGTGGCGGGATTACTGGTTGACGGCCCGGGGCTTCGCAGAATCGCGCCTCAGTCCTGACGAGTACAGGACATGGAAAGAGCGCGAGGAACGGGAGCATACCGAACGGCACATGGCGCACTTGTTCTTCCCTGGCGTCTGGAAGCAACTGCCAAAGCTTGCCCAGGATGCGCTTGTGCAGGCGGAAGTGATGTGGTGGGTAAGAGACAGGTCCACCAAGAGCGCCGTGGTGGACAACATATGGAAGGCAACCAGAGCAATCGTCCTGGAGCGGCTGTTAACCCCCTTTGGCCACTATGCCGCTTCCGGCCCCATCAAAGGCTTTGCAGAGCTGAAGGCCATAACCCTCCTTAGTGACGGCTCGCAGGCGCCGGACCTGAGCGATCTGATGAAGGTAACGTGGCAAGCCCCGCAGTTCCCTGCGTTCGCCAGGACGCTGGGGCTGGGAGAACAGGAATACACTTTTCTGCTCAGCGTCGAGAGTGACCTGTGGACGTTGATCAAGCTGCGCAACAACTCCACGCATTCCGACAAGGTCGAGACCATCGAGCCACATGATGTCGAATGGGCCTATCGCACTTTCCTCGGCGTGGGCTGCGAGGGCATTCTGCCCCGTTTGGCCAAGCTGAAGCCCAGCACACCGCAGGGCAAGAGCCGATAACTATGCAGTGTGCTGCGCCCGCTACTACCACTGTCATTCTGAGCCCTTCCGGAGAAGGGCGAAGAATCCGTAGCCTTGGTCTAGCATGGCGCCGAGACACGGATTCTTCGGTCGTCCTTAACCGCAGGGACTCCCTCAGAATGACAGGTAGGCGAACGGGTCGCTGCTGTGCTCCAAGAGGTGAGCTATGTTGAAGCCAGATGACAAGGGCCTGATACCAGCCATCATCCAGGACGCCAACACGGGGCAGGTGCTCATGCTGGGTTACATCAGCCCGGAGTCCCTGCGCCTGACCCTGGAGCAGGGGCAGGTCTGGTTCTACAGCCGCTCGCGGCAGGAGCTATGGCACAAGGGCGCCACCTCCGGCAATGTGCTCAGATTGCGCTCCGTCACCGCGGACTGCGATGAGGATGCGCTCCTCATCAAAGTGGAGCCGACCGGCCCGGTGTGCCATACCGGAGCCCAGTCCTGTTTCTTCAACCCCGTCACCGAGCTACAGTGGCAAGCACCCGCTCACCCTGAGCCTGTCGAAGGGGGGACTGCTCATGGTTCGACAAGCTCTCCGAACGAAGTATCGGAGTCCGATGCTTCGGCTCGGACACCACGAGCGGGGCCTGTGGACAGCGGCAGCGTTCTCCAGGAGCTATGGCAGGTCATATTGGAGCGGCAGCGCACCAAGCCCGAAGGCTCGTACACCGCTTCTGTGCTCAAGCGTGGTGTAGACAGGGCAGGGCAAAAGGTCATCGAGGAGGCGGGGGAAGTGGTTATTGCCGCCAAGAACGGCGAGAAGCAGGCCATCGCCTCAGAGATGGCTGACCTGTGGTTCCACAGCTTGCTGCTGCTGGCCGCGGCGGGCGTCTCGCCCCAGTCCGTGTGGCAGGAGCTGGCGCGGCGGCGCAAGTAGTGGCCACCTCACCCCTTCCGTTCCCCTCTCCGTACACGGAGAGGGGCAGGGTGAGGTCACGCTAGTCTATTCTAATCGAAGAATGAGCCTGAAGGGATAGGAGTGGGGCTTTCTTTCTTTTTGCTACTTTTTCTTTCTTTGTTGAGACTGTGGATATGTGGAAAAG
>Ga0209514_10001628_pt1 | contig 37745 bp, 36 predicted proteins | sample Subgrocontami58m_FD_187452 | JGI IMG/M metagenome (GOLD analysis project Ga0209514, IMG submission 187452) | Subsurface groundwater microbial communities from S. Glens Falls, New York, USA - GMW37 contaminated, 5.8 m (SPAdes) (version 3) | ecosystem: Environmental > Aquatic > Deep subsurface >...
TCGCGGTGGCCGCTTTCAATCCCCATGCAGGCGAAGAGGGGATCTTTGGCCAGGAAGAGAAAAAGATTATTCTTCCGGCCGTGAGGGAGGCGAAAAGGCGGGGCATTCAGGCGCACGGGCCATTACCCGCAGACAGTCTCTTTTATCAGGCCGCGCGGGGAGACTATGACGCAGTGGTTTGCATGTATCACGATCAGGGGCTCATCCCGCTTAAGCTGCTTCATTTTTTCGGCGGTGTTGCGCTGACGCTCGGACTGCCCATTATCCGAACCTCAGTGGATCATGGCACGGCGTACGACATTGCGGGAAAGGGTCAGGCGGATGGCTCTAGCATGAGAGAGGCGATTCTTTTGGCGGCAAAGTTGTCCCGCTGGAAAAAAGAGGGGGGGAAGGCATGAATCCGACTGTTTTTCGGGAATATGACATCCGTGGCTTGGCGGAAAAAGATTTTGACGAAGACTTTGCCCGGCTCCTCGGCAAAGTTCATGGGACCATCGTCGCTGAGAACGGAGGGAGACGAGTCGCTGTGGGACGGGATTGCCGCTTCACATCCGATGGTTACGCGGAGGCGGTGATAGAAGGACTTCTCTCTGCCGGACTTAAGGTTTACGATATCGGTGTTTGTCCTACTCCTCTCCTCTACTTTGCCCTTTTTCATCTCGATCTTGACGGAGGGGTGCAGATTACCGCCAGTCACAATCCGTCGGAGTATAACGGTTTCAAGGTCTGCGTCGGCAAGGAGACGCTCTACGGTTCGCGGATCCAAGACCTCAGGATCAGGATGGAGAAAGGGGATTTTAGGGAGAGGGCGGGAGGAAGGCGGGAAAATTATTCCATCATTCCGCCTTACGAGGAGTGTTTGCTGCGGGACGTCCCGGCGCTCGCCAAGTCTCTCAAGGTCGTTGTCGACGCCGGCAGCGGCGTGGCGGGACCCGTCGCTCCGCCCATCTTTCGCCGGCTCGGATGCAAGGTCTGGGAGATCGCCTGCGTCCCGGATGGCGCCTTTCCCATTCACCATCCCGATCCTACGGTTCCTGAGAATCTGGCAATGCTCATTCATGAGGTCAAAGAAAGAAACGCGGATTTAGGGATAGCCTATGACGGCGATGGAGACCGCATCGGCGTTGTCGACGAGCAAGGCAATATTCTTTGGGGCGATGAACTCTTGATCCTCTTTTCACGCGACATACTCAAAAGCCATCCCGGAGCGGTAGTCATCTCGGAGGTTAAGGGTTCGCAGAGGCTGTATGACCAGATATCGCTCCATGGAGGCGAGCCGATCATGTGGAAGGCGGGCCATTCGCTCATCAAGGCCAAGATGAAGGAGACGCACGCTCTTTTGGCCGGAGAGATGAGTGGCCACATGTTTTTTGCCGACCGCTATTTTGGCTTCGATGATGCCATCTATGCCTCGGTCCGTCTTTTGGAGCTTTTGGCCCGCATGGGACGTCCCCTCTCGACGCTGCTCTCGGATCTTCCTAAAAGCTTCTCGACCCCGGAGATTCGCATGGACTGCACCGATGAGAAGAAATTTTCGATTGCAGAGCGGGCTAAAGAGTTCTTTCGCAGGCACTACCCGATTATCGATGTAGACGGCGTGCGCATCCAGTTTCCTGAAGGGTGGGGATTGATTCGCGCCTCCAACACGCAGCCCGCGCTGGTCCTCCGCTTCGAGGCCATGAGCGCCGAGAAGTTGCAAGAATACCGGAGCATCGTTGAAAAAAAATTGAAAGAGCTTCAGGAGATAGAGGATTGAGGATAGAGGATTGAGGATTGAGGATAGAGGATTGAGGATTGAGGATAGAGGATTGAGGATAGAGGATCGAGGATAGAGGATAGAGGATTGAGGATAGAGGATCGAGGATAGAGGATAGAGGATCGAGGATAGAGGATTGAGGATTGAGGATAGAGGATAGAGGATTGAGGATTGAGGATAGAGGATAGAGAATTGAGGATAGAGAATCGAGGATAGAGAATCGAGGATGGCTATCTTCTATCATCGATCTTCAATCTTCGCCTTCTCAGTTGTCTAAGAAGATGCCGGGGAACATCGTTATAAGAGGGGCGCGGGAGCATAACTTAAAGAACATCGACCTGGAGATCCCGCGCGATCAGCTGGTCGTCATCACCGGAGTCTCCGGGTCGGGAAAGTCTTCGCTCGCATTTGATACGCTTTATGCCGAAGGGCAGCGGCGTTATGTCGAGTCCCTTTCCGCCTATGCGCGGCAGTTCTTGGAGCAGATGGAGCGGCCGGATGTAGATTCTATTGAAGGGCTCTCACCGGCGATCTCGATCGAGCAGAAAAGCGCCGGCCAAAACCCCCGCTCCACAGTTGGCACCGTAACTGAGATCTACGACTACCTGAGGCTCCTCTTTGCCCGGGTCGGCAGAGTCGAATGCTATCGATGTGGCAGGGAGATCTCTGCCCAGACCGTCCAGCAGATCGTGGACCAATTGCTCTCCCTGCCGAGAGAAACGCAAATCCATATTCTCGCGCCGATTGCGGCAGGACGGAAGGGCGAGTACCGGCGAGAGCTCAAAGAGCTTGCCCGGGCTGGATTTGCCCGGGTTAAGATCGATGGGCAGATTTATGAGTTGGGCGAAGAGATTACGCTAAAGAAAAACCGACCCCACTATATCGATCTGGTGGTCGATCGCCTCGTGATGCGGGAAGGAATAGAAAAGCGTCTGGCTGATTCCGTCGAGACGGCTTCCCGCTACGGGGACGAAGTCATCAAGGTGGAGGCCTTTAGTGCCGGCGGGTCGGGCAAAAGCGAAGAAATAATCTTCAGCCAAAAATATGCCTGTGTTCGCTGCGGTATCTCCTACCCGGAATTGACCCCGCGCCTTTTCTCTTTCAACAGCCCTCACGGCGCCTGTGATGCATGTGGAGGATTGGGCAGTGAAGCCGACGCCGACGGGGACGTTGAGGATCCTGCGCGCCGAGAAAACATTCATCCCTGCAAAGAGTGCAATGGCACGCGCCTCAAGAGAGAGAGTCTCCACGTGAAGATCGGAGAAAAGAGCATCGCGGAAATCACCTCTATGCCCATTAAGGAAGCGCTTAAGTTTCTAACCGGGGTCCATTTTGGCCGGCAGGAGAAAACTGTTGCCGGTAGAATTCTTAAGGAAATCTCCAGTCGCTTGAACTTCATGGTCGAGGTAGGCCTTGACTATTTAACGCTGAATCGTCCCTCGGCAACCCTTTCAGGAGGCGAGGCGCAGAGGATTCGGCTGGCCACCCAGATCGGTTCCAGCCTGGTGGGTGTTCTCTACATCCTGGACGAACCGAGCATTGGTCTGCATCAAAGAGATCATGCTCGATTGTTAGCGATCCTCCGGCAGTTGAGGGCTTTAGGTAATACCGTGCTAGTCGTAGAGCATGATCGTGAGACGATTTTGGCAGCGGACCACGTTATCGATATGGGGCCGGGGGCGGGAGTCAACGGTGGGGAGGTGGTGGCTCAGGGAACGGTCCAAGACATCATGGAACACGAGCTTTCGCGCACAGGCCAGTACCTGTCCGGGCGTGCGGAAATCTTCCTTCCTGCCCAGCGCCGTAAAGGCAACGGCAAGGTCCTGATTCTAAAAGGAGCGAGACAGAACAACCTTAAGGGTATTGCGGTAGAATTCCCCATCGGTGTTATGACTTGCGTTACCGGCGTCTCAGGTTCCGGTAAGAGCAGTCTTGTGGTGGATACCCTCTGGAAAGCCATGGCCCAGCGCCTCCATCGATCCAGAGAAAAGACCGGGTTGTTTGACAAGCTTGTAGGCTGGGAGCATTTCGAGAGGGTGGTGCGTATCGATCAAGCCCCTATTGGTCGCACCCCTCGCTCCAACCCGGCAACCTACACAGGCTTGTTCGATCACGTCCGGGAGCTTTTTGCTCAGCTTCCCGAGGCCAGGGTGCGAGGCTACAAGTCGGGGAGGTTCTCGTTCAATGTAAAAGGGGGACGATGTGAGGCCTGTCAGGGCGATGGGGTCATCAGGATCGAGATGCATTTCCTTCCCGATATTTTTGTAACCTGTGAAGTTTGCGGCGGTGAGCGCTATAACCGGGAGACCCTGGAGGTATTGTATAAGGGGCGAAATATCGCCGACGTTCTCGATCTCACCGTGATTCAGGCACTGGAAATGATGGCCAACATTCCTTCCATCCGGGAGAAACTGGAGATGCTGAAGGATGTAGGTCTCGGCTATCTCCATCTTGGTCAGGCGGCGCCGACTCTCTCCGGCGGTGAGGCGCAGCGCATCAAGCTGGCCCGTGAATTGAGTAAGAGATCGATCGGAAAATCGCTCTACATCCTTGACGAACCTACTACCGGCCTGCATTTCGATGACATCAAAAAACTCCTGGAGGTGCTTAACCGTCTGACCGATGGCGGGAATACCGTTGTGATCATTGAGCATAATCTGGATGTCGTCAAATCGGCTGATTACGTTGTGGACTTGGGGCCCGAGGGTGGCGACGGAGGTGGAGAGGTTGTTGCCTGCGGCACTCCCGAAGAGGTCTCTTTGACAGCGCGATCTTATACCGGCCAGTTTCTCAGGATGGTATTGAGCTGTAAGGCCGCTTGAAATCAAGAGATTTTGAGAATCATTCCCATTACTCGTATAAGCTCTTGACAGGCGCAATAAGTTTTTGTAAATTCATACCAGACTGTTTTAGTCTGAATTGGTTTTGGAGGGCATACCTTCTTGATCGTCTGGCGTGAAAAGCAACTGGCCGTTTTAATTTTGTAGGAAGCCGCAAGAGATGAAGATTCCCGTGTACATGGATAACAACGCCACCACGCCCGTTGACCCCAAGGTGCTTGAGGCGATGCTTCCCTACTTTACAGAAAAGTTTGGCAACGCGGCCAGCCGAAATCATTCTTTTGGATGGGAGGCTGAGGCAGCGGTGGACGAGGCTCGGGAGCAGATCGCCCGCCTCATCCGTTCCGCCTCTCCCAAGGAGGTTATTTTTACCAGCGGCGCTACGGAGTCGGACAACCTGGCGATTAAAGGGGTAGCAGAATTTTACCAGGAGAAGGGAAATCATATTATTACGTGCGTTACCGAGCACAAGGCGGTTTTGGATAGTTGCAAGGCCTTGGAGCGGCAGGGGTACAAGGTAACCTATCTTCCGGTGGACTCCTTCGGATTGGTTGATGTGGGAGAGCTGCGCACGGCTATAACTGACAAGACAATCCTGATCTCGATCATGGCAGCCAATAATGAGATCGGGACTATACAGCCGGTCAAAGAGATCGGCCTGGTGGCCAAAGAGAGAGGAATTTTTTTCCACTGCGATGCAACCCAGGCGGTGGGGAAGATCCCTGTGGACGTCGAGGAGGCGGGCATCGATCTTCTCTCGATGTCAGCGCACAAGTTTTACGGCCCTAAAGGGGTTGGCGCGCTATATGTCCGCTCGAAGAAACCCCGGGTCCGTCTTTGCCCGATCATTGACGGGGGTGGCCACGAAAGAGGAATGCGCTCCGGTACTCTCAATGTGGCGGGGATTGTGGGACTTGGGAAGGCCTGCCAGATTGCTCTGCAGGAATTGCCCGTGGAAGCAGCGCGTCTTACCAGGCTAAGGGAGCGGCTCAAGGATGGGATTTTTCTTAAGCTCGATGAGGTCTATGTTAACGGCCATCCCACGCAGCGCCTTCCCGGAAATCTGAACGTCAGTTTTGCCTATGTAGAGGGGGAGTCTCTATTGATGGGACTAAAAGAGCTTGCGGTCTCCTCGGGATCGGCCTGCACTTCGGCTGCTCTCGAGCCCTCTTATGTGCTTCGCGCCTTGGGGGTAGAGGAGGATTTAGCCCATAGCTCTATCCGTTTCGGCCTGGGACGCTTCAACACCGAAGAGGAAATGGACTACGCGGTCGGCCGGGTCGTAGAGGAGGTAACACGTTTGCGCGGGCTTTCACCGCTCTACGAATCGGCCAAGGCGGCTTTTGGCAAGAGCGGGCAAAGGGAACTAAAAGTCCAGGGCAGAATTTCCTAGCCCTGCCTGGATGTGGGAGGTACTGACGTATGGCATTGAGCCTCAACATTACCGATCCGGCTGCAAAGAGAATCAAGGAGCTCGTTGCGGCCGAAAGCAAAGAGGGACAGGGATTGCGCCTTAAAATAGTGGGGGGGGGCTGTTCAGGCCTACAGTACAAGCTGGATCTTGACACGGAGCGTGCCGGAGATCGAGTCTTTGAAAAGGAGGGGGCTAAGGTGCTGGTGGATATGAAGAGCCTGCTTTATTTAAACGGCACGGAGCTGGATTATAGAGAGGGGCTGATGGAGTCGGGTTTTGTCTTTCAGAACCCCAATGTGAAGCGCTCGTGCGGCTGCGGCACCTCTTTTACGGTGTAGCCCGTGAGGGTCTTGAGAAGAGGAGAGGTAAACTAATGAGCAAGCGGGAAAGCGCAGTGGAGGCCCTGGCAAACCGGGAATACAAGTACGGGTTTGTCACAAAGATTGAAGAAGATGCTATTCCTCCCGGACTCAACGAAGGGATCATCCGCTTGATCTCGGCCAAGAAGAACGAGCCCGAATGGATGCTCGATTGGCGTCTGAAGGCATACCGTCATTGGGAGAAGCTGGCAAAGTCGGAGGCGGAGCCAAAATGGGCCAATGTCCACTATCCGCCGATCGATTACCAGCGGATCATCTACTATTCGGCGCCCAGGGCAACCGGCAAGGGGCCCAAGAGCCTCGATGAAGTGGACCCTGAGCTGCTGGCGACCTACGAGAAGCTGGGTATCCCCCTCAGAGAGCAGGAGATTTTCGCCGGGGTCGCGGTGGATGCGGTCTTTGACAGTGTCTCTGTGGCGACGACGTTCAAAAAGAAACTCGGCGAACTGGGGATCATCTTTGGTTCCTTTTCCGAGGCGGTGCACAATCACCCGGAGCTGGTCCAGAAATATCTCGGCTCGGTCGTGCCCTACACCGACAACTTCTTCGCGACGCTCAACTCCGCCGTCTTCAGTGACGGCTCGTTTTGTTACATCCCTAAAGGGGTGCGCTGTCCGATGGAGTTGTCCACTTACTTTCGCATCAACGCCGCCGAAACGGGTCAGTTCGAGCGCACGTTGATCATCGCCGACGAAGGCAGCTATGTGAGTTACCTGGAGGGATGCACCGCGCCGATGCGCGATGAGAACCAGCTGCACGCCGCGGTCGTAGAGTTGATCGCTCTCGAGAATGCCCAGATCAAGTACTCCACGGTGCAAAACTGGTATCCGGGCGACAAGGAGGGCAAGGGCGGCATCTATAATTTTGTCACCAAGCGGGGAAAGTGTCTCGGCAAGAATTCGAAGATCTCTTGGACGCAGGTAGAGACCGGCTCGGCGATCACCTGGAAATACCCAGGCTGCATCCTGCAGGGTGACAACTCGGTCGGGGAGTTTTACTCGGTGGCGCTGACGAACAACTACCAGCAGGCGGATACCGGCACTAAGATGATCCATATCGGGAAAAACACCAAGAGCACCATTATTTCGAAGGGCATCTCCGCGGGGCACGGACAGAATACCTACCGGGGGCTGGTGAAGATCATGAAGGGCGCCTCCGGCGCGCGCAACTACTCGCAGTGTGACTCGCTGCTGATGGGCGATAAGTGCGGCGCCCACACCTTTCCCTATCTCGAGGTTATGAACAACTCGTCGCAGGTAGAGCATGAGGCCTCGACCTCGAAGATCGGGGAGGACCAGCTTTTTTACTGCCGGCAGCGTGGGATTTCGCCCGAGGATGCGGTGACAATGATCGTTAGCGGTTTCTGCAAGCAGGTCTTTCGCGAGCTGCCGATGGAGTTTGCCGTCGAGGCGCAGAAGCTTCTTGGGGTGAGCCTGGAAGGCAGCGTAGGATAAAAAAGTTTTTAGTCCTTAGTTGTTAGTTTTTAGTCATCGGAAAATAACTAAGCACTAAAAACCAAAAACTCAAAACTTTTGGTATTTATGGACTCTGTGATCTACTTCGATAATAACGCCACCACACGTCTCGCCCCCGAGGCGCTGGAGGCCATGCAGCCTTATCTGACGGAACTTTATGGCAATCCCTCCAGCATCCACGGTTTTGGCAGTCAGGTGGCCAGAAAGATTCAGGAGGCGAGAGAGCAGATAGCGGCTCTCTTGGGGGCAGCGGACCCGGTTGAGGTTGTTTTTACGAGTTGCGGGGCTGAGGGAGATAACGCGGCGATTCGGGGGATTTTAGAAGCCAGTCCCGGCAAACGCCATATCGTGACCACTCAAGTCGAGCACCCTGCGGTGTTGGCTCTTTGCCAGCATTTGGAAAAGAGGGGCTATCGCGTCACGTGGCTCAAAGTAGATGAGGAGGGGATGCTGGATCCGGATGAACTGAGGGACGCGCTGACGGATGACACCGCGCTGGTCTCCGTCATGTATGCCAATAACGAGACCGGAGTGATTTTTCCCATTGACGCGATTGGAGAGATCGTCAAGGCAAGGTCCATTCCTTTCCATGTGGACGCGGTGCAGGTGGCAGGAAAAATCCCGCTGAATTTGCAAACGGGCCCGGTCGATCTGCTAACAATATCGGGCCATAAGTTTCATGGGCCGAAAGGGGTCGGCGCGCTTTACATCAGGAGAGGGATTACCTTTCGTCCCTTTATTGTCGGTGGCCATCAGGAACGTAACCGGCGGGGTGGAACAGAAAATGTGGCTGGAATCGTAGGGATGGGGATGGCCGCGGAGGTCGCGCTCAAGCATCTGGGGGAGGAAGACGGGAAGGTGCGGCCATTGCGTGATCAACTGGAGCGATATTTGCTCGACGCCTGTCCCGGCTGTCGGGTTAACGGCCATAGGGAAAAGCGTATCCCGAATACCTCGAACGTGAGTTTTAAGTTTCTGGAAGGAGAAGCGATATTGGTCCTTCTTGACCAGGACGGCATTTGCGCCTCCACCGGATCCGCCTGTACTGCAGGGTCGGTGGAGCCGTCCCACGTGCTTCGCGCCATGGGGGTGCCACCCGACTGGATTCAAGGTGCGGTGCGTTTCAGCTTGAGCCGTTATAGCACCGAGCAAGAGGTTCGCTTTGTCAGCGAAAAGGCGCCTTTGATCGTCCAACGTCTCCAAGGGCTCTCCGCCTTGGGTAAGCTGGGTCACAGGCAGGAGGCTCAGCGCAGCGATTACGGGACCGGAGACAGGGCCGGGGCAAGGAGATAAAGGCGATGGGTATCATGCAGATTCCTCGAAGGGTTGATTATGGCCTGCGCGCTGCGATCTATCTTTCCACTCAGGATCCGGATCGGAGCTGTTCCCTGGCGGAGATCGCGAAGCATCAGGGCATTCCGCGCAAGTTTCTGGAGAAGATTATCCAGAGCCTGATCCGTAGCGGACTGGTCAAATCCAAACGAGGACCGGATGGCGGCTACACCCTGACAAAATCGCCTGACGAGATTTCGTTCCAGGATATCATTGAGTCGCTTGAGGGTCCCATTGCCGTCAATGTCTGTATGGATCAGCACTTGAGCTGCGATCACCTTCCTCTCTGTACCATGATGGGGGTATGGAGCGAGATCCAGCGTGAGGTGGTCGATATCTTTGCCCGTACAACCTTGGCGGATCTCCAACGGACCCCCTGTCAGGCCCTTATGACTTCCTCTTCTCTTTCGAGCGCGGCATGAATGGGATCGACCCCATGAGCGTCCAATCCCATGCAGGCCGCACCCGATAGGGAGGTGGTTTTTATGAATCACGAGACGGGACTGAGCGTAGAAGAAAGGGTGTCGTCGCTGTTTCAGCCGGACACGCTTCTCCCTGCCCAGTATTTGGATACCTTTCGCCGCAAGACCCACTTAGAGCCGGAAAAGAGGCTGGTGTTGGCGGTCTTGGAGGATGCCATCGCCTGTTTTCAGAAGCATCTGTTTGCCCGGAACCGTAAGGGGAGAGGGATGTTTCGGGAGGCGGAGGAGTGGATCATGGCGGAGGGCAGCGATTGGTTATTTTCCTTTGAGAGTATCTGTGAGGTATTGGATCTTGAGCCCCAGTACGTGCGGCAGGGGCTGGCGCGCTGGAAGGAAAGGAAGCTGACGGAGAGGCCCATGGCCAAAATCTACCGCTTAACTCCTCGGCGGGAAAAACGCAAAGGTGGGGTGACGGTAGCGGGTCGTACAGGGCAGAGATTCCTCAAGGCAGTCGGCCGCTAGCTTTTTTGCTTCCTTGCGGCGTTTGGGCGGTGGATTTGCCTTTCCACCGCCCTTTTTTGTCCGCTTGCGCTTGCCCGCTTCGACGAAAAGAGTGTATAAAAAGTCTCTAGACGGAGCACCATGGCTAAGAAGAAAAAGAGGTATATCGGAAAATTTTTCTACTGGCTGCGCTACCGCATCGGGGAATATTGTCTGAGGGGATTTGTCGCGCTCCTGCCAAGGATTCCCCGCCGCGTGATCGTGCGCTTCATCTCGTTGGCCGCAAGACTGACCTTTCTCCTTTTATGGAGATTCCGCAAGCGCATGGAAGAAAATCTCTCCATGGCTATGGGGAAAGAATTTCATACGCGGGAGGGCCGGAAGACCATAGTCTGGAAGGCGTGGAGAAACTTCGCCCAGGGCGTTTATGAGACTACCTGCACCCTTCATAGCTCCAAGGAAGAGATTCGTTCCACGGTTGCCATTCAAGGCGAGGAGCATCTGAAACGGGCCCTGGCAAGAAAAAAAGGGGTCATCGCGCTCAGCGCCCATCTGGGAAATTTTACCATAATGGGCACCCGTCTAGCTGCAGCGGGATATCCTTTTACTACCGTGGTAAAGCACCCGCGAGACCAAGGTTTTGCCCGCTTGACTGACAGCTACCGGGCTAGTGTGGGAGTTACAACAATATCGGCGAAGCCTCGCCGGGAGGCGGCGCGCCAAATTCTTAGGGCTTTAAGAAAAAACGAGGTGGTTCTTCTCATTGCGGACGAGTTCAAGTCCGGCGGCGTGGAGGTGGAGTTCTTAGGCCGCACTGCCCCTGCCCCCCGTGGCCCCGCGACCCTGGCCCTGCGCACGGGTGCCGCGGTTATCCCCATGTTTTCTACGCGAGACGAGAAGGATCATCTGATCCTTCGCATCGGGCAGGAAATCGATCTCATTAGAACAGGAGATCTGCAGGAAGATGTTAGGGCGAACGTAACCTTGTTTACTCGCCATCTGGAGGCCGTGGTTCGTCGCTATCCCGAGCAATGGAATTGGCTCGGCTTTCACCGCGACGACAGAAGGCCAAGGTCCGAAATGGGGCAATCCAAGACGGCCGCTAGCGCCGGGCAGGACCCTCTCTCATTCTAAGTTTGTTTATCTGAGTTGATACTGGCCGCAAAGACCCCGCCAGGAGTCAAAAACGGCCAGGGTCCGTAGTACTAAAAGAGTAGGTGGCATCAGGGGAAACTCGCCTCTCTGCGCATGGTCCAATGCCCCGTCTGGAGTCATCCAAAGGCTCTTCACAACTTCCTCCGAGCATGAAAGCGGACTTTGGTCTGGCGGCAGTTGAGCAAGGTAGAAGCGGGCATCGAATCGGTTGGCATACTTCTCTGGTGTTACCCGGTGAAAGAAATAAACCGGGCGGCTCACGTCGCAATAGAGTCCCTCCGACTCCAGCAGGAGCGGGAAATTGATGCTTCCTTCAACCAGGGATTTCCGCTTGTCAGCTAAGCTGTTTTTAATTTTCCCCTGCCTCGTGTCCATGGGTTCGCCGTTTTCAGTGACTGACAAGAGGATTCCCGTCTCTTCGAAGAGCTCTCTGATTGCCGCCACACAATGACCTATGGAAAGCTCGGGACTCAGTTCGCCTCCAAGGATCTGCTGGGCCTCGGTTCGCGACAGGCCGCGGCAGCGCATCAACATCTCCTCGGAGTAGTCCTCTTCCTCCACGCTGCCCCCCGGGAAGACATAAACCCCCCCCATGAAGTTCATCTCCGGGGGACGAAGGGTCAAGAAGACCTCGAATTTTCTTCCGCTGGTTTCAGGGCGAATGAGGATGACCGTCGAGGCGTTCTTGGGTGCAGCAGGCTCTACCATGGGACTAGATTACAGGAATGAGTAACGGGATTGAAGACCTGGTCGGGGTGCTCGGATAAAGGTGAGATCTACGACCTCTGTTGCTTTTAGTCCTGAGACGCGGCCTAGAACTACACCGAGGCCAGCAGGGCGCGCTGGATCAGGGATTTTGCCAGGCCGACTTTGTAGACATTGTCCTTCATAGGCCTGGCCCCTTCCAGGGCGATCTCGGCAACCTTCTGAGCGCTGCCCTCGTCAACCTTTTTCCCCCGGAGAAAATCCTCTGCCTTGGCGGCGCGCCAGGGAATCGGGGCCGCACCTCCTAAGACGACGTGGGCCTCCTGGCAGACTCCACCTTTACTCTGGACCACGGTAGAGACGCTCACGATGGCGTGATCCCAGGCCTGTCGCTCTCTCGCTTTGTGGTAGAAGCCTTTGCTCCCTGGCTTGGGATGGGGAATTTGAATCTCAGTCACGATCTCACCCGGTTGCAGAATATTTTTCCTGCGGTAGTCCACCTGGGGAGGGACGAAGAACTTTTCCAGCGGGATCGTCTTCTCGCCTGCCGGGCTCGTTATCTTAATCCGTGCCCCCAAAGCGATGAGGGCTGGCGCGAGGTCGGACGGATGCACGATATAGCTGGGTCCACCACCTAAAAATCGCATGATAGCGATTCTCCCCCACGATGGCGTAGCTGACCTCCCCCCCTTTTCATGGCTTTACACCGCTAGTCTGAGAAAAGCACAGAGGCGTCTCTAACGGCCTTGCCGCTTGATGTTCGCGGCAGGGAATCACGGATCTTTACTTTCTGCGGCACCTTGAAATTTGCCAGGTTCGAGCGGAGAAAGGTAAACAATTCTTTTTCGACGATCTTTTCCCCCGGACGCAGGACCACGGCGGCGCCGATAACGTTGCCTCTCTTGGGATCAGGGATCGGGAAGACCACGGCCTCCTGGACCCTGGGATGCTCGCATAGCATATTCTCCACCTCGGCCGGGTAGACGTTGAGCCCGCCGGTGATGATCATGTCGTCTTTTCTTCCCAGGTGATAATAGTAGCCGTCGCTGTCGCGCTGACCGATATCTCCGGTGTAAAGCCACCCGTCACGAATACGCTCGGCCGTTGCTTCGGGTCTGCGGAAATAGCCCGTCATCACATGCGGCCCGCGCGTGATGATCTCCCCCGCCTCCCCTTCGGAAACCTCGCGGCCTCTCTCGTCGGCGATTTTTACCTCCACATCGGAAACAGCCCTGCCGATGCTTGCCATCTTGGCGTCGGCTTGTTGGGGCTCGGTAATGGTAATCAGAGGTGAGGTCTCTGTCAGACCGTATCCCTGAAAGACTTTGACATGGGGCTGGGCTGTCTTGAAAGCGCGCATGAGCGATAGGGGAACTGTGGTCCCCATCATGGCGGCGAGTTGGACACTGCCGGTGTCATATTCTTTGAGGTTTGGGACTGACAAAAGAAGCTGAAAGATGATGGGCACGCCGTGAAAGATTGTGATCTGGTGTTTCTGAATCCCCTCGAGCCATGTGATAGGGTTAAACTGGTCGAAGATAACCATGGAACTTCCCTTGTCGGCGATCTCATTTAAATAGATCGGACCGGAGATGTGAGACATGGGTAGGATGCAACCCCATACAGAATCAGAATTGGTTTTCCATACCTCGGTAGTGCAACGGGGGAATTGGGCCAAGTTAATGTGGTTGAGGACTACACCCTTAGGCTCTCCCGTAGTTCCCGAGGTGTAGAGGATCAAGGCGTCGTTCTCTGGGTGAAGTTTCGGCGGGTCAAAAGAGCCCGGCGCCGGGGAGAGTCTTTTGTCAAAACTCTGCTCTCCCTCTCCTTCAACGATCCACAGAGCGAGTCGGCTAAAGCTCTGAAGTGCTTCGTCAATTTCAGGTATCAGACGCTGGTGAGTGATTAGAAGACTCAAGTCAGCATCCTGTAAGACCCCGGCCAACTCTTTTCCCTTAAGCCGTGCATCCAGGATGACGGTAACCGCGCCGATCCTTTGGGTGGCGAAGTAGCCAAGCGCAAAGGCAAGAGAGTTGGGCAACAAAAGCCCGACCCGGTCCCCTTGTTTTACCCCTTCCTTGCGGAGATTCCCGCCCAGGCAGTTAACCTTTTCGTTGATCTCCGAAAAGGTGAGCTTTCCTTCCCTAGCGATCAGGGCGGTCTTGTTGGGATAGCTCTCAGCGGTCTTTTCTAAGACTTCGCCAGCAAAAAAGGCTACTTGATCGGTATGTTTTGCCATAGTGTAAAGGCTCGCTGAAAAGGTTTAAACCATTGAGAGAGTTTCCACAGCTCGCCGCGTTCAAGCTTTAGCTTTCCCTGCTGAGTCGCGAGGAAGGGATCGATGCGCCGTTGAAAAACCGCCTCCCACCACTCTCTTTTCCCGCTGATGACAAATTCCCCCTCCGCTCCGGCCTCTAGTTTGGTGATCTTGCCCCCTTCGAAGTGGACTGTCCAAGGAGTATTGGTCTCTTCCAGATGGAGTGTCAGTGTGGTCGTGAGGTCGGACTGGCTAGCCTGGCTTTGAAACTCGGGATCGCTATTGGCGCTCTCTATGAGAGCGGTCAGATGCTCTCGGGAGAAAAGCGCGTGCCCCTCTTTTTGAGCCGGGCTTTCTCCTTTCGGGGTGGTCGAACTTTGCCCCGGTTCGGCCCGGACTCCGGTTTCGCGCTTGAAGAACTGGCAATGGACCGCCTCTTCCAGGAGGTCGGTTAGAAGAAAGGCCTCGCGCAAATTTTTTCCCACCGCGACTGTGCCGTGGCCTTGGAGGATAACGATCGGACGGAGCTTTAGCTCTTTTACCACTCTTTCGGTTTCCGTTACCGTGGGAGTTTCCTGGGGAAGTATGGGGACTTCTCCAACGGTGTATTTTTCCTCGAAGCTGAGCGGGACAAAGCTTTGGTGGGTGAGCGAGAAGGCCAGGACCATGGGAGGGTGCACGTGAATCACGGCCTTTGCCTCCGTCCCGTTGTAAGCTGCCAGATGGAGCGGGGTTTCGCTGGAGGGCTGTTGTTTCTTCTTGATGGGCTTCCCTTGCCGGTCGATCTCCACCAGGTCCTTGGGACTGAGAAAGGCCAGGGAGGTATGCTGCCCGGTAATCAGGAAACGGTCCTTGGCGAGGCGGCAACTGATGTTTCCTCCCCAGCCGCTGATCAGACGGCGTTCAAATAGCAGTTTCCCGAAATGGATGATCTCTCGTTCAATCCTTCTCATGAGGCGCCTTCCTTGGTCTCCTTGAATAGAGACCAGGGGATTACTTCCCTTTCGATGGGATAAATCGTGACCCTGTCAGAGCAGACCTTCTCGCCCAGAAAGGTGGAGACCTCCCGGTCCAAGGGGGATTGCCGCGCTTCTTCGGATGCCAATAGCTCGACGGAAACCCCGTGAGCGGCTGCCAGGAACGCGGCGAGCAGAGAGCCGCAGATCCCGACGGGCCCTTTTTCGCTGAGTTCCGAGTAGAAAAGATAAAGGCGCTTGATCTGTCCCTGGGCGAAAAACGCGCCCATCATGTTGTCGGAGATGAGTGTCGTCGGGATGTTTCTCTCGAGAAGCTCGCGAGCAATCACATGCACGCCCCATAGTTCAGGGCGCATCTCCGGAACCAGGACGGTTTGAGCCCGTTGCGCCTTGAGGGCGCTTGAGAGATGGGAATAACTGCCGCTCTTTGGAATGCCATAAAGCAGAATATATGGCTCCTTCTCCTTTTTCCCATTGCTAGCGGCAGCGGGGGTATTTTGAAATCTTTGCCTGAAACTCTCAGGCGTGAAGGCGCCATCGAAGCCGATCAGGGAGGAGATCAAAGAGGCGGGCGTGACATCGAAGGCCGGATAGCGTCCCTGGAGGCCTTCGGGGATATGGGACCGACCTTGGAAATTGAAAAGCTCGGCTACCGGCCGCTCTTCAATGAGAACATCCTTTCCGCTTGCCAGGGAGCCCGGGTTCTGCACCAAGGCATAGAAGGGGATGCCATGTTCTTTGGCCATGAGGGCTATCGGATAGGTCCCCACTTTGTTGATGACATCGCCATTTTGGGCGCATCGATCCGCTCCTACCACCACGGCATTAACTTCCCCCTTGGCCATGACCTGCGCGACCGCGCAATCGGGGATCAAAGCGACACGAAAGCTCGCCTGGGATAGCTCCCACGCCGTAAGACGGGAGCCCTGCAGGTAGGGGCGCGTTTCCGTGGCCATGATCTGGATCTCCTTCCCCATCTCTCGGCACCACTCAGCCACGGCAACGAGCTCTCCGCTGATGTTGCAATGGGTGAGAAGCCGGCACGGGTCTGGCAGGAGATCGGCCGCGCACCGGGCCCTTTCCATTCTCGTTCTCTGAATGATTGCGACCAGCTCATGAATTTTTCCTTCGAGCCAGCTCCCCGTTTCTTCGCCTGGTGAAAGCCCTTGGAACCAGGGGTCGAAATATTTGGCGATGCCTCCAAAATCGAAGGTCGGCCGCGCCTCGGTGAATTCCTCCGCTAATCGGGCAAGCCGCTCTCTCAGAGGTTCAGAGTTTTGTGTCTTGGCGCCTCGCCCTACCAGCGCCGCGGCGTAAAGAAAAGTTAGCACCTGGCCGAAGGCCCGTGTCTTCATTTCCTTTACCGCCCGCAGCGCCTCGGAGACCTCTTTGACCGTGATATATTCGACCTTCCAGGGGAGCAAGGTCTCATCGAGGATCTTGAAGTGCTCTTTTTCCCAGAGCGCTGGTACAAAGAGAGGGCTCTGTACGGCTTTCATCGTTTTTCAGCCCAGGAGGTGAATCGCTTTGAGCCCGACCTCGACCATCTTTTCTTCGGCTTCGAGAAAAATAGGATCGCGGAAACCCATCTTGCCCTTGAGACATTCGTCCGATACGGCCAGAATCGCTCCGGCCTTCTTATGGCGTACCTGGGCGATGGTGAGAAAGGTCGACGTGACCATGTCGATCCCTGAAACCCGCTGTTGTTCGAGCTCCGCGATGAGCTCCGGCGTTTCCTGAAACAGGGCGTCCGTGGTGTAGACCCAGCCGAGGTGATACCGGACCTTCAGACTTTTTGCCGCTTCCTCCAGGGCGCGGATGATCTCGGGGTGAGAAAGCGTGGAGAAGTTTCTCGGCACGTAATAACTCGTCGTCCCCTCGCCGCGCCGCGCTCCTGTCACGATCACAAGATCGCCGATCTTTACGTCTTCTTGCAAGGAGCCGCAGCTGCCGATTCGGATGAGAGACTCGACCCCGCCTGCGCACAAAATCTCCGTCGTGATCGCCGTATCGGGCGCATAGCGTCCGCCGTTGCCCACCGTGACCTTTTTCCCGTTGTGCGTCCCGGTGTGCATCTCGTAATCCAGGAAGGAGAAATTCTTCCTCGGGTCGTCTAGGGCCGCAAGGATCTTCTGGCTGCGCTCCTTGGGCCCGGGGATCAGGGCGAAGGGCGCCAGAGATCCGGCCTTGAGACCCAGAAGGGAAAGCATTTTCGTCGGCGTGAAGTGGGCTTCTTTTAGCATCCGTTAAATGGCCTGGTAGAGGAATTCCAGTAGCTCTTGGCTTTGCAGGCGGGAGTTCTGGCATCCGGCAAAGCTCCGGAGACAGAGCGCGCTGGTAGTAAGCAGAAGGTCCGCTCCGGTTTGCGCTGCCTCGCGCAGGCGGTCCTCGGCGTTCCATTGAGCGAGATCGGGAAAGGCCTCGGGCACCCCGCCTCCGCCGCCACAGCACCAGGACCAGCGTTGGTTGCGCGCCATCTCCACCAGCTCAACGCCGGGAATGGAGCGCAGGATATTTCTCGGCGCATCATAGACGCCGCAGCCCCTGCCGAGATGGCAGGGATCATGATAGGTGACCTTGGTTTTCATGGTCTTGCTGAATTTTAGCTTCCCTTCCCGCACGAGCCTGTCTACGTACTCGACGCCATGAAGCACTTCGATCCCCCGCATCTCCTCCTTGGGGTAGTCCTGCCAAATTCGGCGGCAGCTCCCGCAGGCAATCACGATCCTTTTGATCCCGGCTTGTTTCACCACCTGAAGGTTCTCCTCCTGCAGGCGGTGATATTCTTTGCGAAAGCCAAGATCATTCGCATAGAGGCCGCAGCAGCTCTCTTCCTCTGCCAAAATGACAAAATCCTCTTCCGCCTGTTTCATGAGCTTGGCGAGCGCAATGGCTCCCGGCCTTCCGCTGGGCCGGTCCGCCGAGCAGCCGGCGAAGAGAAGGGTGGAACTTTTTTTCACCCCTAATTTTTTTAATCCCAACCCCTTGGCCCATTGCCCGCGCTCGTCCTTGGGGAGAGACCAGGGGTTGTTGTGGAGTTGCAGCCCTTCCAGGAGCGGGCGATGGGCCGCGAGCGGCCCTTCTTTCTCGGTTATCTCCTCGCGCATGGCCACACTGATGTCCCAGGGGCCGTAGCCGTCATCACGCACGCCGCAGATCTCCTGGCACATGAGACAGGTCGTGCAGGTGTAGATGACCTCTTTGAGTTCGGGGGTGATGGAGTCGAGGCCGTGAAAGACGCGCTGCGACATCAGCCAGCGCGATTTGGGGGTGAAGCGCTGGAAGCGATAGAACTCGTAGGGGGGGCATTTGGTTTTAAAGCCGGGATGGTCCTCCATCGGATTGACCGGTCCGTGACCGTAGCAAGAGCCGCAAAGAACGCAGCCGGCGCTACGTTCTTCCAGCCCTTTGGCATATAGCCATTTCTTTACGCGCTCCAGCCCCATGGGCCTCTGCTTTTTCTTTTCTTCTTCCATGGTTATACCGTTAACATATAAACTTTATATTTGTTAAATATCGCTTGTCAACGCTAATACCGTGACTCGTGCTCCTGACGGACACGAACACTTCAGTGCGCCCAGGAGACCCGGATCAATTTGCGCAAAAGGGAGGAAAGCTCTTTCTGTTGTGATTTGTCCAGCGGCGAGAAAAATTGCGAAATGCTTTTTTCAAAAAGGGGGATAGTATTCTTATACAACTTGGACCCCTTTTCGGTCAGCCGGACGCGGATTACCCGCCGGTCATGAGCATCTCTTTCACGGGCGACCAATCCTTTTTCCTCCAGCCGGTCCACAATGCCGGTGAGGTTGCTGACCGTGACCATCATCTTTTCGCCGATCTCGCCGAAAGGGAGCCCGCCAGCGTAACCGATAGTCGCCAGGACGTAAAACTGCGGCGAGGTGAGTTGTAGTTTTTCCAGATCATCCTGCAATTTCTTGTTAGAAATGAGATTGAAACGCAAAAAGCGGATCCAAAGGCTGGTGCTGTAGCGCGTGAAGAAGGGTCGCTTGTTCCCGGTCACGACGAAAGTCTAGACTCCTGGGGGAGAAAAAGCAACTGCCTTTTCCTTATGGCGATCCGTTGGCAACCCTTCCCACAAAGAGGGCTTGTCAGGCCAGGGCGGTATCGCATAAGATCGCTAGAAATTTAGGGTTATAGAAGGCCTGATTGGTGGTGTCGAATGAATGACTCTGGGGGCCAATCACTTCAGCGGCAGCGTTATTAAGGATCGTGTGTTATGCCGTCACCGGAAGACCAAGCCAGAGAAGAAATCGACGCGCTTTTGGAGCGCGGCGGTTGGCAGGTGCAGGACAAGTCTTCCGTGAACCTTCAAGCCGCGCGAGGCGTCGCCGTCCGCGAACTTTCCTTCAAGACCGGAGAGCCGGACTACACGCTGAAATCCCACTCCCGTCCCTCGCTGAGCAGGAGCGGATCGTGGCGGAAGTGGAGCGGAGACTGTCGGTGGTTGAGGAATTCGAAGCTCAGGTGGCGGCCAACCTTCAGCGCGCCGCGAGACTTCGCCAAGCGATTTTGCAGCGGGCGTTTAGCGGTGGTTTGCTTGACAGTGAATATCGAGAACACGATTACGATGACGAAAACCGTGCGAAGAACGAGGAGTGTATCTAAACAATGTCGGCGCCGCGTAAATTGAAGCTGATGGTTGCCTCGACGGTTTATCATTTCGAGGATCAGCTGAAACAGATTTGTGCGGTGCTAGCGGGCTTCGGCTATGAAGTCTGGAATTCGCACATCGGTACCATTCCGGTCCATCCCGGACGTTCCAATCTTAAGAATTGCATTGCTGCGGCTCACGACTGCGACTTATTTCTAGGAATTATTCGCCCGGTCTATGGTAGCGGTAAGGTTGGTAAGCGCTCAATCACCCATGAGGAAGTTCGCGAGGCGGTACGGCGCAAAAAGCCGCGTTGGTTTCTCGTTCACCGGGACGTAATCTGTGCGCGGCAATTACTGAAGCCTTACGCTTTCAAGAGCGACGGTACCCGCACCAAATTCAAGCTAAAGAAAAACCCTGTGCTCGATGACCTGCAAGTGATCGAACTCTATCACGATGCGATCCAGAACAATGTATCGCCCAGCAGACAAAAGGGCCACTGGGCGCAGGAATATTCCGATCTACCTGAGGCCCTTCGCTACCTTGATAGCCAATTGAAAGATGCAAAACGTATCCAGCGCATTTGTCAGGAGATGAAGAAGCCATGAAGTTAGAAGATTTCCAGGAAGTTATTGCTAAAGGCGAAAGCGAGAACGTCGAGTTCAAAACGGGGAGCACCCCGCCCGAAACGATCGCGAAGGTGGTCTGCGCCTTCCTCAATAGCGGAGGTGGTCGGGTGATGCTCGGGATCGGGGACAGAGGCCAACTGCTAGGTGTAGCAAACGCCAAGGCAACAGCCCGCCAATTACAAAACCGACTAGTGAACCTCATATCGCCACGGGCGTTGTGGACTGTGGAGCATATACACGTTGACAAGCGAGACATTGTAATCGTCGAAGTGCCCGAAGGAATGGACAAGCCGTATGTGGCCGGGGGCGCAATTTACTTGCGTAGCGGTAAAGATGTTGTTCCTGCTAGTCGCAATAAGATCAGTGTGCTCATTCAGAAAGGCGCCGGAACAAGTCAGCGGTGGGAGCGACAGATGGCAATGGGTGCCGACCGAGTTGACTTGGACGAGAAACTTATCCGAGAAACTGTGCGGATGGCCGTCAAATCCAAGCGTTGGCAGGGTTCCTCGAATAACACAGATACGTTTTTGCACGGGCTAGGTTTGATAGCTGACGGAGGCGTAACGAATGCAGCCCTAGTACTATTCGGCAAACGGCCGTCCCAACTGCTGCCCCAGGCCCGCATTCGTCTGCTGGTCATGCCCAAGGGAAAAACTGGCGATCGTTACGCCTTGGATAAGAGTTTTGACTCGTGCCTACTTCGGGTTGCCGATGAGATATCAGCGACGCTCTCGTTGCATGCTGGCGGCATCGAAAGTAGGTTTTCGGCTGAAAGCTGGCAGCGCGACGACCGCCAGATTTATCCGATGACTGCGCTGCGTGAGGGCGTGATGAACGCGCTGGTGCATCGGGACTATAGCTCAAGTGGCTCAATCACAATCTCAATTCTCCCGGATTCATTGCAAATATCGAACCCGGGAGGATTGCCAGAGGGACTTAAACCGGCCGACCTGAAGCGTGATCATCCGTCCGTGCCACGCAATCCGGACATCGCACATGTATGCTTCTTGAGAGGCCTTATTGAAAAGGTCGGCCGCGGCACACAGCGTATCGTGGAAGACTGCCGAGAGGCTCGTCTCCACGATCCGAAATGGCAGAGCTCGAGTTTAGAGACGACTCTAACTTTCTTTGCTCCTGCAGCTGGTTTCACACAGACCCTGGCGGAGGATCTCAACGACCGTCAACAGCAAATTCTTGCTGCCGTACAAGAGCGCAAACCCCTAAGTGCAGGCGATGTAGCCAAACTACTGGGCGGCAAAGTCACAGATCGAACCATTCGAAATGACCTGCAGACGCTCGTTAATGGGCAATGGTTGGTCCGTCGCGGACGGGGCCGCAGTACGTTATATGTACGAGGGCCTAAAAAGGAATTGAAATGAAGCACCCATTTCCACAAATTTCCAGATTCTTCCGGATGACGGAGGGAGCCGCAAGGTACCCGACGAGATTTATCCCGTTTTATCAAGCAGTTGCACGTGGTTGCGATGGTCTTGACCAATGGGGCCGACATTTCCAGATTTTTCCGGATCTTTCCAGATAACCTCGTGACCGCACATTCGGCCATCGTCCAGAAGCTTTGGAACTACTGCAACATCCTGCGGGATGACGGGTTGTCTTACGGCGATTATCCTTCGGCGGAGTTTATCCTGAGCGGAGTCGAAGGGCTCAGGACAGGCTCTGAGCAGTTGACGTTCCAAGATGGCCGATGAGCGGACCTAAACGCGGTCGCAAGGGGTTTTGATAGGTGGTAAGATGGTGGTAATCGGAAAGGGACAGTTATGAAAAGCATCGAAGGGCTGGGGAGCCGAAGTCATGACCCCACAAATTGAAGAGCGAATCCGAAAAATCGGCGAGCGAATAAAGAAGGAATATCGCGCCGAAAAGGTTATTCTTTTTGGCTCCTATGCCAGGGGAAAAGCGACGGAGGATAGCGACATCGATCTCTTTATTATCGCGCCTACAAAGGAGCCATTCTTTCAGCGCATGGCTACGGTGAGACGGCTCATTCGTGACCTGAGAAATGGGCTTCCCGTGGCTCCGATTGTTTTGACCGCAAAAGAGCTGGACAAAAGAAGAGCAGCGGAAGACCCGTTTATAGAGGAGGTCTTGGACACAGGCATTCCTCTATGAAGAAAAAAACCGAGCCGCCCGTTGCTACTGATTGGTTGGAAATTGCCCGCAAGGATTGGAAACGTATTGGGAGAAACCTGCGAGCTCGCGATTTTTAAGCATCGGCCTTTTTCCTACAGCAGTGTCTGGAAAAATATCTCAAGGCATTTCTTTTGAGCCACCAATGGAGGCTACGGAGAGTCCACGAACTTGATTCCCTATTAGATGAAGCCGTCAAACATCAGGCTGACTTGGAAAATTTTCGAGATTTATGCGAGCGTGTATCGGGATATTATTTTGCTGAGCGGTATCCACCGCTCGGCACCTTAGATCTCGGCTCCGAGGATCTCAAAAGAGACTTGAAAGAGGCCCGCAGATTTGTGGATCACATGTTCCCTGGCGAGCGCCTCGGCCGTTGATCTAGAAGGAGGCGTACATGATTGAGGAACTCGACGATGTAATTCTTACCTGTGACCTGCCCGAACATAAGCTGGCACGGGGCGATATTGGGACGGTAGTCCTGGTTCATAGAGAGGGCGAGGGCTATGAGGTGGAATTCACGACGCTTGCCGGGGAAACGATTGCTATCGTAACGCTCGCAGCAAGCCAGGTTCGTCCAAGCAAGCCGCGGGAAATTGCTCATGTGCGCGATTTGGCCGTTAATCCATAGCGAGTCGAGAGTCCAGCTGCTCGATCTCCTTTTAGGAAAACCTCAACTTACGTCGCTAATGTCGCCTACTGGAGAGAGCTGCCCCTCTGAGGTATGAGCTCCACAGCAATCGTTCAAAAGCTCTGGAACTACTGCAACGTCCTGCGGGATGACGGGTTGTCTTACGGCGACTATCCTTCGGCGTGGCTCAGGACAGGCTCTGAGCAGTTGACGTTTCTGCTCTTCTTGAAGATGGCTGACGAGCAGAGCCGGCCGCCCTACGAGAAATCCTCCCCGGTGCCGAAAGGCTATGACTGGCCGAGTTTACTTGCCAAGGATGGCGACGATTTAGAGATACATTACCGTCACGTGCTGGAGACGCTCGGCAAGCAAAAGGGGACAGGCTAGTTTTTTGGCAATTGCTGTCAGTCGAAGTCGCGGTGAACGGGGTCATATTGTTGGGATTCGAACTCACGAGAAAAACCGGGGATCATGAGACCGGTGTTTTATGAAACTCCACATTCTCGGCTGCGGTGATGCCTTCGGGAGCGGGGGCAGGAACAACAGCGGCTACCTCGTGGATGGCGCGGAGCGGATTTTCCTTTTGGACTGCGGCCCGACCACCTTGCCGGCGATGAAGCGGGCGGGATTTAGTCCGCGAAGCCTGGATGCCATCTTTCTAAGCCATCTTCATGGGGATCATTTTGGCGGGCTGCCGTTCTTTTTCCTGGAATATCTTTATGAGAGTCCGCGCGCCAAACCTCTGCATGTGGCAGGCCCCCCTGGGACCGAAGAGCGGGTGCGCAGCCTTTTTCAGTCTATGTTCGGGGACGCCTCAGAGCCAAAAGAGCTCCCGGCAACAGTTTTTCATGTCCTCGAGCCCGACAGACAAGTGACGGTTGCGGATGTCCGAGTTTTCCCCTTTCGCGTCCCCCATCAAGTTCGCGATATCTCCCTGGGGCTTAAGTTGAGCTATCAGGGGAAACAGCTCCTTTACTCCGGCGACTCCGCATGGACGGATGTCTTCCTCACTCACGCCCAAGGAATGGATCTCTTCTTGTGCGAGTGCAGTTTCTTCGATCGCGAAACGGCCAATCACATGAACTATCGTATCCTTCAACAAAACCTCCCGCGCCTGCGCTGCAAGAGACTCATTTTGACCCACATGGGCGAGGAGATGCTCGCGCGGAGAGGAGAGGTGTCGGTCGAGTTAGCAGAAGACGGGATAGTGGTTGAAATCTGATCTGAAGCCGGCCGAAAAAGAAGGATCAGCTCGGTCTTTCTACGGGTGGAGCTACGGCAGCCACAGGGATAATAATAGCTCTAAAACCGCTCTTGTTCTCAATCTCCCGCGCCGCCTCCTGAGCATAGGTCAACTGGGGATAGGGACCAACTCTTACCCGGTAGGTGGTCTCGCCATTGTTCAGAAAAACCTTTTCCAAAAAAACCTGATAGCCCCCCTGGGTAATCGACCTTTGCAGAGACTCGGCGCGGTCCCGTTCTCGGAAAGAGGCGATTTGGAGAACGTATCCGCTGGAGGAGCGGATCCCTCTCTCCTCTTCCCAGGAAAAGAGGGGAGATGAGGGTTTTTCTTTCCACGGGGAGATCTGGCCATCTGAAAAAACCGGCGCGCTCGTCGTGGAGAAGGTCTTAAGAGTTTCGTAATTCTGCAGCCCATATTCGAGGAGTCTTCTCGTGTCCCCCCACAGATCTCGCGAGCCAAAAATAGCAACGATCAGCGTTACTCCGTTGCGCGCTACCCCGCCGACAAAACACTTCTGGGCAGCGTGGGTGTACCCGGTTTTCCCTCCAATGGCGCCTTCAAAGTTCCAAAGGAGCCGGTTGTGATTGCGTATGGCTATATGGCGCACCTTTCGGGTCTTTGCGGAAGAGACGGAACTCACCGAGGACGTCTTAGTCTGGACGATTTCCCGAAAGGCGGGGTTTTTCATCGCGTAATTGAAAATCAATGCCATGTCCCTTGCTGTCGAATAGTGTTCCGGGGCCGTGAGCCCATGGGGATTTGTGAAATGGCTGTTGGTCGCTCCTATCTCACGCGCCTTGTTGGTCATCATCTCCGCAAAACGGGCCACCGATCCCGCAATGCCTTCCGCTAACACCAGGCTGGCGTCGTTGGCGGAAGAGAGCAGCAGGCCGTAGAGCAGGTCGTCAATGGTCATTGCCTGACCCGGGCGGAGGTAGAGCTTGGAAGAAGGGACATGGGTTGCCGACTTGGTTACACTCAAGAGATCTTTTCCCCGCCGGTCACTTTCTAAGGCAACAATCGCAGTTATAATCTTCGTCGTACTTGCCGGGGGCAGGGGCAGGTCAGGCTCCCGCTGGTAAAGAACCTGCCCCGTGGTCGCGTCTACCAGAAAGGCTGACCGTGCGGTGAGCATTTCCTCGGAGAAAGAGGGCCAAACCGGGGAAGCGATGGACAATAAGAGGAAAAAGGCCGGGATGGGGAAAAAACTCGGATGTCTTTTGCTTTTCAGGACCGCTTATCCTCCTTGGCTGTGGTGCTGCTGCGCTGATAGGATCTTCAACATCCCTCTACCTTCAGCTTTAAACGAGTTGAATATATCACAATATTGGAACTTCGGGTAGTATTTTGTTGCGTTTGCAGCCCGTTGCGGAATTCCAGCGTCCGTGGAGTGGTCCGGATGGGCTCTCCTTCAGTGAAGCTGCTGCTGGATAGCCTCAGCGGCCTGACGGGCGAAATCATAGTTGGGTTCAATGGCGAGCGCTTTGTCAAACTCTTCCAGGGCTTTTATTAACATTCCTTTGGCCAGGTAGACGCGTCCTAGATTGCAGTGGGGATAATGGTAGGCTTCATAGCGTGCTGCCCGCAGCGCTTTTTCCAGCCACGGAATCGCCTCATCCGGCCTCCCCAAGTTGATAAGATAGGCCCCGATATCGTTATAGGGGTTGCCAAAATCCGGGTCGACTGCAATCGCCTTCTTGCATTCTTCGATCGCCTCTTCGTAGTGTCCCTGGAAGCTTAAGCTCCAGCCCAGAAATGTGTAGGCCTCCGAGGTAGGGTGGCAACGGATCGATTCCCGGTAGAGACGAATCGCCTCTTCCATCTCTCCCTCTCTCTGACAGCGGTAGGCCTCGTGGAAGAGCTTCTCGGCCCTTGCGATAATTTTCTTATCGTCCATCTCTTCCTCCATGTCGGGCCAATAATCTTCGCCTAACTTCGTTTATCGCCCCTCCGTCTCCCTTTTTTTCCCTTTCTCCCGGTCCGGGGTGATCCCATGTTTTTTTAGCTCTTTTTCCGCCTGGATGCGCGCATCCGCCTGCTCCCCCATCGCCTCTCTACGTATCCGCTCCTGGCACGGTTCGCAGATTCCGCCCTTGAGCGGCGTCGCCTTGGCGCAGATCATGCACTTCTTTTGCTCGTTCTCCATCAGCCGTGTATTTTACTCCAAAGAAATTTTTTTCCAATCTTTTTTTTAGCGTTAGAAATCTCAGTCCAGGACCTTGATCTGCGCCGGATCTTCCAGAATCATCTCCACGCCGTATTTCGGATGGTCCTTGATCTCCCCCGTAAGCTCCACCTCTCTGCCTTCATAGCTCTTAGGGGGCATCTTACGTGTTTCGAAGGACTCCAGGGCAGATGCGAAGATAACGCCCGTGAAAGAAGAACGCGCAGGGCCGAAATTAAGAAAATAGGTGTCGCTTTTGGCTGAATGGCCCACGCGGTAGACCCTTCCCCTAATCCTGGCCTGATTTCCGCTAAGGGCCCTGATCTTTTCCACTTCCCTCGCTTCCAGGAGCGGGATTTCCGCCGGTCGCGGAGCTGGAGAAGGCAAAGGAGAGAAGCTCACAGAGTAGCCCTGGCCTTCGAGACCAGGCGCGCTCCAGCGCTGGTAGAGGAGGTGGGATAGAAGACCGACCACGAATCCGGCGGCAACCAAGAAAGCTCGGCCAGTGGAAATCCGTCTCACCTTTTCTTCTCCCAAAGACGGAAAAACTCTTTCCGGTAATCCTCTGCCAAAGGTCCGGCAGCGCGGAAAATGAGCAAATTTTCGTCGTTAATGTTGTCTGCGGACACCGTCCAGTTGTAAGACCCGGTTAAGAGCACTCCGCGGTCAATGACGGCGAACTTTTGGTGCATGAGCCCGGTCCCTCTTGCGCGATTCCCTTTGTTGAGCCCGGAGATGCGCCGGACCGAGATCCCTTGCTGTTCCAGGAATGTTCCCTTGGAACTCTCGTTGCCGGCGTCAAATTCCTTGTCCAAGATCACTTGCACCTTTGCTCCGCGCTGCCGCGCCTTGGCTAACCCCCAGGCGAGATCATCGCTGGTAAAGGCATAGATCGCCACCAGGATCTCCTTTTGGGCTTGAGCTAACTCTCGAACAATATGGCTGGAACACTTTCCCAGGGGGCTGAAGCATGCCTGAACTGCCATGCCGGCCCAGGCCTCGAGAGAAAACAGTGCAAAGTGTAAAATGCAAAGTGCAGAAAGAAAAAGGATTTTGTATTTTTCACTTTTCATTTTGCATTGCCCGAAGGGGCCGGCACATCTCCAGGATCAACCTCTCCATCACCATGCGCGGAGGATGTCCGGTTGATTTGAGGCGGATGTCGGTTTGATAGAGGAGGCCCAGGTACCGCACCAGCTCCTTTAGCGTGAAGTTGTCCGCGCTCTTGAAGCTCATGTAGACGAAATAGGGATTTCCTGGCAGCGGCGCTACCCCGTCGTGGAGCATGCTCTTCTGAAACTGCGGATAGCTCATGCCGGCTTTCCATCTCTCGCGAAGCTCTCCCTCTATGAGTTGACGCGCTGCCATGAGCCGGCGCACCTCGCTCGTGATCGGTGCCAGAAGCGCCAACGGGTGATGGCCCTGGGACAACAGCCGCAACAGATGGCTGAGAGCTGCTACCGAGTCCCGCTCCGCCAGCGCCTTGGTCAAATCAAAGACCCATCCCTCTCCCTGGTCGGAAAAGACCTCTTCCACATCTTTTACTTTGATCCACGGCTCCTCGCCCACGTAGAGAAAGAGTTTCTCCAGCTCCTGATGGACAGCCCAAAGCTCCGCGCCGGCCCGCGCAAGGATCATCCCTCGCGCTTGGGCCTCGATCTTCTTTCCTCCTTCTTTTAGACGTTGGTCGAGGAATTCCGCTAGAGCCTCCCGGCTCATCCTGCCGTTTTTTTCCCGCCCTATACTTAGGTCAAGCACCGACCCCTTTTCCTCAAATCTTTTGTAAAGACGGGTCCTTCGATCCACATTGGCGGTGATCAGGAGAACATCCCAGGGGGGCAAGCCCTGCTCCAAAAACTCCATAAGCCTGTGCCCTTCGCCTCCTCTGCGCTGACTCAGCTCCATTCCGCTGTTGCGACAGAAAAGCAAGAGCCCCTCCACCTCTTCCTTAAGCTCTCTGCCATCTCCACCCAAAAGCTCGGCGAGCTCGGCACCTGAGGTCGAGTCCTGGGATCTCTCCCAGCGCTCCTGAGTCCACCCTTCTACGATCAGCATATCCAAAAAAAGTTTCGCCGCCTCATCTTTTTTCCCTTCACCCCAGAGCTGCAGCACTCTTGCGCCTACCTCCCCCTTGTGCTCGCGCGAGAGGAAGTAGGGCGCGTTCTCTACCAAGACCGTTTTCGTTCCGGGAAGAAACGGCGGGGTCATCAGGGCCGCTTCGATTTCGTCCCAAGGGGCAACACGGCCATCAAACTGCTCCAGATTGAATGCTCGTCTTTCTGGTGGGACAAGGAGGTCGAGGAGCGCTTTACTAGCCGCATGCACCTGGTAGTCATCGCCGTGGAGGAGTAGCAACGATGGTTCTTCCCCTTTACGGATCTCGGCGAGGACCGCCTCTAGCTCTTGTTTCATGGTTTAGCTTGTAAGCTATCTAGCCGTCCGCCGCCAGCGAAAACCAGAAGCTTATAGCTGACCGCTGAAGGCTAATTTTTCGGCACCCACATTTGACTTTTCTCACTCCAGACATAATCGGATTTCCACACCTTGAAACCGATGGTGAAATCTCCGCCGGATCTGGAGGCAAAGGCCCTTTCCGTGGAATGGGGGATCTCCACCCGTGCCACTTTATAGACCTGCTTGCCGCCCCCCTTGTTGATCAGGATGCGGTCCCCCACCTGCATGGCGCCGCGGGCTTCCCTTTTTCCCTTCATGGAGAAAAGTTAACATCGCGCAGCCCGGCGTGCAAATGGATCTCCCGCCTTTAAGGCGCAAAGCACTATATGCTATGAACCATACGCAATGGCTCTGAGCTCGCAAAACTCCAAAGAGCGGTGGTTTTTTCTCTTTATCGCGACCCTGTCCCAGGTGAGCATGGCCGTTATTCATCTCGGTATTCCGGCGTTAATCCCGCTGATTCAGGATGAGCTCAAGCTCAGCCGTACGGAGGTGGGCCTCCTGACATCCGTTCTCAACAGTGGCGTTGTCGTTGCTGCCATTGCTGCGGGGAAAGCGGCTGATCGTTTTGGCGAGCGGCTGATCATCGCCTATGGAGCGATGGCATGCGGGATCATCGTCATGGGGATGAATTGGGCGGCGGGCTTTGCCACGCTTTTTCCCGTCCTTCTCTTGCTGGGCTTGGCCACCGCCACCGCCACGCCGGCGGGGAGCAAGGCGGTTGCAGGTTGGTTCCATGCGAGGGAGAGGGGAACCGCTATGGGAGTGAGACAGATGGCCATCCCTCTGGGCGGAGCAATAGCCGCTATGACTCTCCCCTCTGTGGCGCTCCGCTATGGATGGCGTTTTGCCCTCGCCTTTGCCGGTTTGTTCGCCGTAGGGATGGGCCTGGCAGCCCTTTTTCTCTATAAGGAGCCTCCGATCTCTAGTCGCCGGGCAGAGGAAGGGCCGGTAGTAGGAATCAAAGGTCTTATTCAACGGAGGAATATCCGATCCGTTCTCTTCTTTGTCTTCATTCTGGGCGGAGCGCAATGGTGCTACCTGGCCTATCTGGAGCTCTATTTGACCGAGACTCTGGGCTTCTCGATAAGGCTTGCCGCCAGCCTCTTGGCATTGGGCCAGATCTGCGGGGTTGGGGGAAGGGTATTCTGGGGATTTTTGAGCGATCGGTTTTTTAGCGGCAGGCGCAAACCTACGCTGCTCGTGGTCGGTTTCCTGGCTATCCTCATGACTCTATGGACATCGCTCTTTTCACCTCAGACTTCCTCCGGGCTGGCCTTCTTGGTGGTCGCCCTCTTGGGGTTGACCCTGCTCGGGTGGAACGGTCTCTACTTGGCCTTTGTTTCGGAATTAGCCGGTTCCAGGGTAGCCGGCATGGCCATAGGATTGAGTAATACGGGGGCCTTTCTCGGCATCGTCACCCTGCCGCCGATCTTTGGCTTTATCGTTGATCATAGCAACTCTTACCGTCCGGCCTGGATTGGGCTGGCCGGCATGATTCTCGTCGCCCTCTCGGTTCTGCGCTGTGTCCGGGAGGAGGATAAATATTCACTTTAGGATTTTTCCACTATCCTTGACAACCGTGGTCCCCTTTCTTATAGGTGGTGAGATCCTAATCTTGCCAGGGTGAACCGAAGAGTTAGTCTATGAAAGTTGATATCCACGCCCACTACATCCCAAGGGATGGCCTGAAGATTGCCCGGGAGATCGGCAAGCGCTACGACCTCAAGATCACCCGGGATGAAAAGGGACGGGAAGTGCTCACGCGTAACGGGAAGCGAGAGTTTGGTCCGTTGCGCGAAGAATTTTACGACCTCGATCTACGTCTGAGCATTATGGATAAAGCGGGCATTGATATTCAGGCCCTATCGGCACAGAACTCTTTCTTTTTTTATTGGATGGCGCCCGAAGAAGGGTTGGAGTTAGCCCAGTGGCTGAACGACGCCTTCGCCGCCGCAGTCAAAAAAGAGCCTAAACGTTTTGCCGCACTGGCCACCGTGCCCTTGCAGGACAGCAGGAGGGCAGCCGGGGAATTGGAACGGGTGGTAAAAAAGCTTAATTTCCGCGGGGTCCAGATCGGCTCTAATATCAACGGACGCTACTTCGATGATCCGGGCTTCGATCCCTTCTGGGAGGCAGCTCAGGCCCTGGATACGCTCATTTTCGTTCATCCCACCAATGTGGCCGGAGCGGAACGGATGGGGGACTACTACCTCTTCAATCTCATCGGCAATCCCGCAGAGACCTCTTTAGCCTTCGCCAAATGTATTTTCGGCGGCGTGATGGAGCGATTTCCCCGGCTAAGATTCTGCCTCGCCCATGCCGGCGGCTTTCTCCCCTATACCTGGGGGCGGCTGGAGCGCGGCTACCAGGCCGTTAAAGATTGCCAGGGAAAGATTTCCCGGCCGCCCGGTGAATATCTCAAACTCTTTTACTTTGATACGATTGCGCACAGTCAGATGGCGCTGGAATACCTGGTGCAAAATTTCGGCGCGGATCATGTGTTGCTAGGCAGCGATTATCCGTTCGATATGGGCGACCCGGAGCCTTGGAGGACGGTGGACAGTTTAAGGATTGGGAAGAAGGACAAAGAAAAAATAGGCGGGGAAAATGCCGCCTCGCTTCTAGGTATCAACATATAAAAGCAAGGAGGAAAAAATGCGTTTTGTAACCTTTACGGTAAAAAAGCAGAACCGGGTGGGTCTCATGGCGCCGGGCGACTTGATCATCGATCTTGCGGAAGTCAACCGGCGTTATCTGAAAGGTGGCTCGCCGTCCTATCTGACCACCATGCAGGCTTTCATTGAAGGGGGCGCAAAGGCCATCGGCGCGGCTAAAAGGGCGGCGCGGTACGTGGGGGTGCAGAGCCCAGAGGGGCTAAAGAGGCTTGGCAGTGTTGGGGCCATCGTTCAGCTCGGGCGGGCCAAAATTATTTCCCCTATTCCTTGGCCGAGGAAGAACGTTATTCTTCTTGGGGTCAACTATAAAGAGCATGTTGAAGAAGGAGCGAGAGCAAGATCCCTCGAGCTCAAATATCCGGAGGCGCCGGTTTTCTTCACCAAGCCGGCAACCTCCATCATCGGCCACCTGGGGAAGGTCGTCCACCACAGGGCGACCGAGAAGCTGGACTACGAGATCGAGTTAGCGGTGATCATCGGGAAGAAAGGGAGAGATATTCCCAAGGAAAAAGTTTATGATTACATCTTCGGTTATACGATCTGTCTCGACATGACCGCTCGCGACCTTCAGCGCAGGCACGGCCAATGGTTCAAGGGAAAATCTCTGGATACCTTATGCCCCTTAGGGCCCTGGATCGTGCACAAGAGCGCCCTGCCAAATCCCCAGGCGTTGCGTCTCATATGTCGGGTTAACGGCGAGGTCATGCAGGATGACAATACGAGCAACATGATTTTCGATATCCCGACAACGATCGAGTCGCTCTCCAGCGGGATGACCCTTGAGCCTGGCGAGATCATCAGTACCGGAACTCCCTCGGGCGTGGGCTTTGCCCGTGTGCCGCCATTTTTCTTAAAGCCGGGGGATAAAGTCGAAGGCGAAATCGAGGGCATTGGGGTCCTCCAGGTAGAGATCGCCGCTCCGTAAAAGAACAGTTGTGAGTTTTTAATTTTTAGTTTTGGTTCAACTAAAAACTAAGCATTCGAAACTAAAAACTTTTACATTATGGAGCGAATCAGGCCTACCGCCGTGGCGGGGTCGTTCTATCCCGCGGAGGCGGGAGAGCTGAAAAAGCTGCTCGAGGAGTGCTTTTTCGCGAGCCCTCTTGGCCCGCAAGGAAAAAAATCTATCTCTCCATCTTTCTTAGGAGGGATGGTCCCCCATGCCGGCTATATCTATTCCGGTCCCTGCGCCGCTCACTTTTATTCAGGGCTCCAAAGGGAGATCGGCTCGGTTATTCTTTTAGGGGTCGATCATCGAGGAATGGGCGCGAAGGCCGCACTGAGTCCGGCGGACTCCTGGGAAACTCCCCTAGGGAGGGTCCAGGTAGATCGAGAGCTGGCGGGATTGCTGGAGAGTGAAGTCGGCTTTCTTAAAAGGGATGAGCTGCCTCACCTCCACGAACACAGCATCGAAGTCCAGCTTCCGTTTCTGCAAACCGTTCTGGGAGAATTCACCTTCTTGCCCATCTCGCTGTCTCATCTCTCCGAGGAAGAGTGTAGAGAGCTCGGCCAAGCGATAGCGCGTCTCTACGAAACGGAAAATGGCTCGGGTGGAAAGAGGGTCTTGATCGCCAGCAGCGACCTGAGCCACTATCTCTCGCCCAAAGAGACCGAGAGGCTCGACCGCATGGCCCTGGAGGCTGTCCTCGCTCTCGACCCGCCAGGGCTCCTGAGGATAGTCGAGGAGGAGGATATCAGCATGTGCGGGGTTATTCCGACGGCAGTCTTTTTGTTTGCTGCTAAGGAATTAGGTGCGAGACAGGCGCGCCTGCTCAAACACTGCCATTCCGGCGATGTGGTGCCGATGAGAGAGGTGGTCGGCTACGCCAGCGTGGCGGTGGAGCTTTAGGAAAAACCCTCTTGGATAAAGGTATGAAAATGAAAAATTCCCTATCCTCCCTCTTCGTTGCCCTCTTTTTCCTCACCTTCTATTCCGTCGGAGAGCCTGCCCAGCGCCAACGGCCAGGGGCCGACACAAAAGCCTCTGCTAAAGAGGCGATCGGGAAAGGTGAGGTAAGGGGCGCCCTCGGCGCGGCGGAATCCAGGGCGACAGAGGCGGAAAAAAACGGCGCCTGGAAACAGGCAGCCCAGTCCTACGTTCAGGCGTCCGTGGCGGCCAGAATCAGCGGCCAGGTCCAGAAAGCTATCACCTACGGCAACAAGGCCTTCGAGATGGGGGAGAAGGCAAAGCTTCCAACCATTCAGGTCCAGGCCATCTTGCAGCTCTTCATTGCCCTGCGGAACGTCGGCCAGCACGCCAAGGCCAGGGAATGGCTCTACAGGGGTTTTGAGATCACCGAACAGATCGATGCTCCGCCGGCCAGGCAAAACCTGGAGGCCAACCTGTATAGAGAGCTGGGAATGGATTTCTTACGCAGCGGGGAGATTCAAAAGGCGATTGAGAATGTGTCGTATTCCCTCCGGGTCCGGGAGTCCCAACTGGCTTTTCTCAAAAAGCGGCGAGGGAAAAATCCGGCCATCCAGCAAAGGATTCCTCGCGTAACGAATGCGCTAGTTTCAACTCTGAATACCCTCGGCAATGTCTACCAGCGTGCGGGGAATACTACGGAAGCGATTAAGGTTTACGAACGGGCTCTCGGCATCATCAAAGAATTCGGTCTAAAGACTCCCGTTGAGAGTACTCTCTATCAGGGGCTGGGCCGCCTTTATCTTGAGCAAAAAGAGTTTCCCCGCGCTCTGGAGAATCTCCAGAAGGCTCTCGAAATAGCCGAGCGCCTCCAGCATGCGCCTGTCATCCAGCAAGCCAGCAGTCAGATAGCGAATCTTTTTCTTCAGACCGAGAAACCTTCCGAGGCCATCGCTTACTACCGAAAAGCGATCGACAGCATCGAGTCGACCCGCTCGCTTCTCGAATCTGAGGAGTTCCGCAGCTCTTTTTTTGAAGACAAGAGACAGATCTACGCCGGCATGATCCTGGCGCATCTGCAGGCGAGAAATCCAGCGGAGGCCTTCAATTACAACGAGCGCGCCCGCTCGCGCGCCTTTCTGGACATTTTGGGGAGCAAGGTGCTGCTGGCAAAGGGAAACTTGTTGGAGGAGGAGAGGGCACTGCAGGCAAGAATCAGCACCTTACGGGCCAAGATTGCGGCGCAAGGGGAGAAAGGGGAAGAGGTAGAAGAGGCAGAGGATGCCGAGGAGACAGATACCTCTCAGGAGTCCCAGCTTCGCCAGGAGCTGGAGGAGGCGCAGAAGGCCTACGGCGAGTTTCTGGCCAAGGTGAGAAAAGAGAACAAAGAGCAGGCGTCCTTGATGAGCGTGGAGCCCCTCACTTTAAAGGAGCTGCAGGAGCTGCTCGACCCGGACGTAAGCGTGCTCGAGTACTTTGTGGTGCGCCAGGCGGTGCTTCTCTGGGTAGTGGAGAAAGAGAGACTGCGTTTTGTCAGGATTCCCATAAACCGGGCAGACCTGCTCAAGAAAGTCTCCTCCCTTCGCGACGCCATTTATCAGGTGGGAGAGAAGGAGAAGTTTAGGGGTTACTCTGAGGAGCTCTACAAGCTACTCATAGAGCCGGCGCTTCCCCATATCCAGGGCAAAGAGCTTCTGATCATACCCCACGATGTGCTGCACTATCTTCCCTACCAGGCACTGCTTTCAGATAAGGGTAAGTACCTGATTCAAGACTACGCGCTCTACTATTTATCGAGCGCCAGCCTGATGCAGTTTACCAGGGAGAAGAGGAAGGCAAGCAGGGAGAAAAGCGGAGATAGGGCGCTGGTGATGGGCAACCCGAGTCTAGGGGATGAGGCCTATGATTTGCGGTTTGCCGAGAGGGAGGCCAAGGAGATAGCGCGGGTGTATCCCAAGAGCGCGGTCTATCTTAAGACCGAGGCGACCAAGCCCAGGGCGGTCTCGTTAAGTCCGGACTATGACATTTTGCATTTTGCCGTTCATGGGGAGTTCGATCAGGACGATCCGTTGAGTTCAGGGCTTTTGCTGGCGGCAGGAGGCAAGGGAGAAGGCAAGCTCAAGGCGAGCGAGATCTTCTCGCTTAACCTTAAGGCGGACACGGTGGTGCTGTCTGCCTGTGAGACGGGTTTGGGGAAGATCACCAATGGGGATGAAATCATCGGGTTAACAAGGGCCTTTATCTATGCCGGGGCGCCTTCTGTGGTGACCACGTTGTGGAAGGTCAATGACCGGGCCAGTTATGAGTTGGTGCGGGAGTTTTACACTAATCTCAAGACGGCCAAGAAGTCGGAGGCCTTGAGGCAGGCGCAGCTTAAGATCATGAAAGAGTTTCCCCATCCCTTTTTCTGGGCCGCCTATGAGCTCAATGGGGAGCGATAGGAAAGGCTCATGCCCCTCGTCAGGCCAGATTTGACTTGCCTCCGTCCATCTGTTAGGGATTGCTTAATGCTAGGGGTGTCCGCCATTGACGGACTGAGAGCCCGACATCGAAACTGCCGGGTAACCCTCTGAACCTGATCCGGATAGTGCCGGCGTAGGGAAGCGTGAGAGTCACTGTCCCCTCTCTTCTTTTCTTCAGCGACGGGGCGAACTTGAGACCGTATTCCCTGACCATTTTATGTGGTCAAGCCGGATACGGTTTTTTAATTAGGTGATAGTCTTTATCAACGGAGAAAAGAGAGAAATAGCTGCGGAGCTCAACGTGGCACAACTGCTTCAAGAGCTAGGGATTCGTCCGGGCAGGGTGGTCGTAGAGCTCAACCGCGATGTTGTCTCCCGCGAGTCTCACGATACGACCTTCTTAAAGGAAGGGGATAACATCGAAATCGTCCACTTTGTCGGTGGAGGCTAAGAGGTGAAAAATGGAAAATCTGCTTAAGCTGGCTGATAAGAGCTACAAGTCGCGTCTCATTGTGGGGACCGGAAAATACAAAGACTTTCGCGAAACCCAGAGGGCCATAGAGATCTCTGGTGCGGAAATTGTTACCGTAGCAGTGCGCCGGGTCAACATCACAGATCCCAATAAGGAAAATCTGCTCGAGTACCTGGACCCTAAGAAATATACTATTCTACCGAACACCGCTGGTTGCTACACGGCTGACGATGCCGTCCGCACCTGCCGTCTAGCCCGTGAGGCCGGGGTGGGCAATATGGTCAAGCTGGAGGTCATAGGCGACGAGAAGACCCTCTTCCCCGACATCCCGGCCACCCTTGAGGCGGCGCGGCTCCTGATCAAGGAGGGATTTGTAGTCCTCCCCTATGTCACCGATGATCCCGTAACGGCGAAAAAACTACAGGAAATGGGATGCGCCGCCGTTATGCCGTTGGCGGCGCCGATCGGTTCTGGTCTTGGTATTCGCAATCCCTATAACCTTCGGATCATTCTGGAGCAGGCAACGGTTCCTGTGATTGTCGACGCCGGAGTGGGAACGGCGTCCGATGCCGCGATAGCTATGGAGATGGGCTGTGACGGTGTTCTGATGAACACGGCGATTGCCGGCGCCAGGGATCCCATCCTGATGGCGGAAGCGATGAAGCTCGCCGTTGAAGCGGGAAGAAAGGCTTTCCTGGCCGGGCGCGTGCCGAAGAAACTTTACGCCACCGCCTCTAGCCCGCTGGATGGCATCTTAGCTTAGAAACCCGGTTTTGCCATTGCGATCTCCCAACTTCGATCTCTACCTCGTTACCGACCGCAACCAGACCGGGGGAAGGGATCTACTCTGGGTTCTTGAGCGGGCGTTGGAAGGAGGGGTGAGGGCGGTCCAGCTCAGAGAAAAGGACCTTGGAGGCCGGGAACTCTTTGTTCTGGCGGAAAAGACCAAAAGGCTTTGTGAGCGCTATCAAGCGAATCTCTTTGTCAATGACCGCGTCGACGTCGCGCTTGGCGTCGATGCTGATGGGGTTCATCTGGGAGGCGATTCCATGACTATCCGCGCTGCCAGGGAATTGCTTGGAGCGGAAAAATTGATCGGGGTCTCGACTCATTCCATCAATGAGGCAAGAGAGGCGGAGCAGGAAAAGGCCGACTTTATTCTTTTCGGGCC
>Ga0209514_10001630_pt1 | contig 37735 bp, 33 predicted proteins | sample Subgrocontami58m_FD_187452 | JGI IMG/M metagenome (GOLD analysis project Ga0209514, IMG submission 187452) | Subsurface groundwater microbial communities from S. Glens Falls, New York, USA - GMW37 contaminated, 5.8 m (SPAdes) (version 3) | ecosystem: Environmental > Aquatic > Deep subsurface >...
GATTATCCTTGAGACCTGGTCGTAGTCTGTGCCAAACACAAGGGAGCTTAAGGCTTGGGTAATGGGTATTGTGTAAGTGTCTCCTGAGCGGACAGCGCCGGTTGGAACCACTGGTAATGATACGAAGTTCCAGCCTGGTTGCAATTATGGGAAAGAACTGTTTATATTACAAGGAGCTATGACAAACCTACAAATATTTTTTTATTTTTTAAGCAGGGGTGTTTTTGTAGGTTTTTAGGAGGTATTTTTGTTGATTATTGAGACCTGACCTCGTTATCGATCTGTTTATTCTCTTTATCTTTTTGGTCGTTCATTAAAAATTTTGCTAGATGTTCCATAAAGCCTTTGGGTGGAGGATAATCAGCATTTGCTAATGCAATATCTCGTTTTCGTTGCATTACAATTTTATTTGTTTTAGCAATATCATCGTATGCGGAAATATTTTGGGGTATATTATTTTTCACAAAATTGTTTATAAAACTGCTAAGCGATACTATATCTGTTTTAATCTCACTAAGGGTAGATGCAAAATCAGGATATTGTTTTTCAAGATAATGGTCTTTTGTTTCTAAATTTTTTTCAATTAAAGAAACTGTTTCGCGCGAGGCATCATTAAAAAGAGAAACCAATCTAAGAAAATAAGAATAATATTCTTTCATTTTGATTTCATCTTCAAAATCCAAAAGAGCATAGCAAAAGCTAACATGACCAATATCGTAAGCTGTATATATTGTTTGTAAAATACTAGTTTGTAATTTTCGCAATACTACAAATTCTGGTAGTGTTTCGATTTGATATTCCAATTTTAAAATAGATAATACTTTTTCGCTATTTAATGAATTATGAATTTGGTTTGGTAAATTTTCAAACTGCTTGATATTATTATACACATCTTGGCTAGAAAATTGTTCTTTTGCGCAAGCATTTAAACTAAGAATAGTAAAAAATAATAATGAAAAAGAAAACAAAATTTTTAATACGTATATTTTCTTGGGCATCCATTGCCTCCTTATGATTTCAAAACTAATAGATATTATTCTTTTTTTACCGCATTATAATACCAATCGCGATCATAAATAAATTCTATTACGTTTTTTGCTTTATCTGCTAGTTCTGCAGCGGCAGGGTTTCCATATAAGTAGGCCGCTTTTTCTGCGATACCTAATGACTGTAAGCAATATTCTAAATCACTGGCCGAGGGCTTATACCATGGAATTTTTATTCAAAATGGTGCCATCCTACCTAGGGACACCCTACAGAGTTATATTGTAGCTTAAATTTTCTATCTATCATTTCTTCGTATGGTCTAGGCTGCAGAACATATTCTATATACAACCTCATCCTCTGCTCTTTTTTGTCGGACAACTCCGAATATGAGGGACTAGTTGTTATTATATCATCTTTTTTGCCTTTTCCATAGAAATTATAGCTTGAGAAATAGTATTCTGATAAATCTTTTACCATATTAGCTCTTAAGGGGTTACGCTCGATATATCTTGCGCATTCCAAAAGATATTCATCTTTATCTATATGTAAACTCTTGTAGCGCCCTTGGAAAAGATTGCCTATTAGTCCATAGCTTCGCTTATAATGTTTGGCGTATGCCTGGTTTATTCCCTGCATAAGATGTGGTAGCTCTGAGCCCTTTAAAACCTTAAGCAGCAAATGTATGTGGTTGGGCATGAGGCAATAATGAAAAAGCTCAAAGTTAAATCTTTCTTTATAGGTTTTGATGATTTCTTTGTAGGCTTTATAATCATCTAGGATATTAAAAATCCTACATCTATTGTGACCTCTGCTTATAATATGATACACGGCACCATCGTAAAGCAGCCTCTTTGTCCTACCCATAAAAATACCTCCTTTTTCATAGTTTACATACACTTTGGCTTAATTTAAGCTCTCATATATATAGACTGTTTTGGGAGGTAAATTATTTCAATTATTTTTATTCGCTAGGGTGTCCCCTTGTGGGATGGCACCGAATTTGTTTGACTTTTGTAGGTTTTTGTTCAATTTGCGGGGTGTCCCCTTGTGGAATGGCACCGTTCTTGCTCTCTTGCTTGATATCTTTTTACTGGTGTTGTCTGTCCCCTCGGGACATGTCGCCTGATTGTCCGTATTCTTTGCTCAAGAACTGCACTATGGTCTCTTCCTTGTCTGTCGCGTAAGTAAAGCGTATGTCGGTTTTATCCCCTCGCCATTCTGCTAGTGTAGCAACTCCTGACATAGCCCACGCATTACCATATAATTCGTAGAGCTTCGATTTTAAGGTATTGGCTTTTTCGGGACCTTTAGCAAATAGAAGCACACTACAAAACTTGCCTTTATTAAATACATAGTCAATCCTATCGAGAAATATGCCGTGCCATAAAAATGTTTCTTGACTGTTCGCATAAATAAAAATATCGGGATTATCTGGATCCTGCTGTTTAAAAACCATGTCTTTCGCAGATTCAATACCACTGCCCCATTCTAGTCCAGCATAGCCAATAGGCTCACCTGATAAAGCATAAGAATCGAGAAACATAAATAACCAACTCATAATTACTATAAATAAAAACACACATGAATTTTTATTAAGATTTTCCATTTTTATATTACTTTCCCACTGATAAATATACTTTTAAGAAATTAGTATGCAGGGTCTATGAGGGTTTGAAAGTATTTTTTGCAAAATATAAGGATACCAGCAAGTAGATAATGATCAGGATATAAAAAATATAGCCGCTGTCAGCTAAAGGGGATAATCTGGTATAGACAAGTACGCCTATGTGTATAATACAAATAATCGATGATAAATAAAAAATTGATGAATTTATGACACTGCTCTCCGAAATAAACAACAACGCTGATGCACAACATAATAATAAAGCCAACATTATTTTGAAAAACCATGATAATATAAAAGTAAATAGTGGCAATCTTTCTAATGAATATGAAGCAAGCGATATAAAAAATAGCTCAAGACAGCTAATGGCCATTATAACTATCGACATAATTCTTGTCATCGCGGCATGCATTATTTAACCCTCAAATTTATTATTTTAAACCTATATCAGACAAAACCTGTCTTGCACCATCTTGGCAATGGTAAGCCCTCTGGCCATGTAATTGATAATAGTGTTCTTTACCTACATAATTATCAATGACAGATATGGCATTATTTACTGCTGCTGGGTTTGTCTCTTTAAGAATTAACAAATCATATTTCATTTTTGTAATGTTCGAAAAATCCTTAGCTGAAAATGCCCCATCAACCCTTTTTCCTGCTAAAACTTTTGCAAAATTACTGGCTGTTTTTGGAGTATAATCGAAACCAACTCCTGCAGATTGACCTGAAGTGGTAGATGCATAAACATCCATGTGTAATGCAGGCTCATACGGACCGAGACCAAATTGGTCTATACCCACAATTACCATATCATATTTTCTTGCAAGATGTGTCATCATCTCATTTGCTTTAGTCAGGTCACCATTTCTCATTAATTTAGAAACCTGATTCAGCTGGTCTTGCCTTACGTCACGGAAATGCATAATACTCTGCCAGCCTTCAGCATAAGCTCCTTCAATAACGCCAGCGGTTAAAGCAGTAATGCCTCCAGCTATAGCAGCATTTTTTAGCGCGGTGTTAAATTTTTGACCTGAGGCTACACCCCCGGCCAGGGTGCCGGTAAAAGCGGGAATTCCCATTTCCAAAGCGCCTATTATAAAGCCTTCGGCAAATGTTGTACCTACGCCTGAAGCAGCAAATATTCCTGATATGCTTGCTATGGCTGGTACCATTGCCCAGGCTGTTAGAGCTGCTACAGCAATGCCTATAAGAATTGCGCCACCGCCATCTTTAAACCAATCGCCGATCTTCTTCCACCAACTATGGCCCGTCGGATCAGTATACTTTATTGGATTATTTCTTGCGTAGGAATACCGATTGAACGCCTGCGGATCGGCAGGGTCGGGTATTATTGAGTCAGCCTGCGTAAACCTTGCAATCTCCGGGTCGTAGTAGCGGGCGCCGTAGTAATACAGGCCGGTGGATCGGTCGAGGAGTTTGCCCGTGTAAAGGTATTCGGTTTTCTGTTCGCCTTCTTGTATATAGGTTTCGCCGTAGGGAAGATATTCAGTATGCTGAACTAGGGCGCCGGTTGCGTCGGTGATGTCAGATGTTGAACCTAGGTGGTCGCCGTGATAGTAGGAATAGTCGACGGTCGACTGTCGACAGTCCACAGAGCAGATACGGGTATCACCCATAAAAATATGCTTTACTGTGGACTGTTGACCGAGGACTGTGGACTTTATTTCATAGAGCGAACCCACGAATATAGTAGTTTCATCAGGTGTAACTCTTTTGATTCTACCACCATCGCCGTCATAAGTAAAGGTTGTTTGCCCAAAGAGAGTTGTTTCGGAATAGGTTGAGTCGGCGGTAACTGTAATATAGTAGGACTTACCTTTTTCAAGGGGCGTTGTGTCTGAAACAGGCTGTAAGTGTCCGCTTGCGTCTAAGGTTTTTATAACTGTGTAAGGAATACCATTAAATGCTTCAGGAGGAGTCTTTCCGTCATTTATTACACTTACGCCTATTAGGTTGTGGCCGTTATGAAGCGATAATGAAGTAGAGCCCTGAGGTAATGTGCCTGTTATGGTTAAGGTAGAGGCTCTTAATGCGTATATTTGATAGCCCCGCATATATTCCATGTTGGTAAATTGATTAAATCTTGAGTCATTGCACCAGGACTGATGGCCACCGCTGCCGGGGATTATCCTTGAGACCTGGTCGTAGTCTGTGCCAAACACAAGGGAGCTTAAGGCTTGGGTAATGGGTATTGTGTAAGTGTCTCCTGAGCGGACAGCGCCAGTTGGTATTACCGGTAATGAGACGAAGTTCCAGCCTGGTTGCAATGGTATGCTTACTGTTAAGGTCTCGGCTGGATTTTGGATTGTTGCTTTTGTTAAGCGGTTTTGCGTATCGTATTCATAGGAGTATTGTTTTGTTGGGGTGATTTTGATAAGCGTATTACCATTGTCATCGTAAGTAAAAGCGTAATTTCCATCAGCTGAAGATGTAACTGCATGCGGACGGGTGCCGCCATTTGCGCCGTCATAATTAAATAAGGCGTTTCCTTTTTGCAGGATATTACCAATTGAATCATAAGAATAATTGCGGGTGCCGTATGCGCCAGTGGCTTGTGTAAGGCGGTTTAAGTCATCGTAGACAAAGCTTTGAGTGGCTGTTTTAACAGAGTCTAGTATGCTGGTAATGTTTCCGACATTGTCAAATTGATATGAAAGATTTTGTACTGTGGACTGTTGACTGTCAACTGTGGACAAATTCTGAAGACGCAGAGTCTGGGGGCTATAATCATAATTTGTCTTTGCGCCGTTGGCATAAGTAATTTCAGACATCTGCCCGTATTCGTTATACTTAATAGAAGTTATATAGCCCGATATAGACTCAAGCTGGCCTGAAGAGGTATTGTATGCGTAGGTGACAGTGTCGGCATCGGGATAAGTTAAGGTAACGAGACGATCCATTGCGTCATAGGTACGCTGGACAGTGTAGGGTATGCCGTTTATAGTTTTTATGGTTTTTATTTCTCTACCGAGTTCATCGTAAAAAAATTCAGTTGTGCTCGCAGGGTCTATTACTTTTGACAAGCGACCGATCCTGTTAGCTTGAGTAGTATCGTCGTAGATATATTGCACCTGGAAAATAGGTGACTGTCCCAATTTTCGTATTAGCCTGTTTAAGGCATCATATTCAAATTGAATAACCTGGCCTTTTGCGTCGGTTTGTTTTATCAGGTTGCCGACTTTATCATATTCATATAGCCAGTTACCCATATCAGGGTCTATCATCGAGACTTTTCTTCCGAGAATATCGTATGTTATTGTCGTTATATTATTCTGGTTATCCTTTACCTGAATAAGATTGTTCAGTAAATCATAGGAATAATATGTATTATAAGAATTTATGCCATTATGCTCTACTACCTGGGTAAGCTGGCCATAGGCGTCAAAATAAGAGTCTTTTGTGTTGGAGTTTTCATCCATGGAGGTAATTGCCCAGCCATTATAGGATGTTGTTGAATATGTAAGGTCAGGGCTTGTTGTCTGAACGACCCTGCTTAGAGTGTCGTATTGGTATTGCGTATAAGGCTGCGCGTACTGAGGGATTTCATAGCTGGAAGAAGGCGTCTGTGTATAATAAGGCATATACGCTTTTGCGACATTGCCTCTATAGTCGTATTCAACAATACCGGATATAATCTGCTTTCCACCTTGAGCAGGTGATTTTGTCTCCAGGACCCTCCCAAAGCCATCTATAAAGGAATATGTAGTAATATAATTGGGCGTTACGCCATATTGCTGCTTTACGGATTTTGTAATTTTGCATGGAGAACCTAACAAGTCATACCCGTATATAACCGAAGCATTATTGTCTGTGTCTTTTGGACCGAATATTTTTAACAAGCGGCCAAATGTGTCGTATTGATTGGTTGTTATCTGGTTGTTCGGGTCTTTTGAGGTTAAAATCTGTCCTGTTTTATAATCATAGGTAAAGCTTTGTGTATGTCCAAGTATATTTGTTATGGTCTGCGGATATTGCTTAAGGGTAGTTTCGTAGGCAGTTGTAATATATCTGCCAAGAGGATCAGTTGTTTTTATTAAATTGCCGTAGGAGTTATATTCATAAGATGTCGATGGGTTGCCAGAATCATTGGGGTCTGTTAAGGATGCAAGGCCGGCCGTTGCTTTAATTAACTGCCCTTTTGCGTTATAGGTATTCCAGGATTTTGAAACTGTTATGTCAGTTACGTCTTTTAAGTCTGATTCAGCAGGAAGCATCACGATATAATCTAATGCTTTAAGAGAATTGTCGAAAGTTGTAACCTGAGTCTTTTCATCACCGTCAACATCTAAGTCACCTAAATACGTGACAGTTGTTGAAGAAACCAGATTATCGCTAAAAATATAGGAATTGGTGGTTTTTGTCTTCTTTAAGTAGGATTCTTCGTCAGAAGATGTTCCACTATATACGTAATTGGTTGTTTCGTTTGCGTATGGGAATTTTACCAAAGTATTGCAAAGGTTCTCTGTTACGTAACTGCTTTCGGATTTAGCCCAGATGTTGCCCGAAAAATCTTTAACAAGCTGCTTATAGGGCCTTCCTTTTAATGTAGCGTCCTGATAAAAATAGCTTTCTGTGCAATTACCTTCCTGGTCTGATATTACCACTTTGCCAAAGCCGCGGAATTCTCTTTCCGTAAAATCAAAAAAGGCATTATCATAACTATAGGTTGTTGTAATTTGCTGGCCAAAGCCGGAATCCTGGGTAATTGTATCTACTACCCACATTGAAAAAGGCAGTAGCTTATTGATATCATAGGTTGTGTTAGCTTTGCCGTTGTAGTTTTTGTAGGTAATAGTAGTTGTTGCGCCAATGCCGTTTGAAACAGATGCAATAAGCGACTGGGCTGCGTTGTTATTCTTCTGTATTTTCCAGGTATTATAATTACCTGTTTCTCCTATCATAACCCTATCAATAAGTCCATCGCCGTCTATGTCAAGCGTATCAGCATAAACATAACCGCTGCTACTATATCTTATAGCAACATAACCTGCTCCGGGTTGATCAGCATGCACATTTGGCCAGTCCATTGTTCTGTTAAAACCAGAACCATTATTAAGCTGAACCTTCCACGTGCCTGGCACTGCGTCATTACCCCTTGTAACTCTGTCGGGCAGCCCATCGCCATTTATGTCAAAGATTTCAACATAGGTCATGGTAGATCCATAGTATCTTATAGCATAATAACCTGGCGCGTTTTCCGCGGGTTCTACAACTGTCCAGTCTATCGTTGGGGCAAAGCTGTTCCCAGTATTTAGCTGGACTTTCCATGCACCGGGCGCTGCGCTATTACCTCTTGTAACCCTGTCAGGAAGGCCGTCACCGTTTATGTCAAAGATATCAACATAAGTCATTTCAAAACCTTGATATCGTATCGCAAGGTATCCATCGCCACTTTCTGCAGCTTCTACGCCTGGCCATGATTTTATCGCATCAAAACCATTGCCATTATTTAATTGCACTTTCCATTCGTTGGGCTGTATGCCTGAATATGTCCCTGCTTTCATAATCCTGTCAGGCAAGCCGTCACCGTTTATGTCAAATATATCAACCCATGTTATTCCCCCGGGTTCTATTGCGCGAATCGCCATCCAGCTTTCATCGGATGGATAGGGACTATTTACACCTGGCCATGAACTTATGCTACCATTAAAGCCGTAGCCGTTATTCAATTGAACCTTCCACGTTGTATAAGGCGCATTTTTAGATCTCATCACTCTATCAGGTAAGCCATCGCCGTTTATATCAAAAGCATCAACATAGCTTACCCCGCTTCCATTGGTTGCGCGAATTGCCATCCAATTTTCAGCAGAAGGATCTTCACTGTTTACGCCCGACCAAGGCATGATTCCTTCATTAAAGCCGCTGCCATTACCTGTCTGGATATTCCAGGTGTTGCGCGAAGTAACCTGGCCTGCCATTACTCTATCGGGCAGCCCATCGCCGTTTATATCATATATATCAACTTTGGTTGAATCGCCCTCTTTATTGCGAATATATAGCCATGCATCGCTTTCAGAGGCTGGTTTTCTTACGCCTGACCATGGATTTACGTCTGCAAAATTTGAGTTTTGCTGTGCGTACGCAAACCCAACCGGCGGCAAAGTACTTACGCCGTCACTCCCGTAAAGAGTAATGGATTTCAAAAGCGATTGTTTGTTAAAATCTGTTGTAGGCTGATATTGCAGAATGTATTTTCGCGTTAATTGCGTATCATATTTTACTATAACTTCTTTTAGGCGCTTTGCGGTGGTTACTTTTATGCCGCTTCTGTAATTTATGGTTATATCAGGACGGGTTTCTAAAGAAAGCGTAACTGAATATTTTGGCGCATCGCCCTGGGTTTCATTGCCGGTGTAAGTTATGCTTAAAGGATAAAGCTGGTTCTGGTCTGATTGATAGACAATAGCCATGTAATTTGAATTTATATCGATGGCTTTATCAAGGCTCCATGAATATATATTAGATGAGTCTTTTTGCTGGCGCGAGGCGGAAGTCTGACCAAGGTAATATTTGGTGCCTTTCGTATCAGTGACCAGCCAGTAGGGATTTTTATATTCGAATTTCATAAAGGAAGATTCTATCTTAGCGCGATATTCACTGCCTCCTATATTTATCAATTCCTGCGATGAACCGTTAAAGTTAAATACAAATGTATCCGTTGAATTATAGTTAGGCGCGCCTTTTTTGGTTGAGCGGGATATAGAACCTGTATCTAAAAGCCAGCCTAAGCCGCACCATGTGTTTGGCCCACCAGACTGATAAATCAAAGATAAATTCGGCTGTATGCCGCTTCTTCCGGCCGGAACCTGTATAGGCACAGAAAGCGTCGCTTTACCGCTAAATAAGTCTGTCTGGAAAGAACTTAATATGCCGGCATTAAATGAGCTTGCGCCAGTAGCTCCGGAAGATGAAGATGAGGATGCCATAGCTAATGATTTAGTAGCAAGAGATTTGGTTTGTTTTGTTTCGGATGGGGCAACTTCTTCTTGAGGTTGGATGGCTGTTTCCTGGGGCGCTGTCTCAACAGGGGTTTCAGCTGCATATGAAGCTGCTGAACCTAATAAAACAAAAGAAAGGATAACTATGTTAAAAATTGTCTTTTTCATAAAATTACTCTTGCGCCAGTACTGGCCTGTGAAAAATATACGAATCCTCTTTGTCTGACCAGGCAGTCTGGACATTGGCATCATCCGTTACCTTAAGGTAATCGTTTTTAAAACCGCTAAAAGTCCCTTTAAAGCTGGCAGACCAGCTTATGGTTAATGTATTGGCGCTACCCTGGACAGTTGTGTTAGCGCAGTAAAGCTTAACATATGAGTTTTCTATAATGTTTGATGCGCCAGGGGCATAGCCGCCAAGCCAGGCAGAATTTGCATCGTTTCGTATATAAAGCTTGTTTGTGTTTTGGTTATAATAGGCATAAAGGCAATTTGAGCCCAAAACTGCAGTGTTTACTAAAATGTATGCGTATTGAATGTTTAGCCATGTGTCCGCATCAGTGTAAGTTGAGGTAAATGAAATCGTTTCATCTGAAGTAACCGAATCTGCAGAAGGATTAATTGTGCCAACTGAAGGCGAAGCATTCGGTATGGTCCAGGTGCCTTTTTGCACCCAGCCATTATAAGCGTTTACGTCATCTTTTACATAAAGATATGTTTTTCTGGCACCAGTAAAAGTAGGCTTTAGAATAACTGCCCAGTTAATAGTTAAGGTTGTGCCTGTGCCATTCACAGAGGTTGTCTGGCAATTTAATTTAGTGTAGGAGTTTTCAATTACGTTGGTTGAGCCTGGGGTATAACCGCCCAGCCATGCGGTATTAGCATCGTTTCGCAGGTAAAGCAGGTTGGTATTCTGGTTATAATAGGCATAAAGGCAATTTGAGCCATCCGTAGATGCATTGATTAGCAAGTGCACATACTGGATATTTTGCCAGCCATCCGCATCAGTATAAGTGGTGGCAAAAATCTGCTGTACGTCTTTTTGCCCTGTGCCCGAAGAAGGGCTTACGGTGCCTACAGCCGGTGATGTATTTATGGTCCATGTGCCTTTCCTAACCCAGCCGTTATAAAGGTTGGTATCATCCTTAACGTAAAGGTAGGTATTTTTTACACCTAAAAATGTGGGCTTAAATGTGACATTCCATTTTATTGTTAAAGCTGTACCGCTTCCCGTTACCGTGGTTAAAGCGCAATTAAGCTTACAGTAGGAATTTTCAATTGTGTTAACAGAGCCTGGGGCAAAGCCGCCTGACCAGGCTGAATTGGCGTCGTTTCGCAGGTAAAGCAGGTTGGTATTCTGGTTATAATAGGTATATAGGCAATTTGTGTTAGATGTTGAGGCATTGACAAGGAAATGAACATATTGGATATTCTGCCAACCGTCTGCATCGGTATAAGTTGTGGTAAAATCACGTGTTTGCCCAGGTATTGATGTGCCTGAGGAAGGGGATATTGTGCCAACAGCCGGCGTTGCGGCAAAAGCGAGGGAACTACTTATTACTACCAGTAAAAAAATCGTTAAAAAAATAAAACCGACTTTTGCGGTCGGTTTTAAACACATTGTTCGACTTATGGTTTTTTTGTCAGGCTTTTGCCCTAACATATTATCCCCTATGTAAAATTAATTATGCCATACGAACGATGCTAAGTCAAGGTTTGCACATACTTTTTTTTAAATCAAAATGAAGTTTTACGAAATTTTTGCTTCCAATGAAGTAATTCTTGTCCCGCAAGCAGTGGCAACGGTATCAAGTTTGTGTCCAACGCTATCAAGTTTAGTTTCAACGGTGCCGAGTCTGTTGTCAACATTGTCAATCTTACTTTCGACAGTGCCAAGTTTATGTTCAACATTATCAATTTTAATTTCGACAGCGCCAAGCCTATGTTCAACATTATCAAGTACATGTTCAGCCCGTTCTTGTCCTGCTTCTAATTTTTTTATTCTTTGACTGTCCTCTAGCACCGCTTGTTTTACAGTTTCAAGTTCTGCTTTCATATGGTCCTGATTTTTTAAAAGAATACCATGCCCTTCGGCAACTGTACTTATATCAGAACCGATTTTCTCTAACAAAACTCTTGTTTCTCGTTCAAAATCATATTTTGGATTAAGTTTTTTATTATTCATTGCATCCCTTTATGCGTTGGCAATGTTAAATATACCCTCTTTCCTCCTAAAAATCAATCCCTTTTTAGAAATTGGGACAGCCACCATTTTTCAACATATCCTGGGCCTTCCCACCCGTCGAAATCTTAAATTTTTACCCACAACCTTTTCCAGTTTTTTCACTAAAGAAAAATCTGCAAAGGGTCGCCCTGCCCTTGTGCACCATTTTAATTTTTCGCTTATGGGTTTTAATATGGTACCGGACAATTCTTCTTTCCATTTATCGGGCTTTGGTAGAAATACAACGCGTTCTAAAAACCCACTTGTATCTTGCCCTCCAGTATGATAACCGGCACTAGACCATTTCCATTCCCATGCCTCACTAGCTAACCCGGCCTTAACAGGATTCTGTTCTATGTATTTAGCCGCAACATATGCATGCTGCTCATCCATAGGGCATGAATAAAATCTGTTTTGCCATAAGTGTCCGATGAGTTTTTTCTTTTTATTTATATATTGAGCATACTTGGCATTTACAATATCAAATGTTTTACTCATAGAATTTGCTTTTAGCGGTATAACTATAAAATGCACGTGGTTGTCCATAAGGCAATAGAATAATATTTTTAATTGATATTTTGCGCTATATTCCTTAATCAATTTCAAATAATAAACCCTATTTTTATCACTAAAAAATACCCGCTGATTATAATTACCCCTTTGAGTGACATGATGCGGTATGCCTTCTATAACAATCCTTGCTATTCTCGACATTTTCCTCCTTCCCGCAAAAAATTATCAAAAAAAATGGTGGCTGTCCCAATTACTGGATGCTTGTCTCCGTCTTTATAAGTTTCTTTTGTATATATTCAAAGCTTTCTTTTAGGCGGGTTATTTGTTTGTTGTTTAAAAGCAAAGGTACTTTCATAATCTCAAGCTCAGCTTCGATTCGGTCCAGCTTAAGTATTATTTCCGTATTATAATTAGATGCATTTTTATTGCTGCATTTTTGACATTTCTTCATATGTTCCTCCGCATTTGGACAAATAGCCGTCTGTGAGGGCGTCAATCTTCGCAGAAAGCTCTTGTAGCTGTAATATTTTTGCCTCTGTAATGCTTTTAGAATATGCATTATTAACGATGTCCTGTTGCAGCCTTCGCCTTTCAAAGTAAAGCGTGGTTACTTCTGTCAAAACATCATCCCGCAACTGCGCTGTAAGCCTAGAGCGCACATCTATGCTGGTCTGGTCGTCATTCCAGATAATATCCCCCAAGTCCCAGTTCATCGAAACGCCCCAGCCCCAGCCCATGTCTTCCGGGCCTGCTATAAATACATCCGTATCGTTGGTACCACCCCTGTCTATATCTATATTATTATCTCTATCATAATCAAAAGACACGCCAAGCGTGGGCAGCCAAGCTTTATTTTTAGCTGCCCCTCTCATCCATTTGATCTTTTCCGGGCTTACCTCTGCGTAGTCAATAGCGGCTTTCTGTATCTGCCGTATGTTTGGGTCAGTTTGCAATTGTTTTTTTAAAAAATCTATATCGGCATTATTTTTGTCGGGCGTTTCTTTTTTCTTGTCCTCAAACACATATCTATACAACCCGTTTGTTGTAGCTGCGTAAATACATTTTTTATTTTCATCGTATGCCAATTTTTTTGCAGGATAAGACATAGGGCTGTTTAAATTAAAATCCTGACTTGCCTGCTTTTTGTTGTATAAAAACACTCCCCCTTTGGTAGCTATTACAATAATATCCTGTAGTATTAGTACATCTTCTATATGCCTGCTGGCACGTTCAGCATTTGGCAGCCTTTTCTTGCCCTTGCCATCTGCATCAAAAGTAAATACACCTTTATTTGTTCCGGCATATAAAATCTTTGCGTCTATATCTACGGCCAGGCACGTTATAATATTTTCTACAGGCTCTACCTCATCACTGCCTTCCTCCTCTCCCCGTGCTTCTTCTTCGCTGTCCATGGTGGACAAAACTTTTATCCAGTTATCCTGTGTCACTTGCCCTTTGTAGATTCCGTCCTGTGTTGCCACGAAAATATTTTTATCAAAAATCAAAATATCATTTATTTTCTTATCCTTAAAGCAACTAACAGCTTTCCAGCGCTTTCCGCTGTCACGGCTTACAAATAACCCGCTTTTTGTGCCAATATAAATTTCATTGCTTGGGGACGGATTGATTTTTATGCATTGAACATCTTTTTTGTTTGTTGCCCAAGCTTTAAAAATATGGCTTATCGTACCTGTTCCATAATCAAACCTGTAAAGCCCTTCGGTCGTAGCAATATATATTTCCAAAATATCGTCTCCTGTCTCACGCACTGCAATGTCGTTTATTTTTGTGGCAGCTTTAGGCAAAAATACTAACCTCTGCCATGCATCCAAGTCATCACTTTTTATATATAGCGATTTGTCTGTACTTAAAAACACTTTTTTCCGCTGAGTTACCACTACTGAGGAAATACTCTGCTCGTATATACCATTACTCAGCCTTTCCCAGCCAGTGCCCTCTGCCAAAGAGTCACCCTGATTAAACAACAACATGCCTATAAATAAAAATACCGCCGCCATATCTTTTACCTCCTTTTTATTGTTTATTGCCATCAAAAACGCTTGTAACATAAATTTGATGATTTGTCAACAAATATTTCATTAAACAACAAATTTATATGCTTTTTCGCAAAATTATATTGACAAAAAATAAAACATATGCTATGCTTTTCATTATGGAAATAGGCAAAACTATAAGAAGGCTCCGTAAAGAAAAAAGATTAACCCTAAGGGGGCTTGCTGATAAAAGCGGTATCGCGTTGGCTACTTTAAGCCGCGTTGAAACTGGCCGCATGACCGGAACTGTAAAATCTCACAACGCTATTGCGCGCGCGTTAGACGTCACTCTGTCCGATTTATACAGTGGCTTTGAGCTAAAATCGAAAAAGGTTGAGCATAAACAGCAAAATGAGCAGGCCGACATCTTCGTCCATAATGATAAGGCATCCTATGACATGCTCACCAAAAGGGTCCTCTCAAAAAAAATGATGCCTACACTGTTAAAATTAGAAAAGGGCGCCAAAACCGCAGTAGAGCAATCATCGAAAGGCACTGAACAATTTATATATATACTTGATGGCAATATGCAGGCTGTGGTAGACAATAAAACTTATGCATTAAAAAAAGGCGACAGTTTTTATTTTGATGCATCTATGCCGCATTATTGGAAAAATACGGCACTTAAGCCTGCGCGGGCATTATGCGTAACTACCCCGCCAGCGTTATAGGAGAAACCATGAAAAAGCCAAAAATCCTTATATGTGATGATGAAGAAGGCGTGCGCGAGTCCTTAAGCCTTATCCTGGAAAGGGATTACAGCGCCGTCTTTGCGCGTGACGGAAATGAAGCCTTGCGCAGTTTAAAAAAGGACGGCGACATAAAAGTAATTCTGTTAGATATCAAAATGCCAAAATCAAACGGTTTGGAAGTACTGAAACAAATAAAGCAGCAGCACCCAGAAAAGGCAGTAATTATGATAACAGGCTACCAGGCCACCGAAATGGCCTCCGAAGCCATAAAATCAGGAGCTTTGGACTACATAATAAAACCCATTAATTCAGCTTCTGTTTTGGCCTCTATCCGTAAGGCATTATAATAATGCTTTCCTATTACATCACTTCTCTTTTAACTGTATTTACCTGTCTAGCCCTAGGCATCTTTGTCTTATATAAAAATCCTGCCAGTAACACGCACCGCGGCCTGCTCCTGCTAAACTTAAGCGTTGCTTTGTGGAGCCTGTTTCTGTTTCTACATTATATTTCAAGAACTTACAACTCTGCGCTGCTTACCGCCAGGTTGTTGCATATAGGCGCTGTATTTATCCCTTCCTGTTACTTATATTTTGTTGTTAATTTTTTAGGTATTGCCGAGCAAAAAAAGAAAATCACACTTGCTTGCTTTGCCTTAAGCTTTCTTTTCCTGGGATTGAATTTTACTCCTTATTTTATTAGCGGCATAAAGCCTAAGCTGAATTTTACGTATTACGGCGATGCGGGGCCTTTGTATATACTCTGGATAATTACTTATGGCGCTATAATAACTTATTGCATTATATTGTTGGCAAAAAAAATGCGTGGCCCTGCCTGCCGGCAGGCAGGTGCCCCCGTTTCCAAGAAAAATCATATAAGGTATGTACTGCTGGCGTCTGTTATGGGATTTGTCGGAGGAGCAACGATATACCCTCTATGGTACGATGTGCCCATTGCACCTTTCGGGGAACATATTATATTTTTATATCCTATCATATTAACCCTTGCCGTATTAAAACATAAGCTCCTGGACATAGAAATAGTCGTAAGGGAAACTATTATATATTCGCTTTTAGCTGGATTTATAACTATCATTTACCTGCTGACCATATTATTTACGGAAAGATTTTTTAAGGGCATTATCGGTTATAAGTCTTTTCTTGCTACAGCCGTTTCTGCAATGGCAATAGCAATACTCTTTACTCCCGTCAAAAACCGTATACAGGCTTTGGTGGATAAGTTTTATATAGGCGGCTTACGCACTTCAATGCAAAGAGAATTTGAAAAATTTAAGGTTGAATTAGAGCAATCAGACAAAATGAAAGCAGTAGCAACTTTGGCTGCCGGACTCGCTCATGAAGTTCGCAATCCCCTTACAGCGATAAAAACGTTCACTGAATTTTTGCCTAAAAAGTTTAAGGACCCTGTTTTCAGAAAAAAATTTACAAGGATTGTGGGGCAGGAGGTTGAGCGGATAGATTCTATAGTCGCGCAACTGCTTGAGTTTTCAAAACCAAAAAAATTAAACCTGCAAAAAGTAAATATCCATAACCTGCTTAACGATACCCTGACTCTTCTGTCGGAACAATTGATTAAGGATAAAATAACTATCCATAAACATTACGGCAATTTTAAGGCTGTTATTCTGGCGGATCCTGCAAAACTGCGCCACGTATTTTTTAATGTCTTTAAAAACGCCATAGAGGCGATGGCAGTTAAGGATACCGGCAAATCGCTTTCAATCAAGACTTACATTTTAGACGAAGAGCTGGTTACGGAAACCGTGGATACAGGTTGCGGCATGACAGACGAGCAGCTAAATAGGGCGTGCGATCCATTCTTCTCTACAAAAGAAAACGGAACTGGCCTAGGGCTTTCTATTGTAAGCAGCATAATGAAGGAACATTGCGCGCGGTTGGAAATAAAAAGCAGGATAAATAGCGGGACAATAATAAAGCTGTATTTTAAAATTTAATACAGCACCGGCGGCATTTCGCCTTTGGTTGTGCGGCCTTCGCCTTCTCTTGTCGAACCTACGCCTTCAAACCCTACAAGTATAGCCCTTACTATCAGCGGGTCAAAGTCTTTTCCTGCGCCTGCTTTAAGGCGCTCTGCTGCCTTTTGGTGGGTTAATGCCTTGCGATAAGGCCTGTCGGATGTCATAGCGTCGTAAGCGTTGGCTACGGAAAGTATGCGCGAGGCAAACGGGATGTCATCGCCTTTTCTTCCTTCGGGATAGCCGTGGCCGTCATAATATTCGTGGTGGTATTTTACAATATTGATAACATGACTTAATTCTTCAATCGGCTTTAATATGTTTACCGCTACATTAATGTGGTTTTCCACTATTTTGCGTTCCTCGGGAGCAAGCGCGCCTTCTTTATTTAAAATAGCGTCCGGCACTGATACTTTACCGACGTCGTGTAAAAGCGCCGCAATCTTTAAACTCTCAAAAAAATCCTGCTCTTTACTGTAACCCGCGTTCATTTTGTCCAGGCCTTTTATGACGACCGTGCAATAGCCGATAATCCTTTGCGTGTGCTGGCGGCTGTATGCGTCTCTTAAATCCACGGCGTATGAGAACGCTGTGGCAGTATCAATAAACAATTCATGCTGCTCTTTGTATAATTCGATTATTTTTTGTATTCTTGTGGTTAATTCATCGTACATCTGCGAATTTTCGATGGCAATCGCCGCGGAATTGGCAAGGGTGCTCAATAGCGCGACGTCGTCCTTTGCGTAACTGTCGCCGGAGAGCTTGTCCCCTAAAATCAGAAATCCTATCAAGTCTGTCCTCATAAACGCGGGGATACATATCGTGGCATTAAGCATATGCATAGTTACCCTTAGTTGCTCAAGCGTCCTTTTAAGCACGACCTTGTGCGGGAAAAGTGTCTCCTTTTGCAGCCAGTTTATAATATCATCCCTTAAAAGCGGGGACTTCTTTTCCTTTAACCATTCAACAAACGCGCTCTCCGCCTTTATTTCTTTCTGCGCTTCCTGCTTTCGGTAGCTGCGCGAGTCCATACATTTGTAAGCGCCTGAGTCCTTATCGTGGAGATAAACCGCCGCGATGGTAACCCTCATCTGTTTTGCGAGCACTCTTGCAATCAGCTTAATCAGCTTTTCCTTTTTGGTGACAAAAAGCATGCCCTTGCTCGCCTGCTCCAGCATTTTTCTGTAATTATACTTTCTCTGAAATAAAAATTTGTCGGTAATGCGAATCAGCACCTGTTCGGCGGGCCTTATAAAAATCGTTATAACAAAAAGCGCTATTACAGGAAAGATAAACTTGTTTATTTCATATTTCTGCAACAAAAAATTCTGCACGACAAAAACAAGGCTTACAAATACCCCGACTATCGAGCTGTAAAGCAGCGAAAATATAAATGCCCTCCTGCGCAGCAGCTCTATGTCCATTAATCTTGCCGTATAGGTGGCCAGCGCTATGAAAGCGCAGGAAAACGGTATAAGAAACACCGCTATTGACTCCAGTCGCGGCGCGAAAATCCCGTATGCAGGCAAAAGTGTAGACAGGCCTCCGCCAAAACCTAAGATCGCGGCAATTGATATAAGCTTGAGTTGCTTTTCCGCTAAGTAGGTAAGAACCATCTTGTTTTTAAGCGCTATTATATGGGCAAGCATCGGAAACGCCAGGAAATAAAAAATGTTTATCGGTAAAAATTTTCCGGGTTCGGGCCAGAAGGCGCTGTATTTAAAAATCACTCCTCTTAAGACAAGCTTGCTCATTATGGAAGCAGCAAAAGCAAAAGATAAAAAATACCCAAGCCATACCAGGGATTTGTATTTTTTTTCAAGGGACATCAGCCTGACTATAAAACGGAAATAAAAAGCGGGCACAAATGAGGCAGAAACAAATAAAAATTTCATCCACATAAAGGCATTGGCCGCGGTCACGGAAGTAGCTGTATTAAACAGCCCCGCTGCCCATAACGCAACCGCTGACATTAAATAAAAATAGGACTTGGCTACCCTGCCGCCTCTTCCTCTTATAAATATCAAACCTCCAAAAAACAGCGCGGCTATTACGGTAAGGACTGAAGCTATAGAATAAGCTTCCTGCATCATCGGTTTTGTCTCATGATTTCAGCAATATTGCCTTTTGCGTATGCCTTCATAAAAACCCCGACCACATACGGGTCAAACTGGGTGGCGGAATTATTGTTTATTTCCTGCTTTGAAACTTCTGTATCAAGGGCTTTTCTATACGGCCTGTCTGACGTCATCGCGTCAAATGTATCTGCCGCTGCCAGCACCCTTGCCATAAACGGTATGTTTTCCTCTTTTAAGGCATCTGGATAGCCTTTGCCGTCGTATCTTTCATGGTGATGCCTGACAGCAGGCACAATATCCCAGAGGCCTTTTACAAAGCCTAATACCTTTGCTCCTACAACAGGGTGTTTTTTCATCTCTTCCCATTCCTCGGAATTAAGAGGACCGGGTTTTTTCAATACCCTGTCAGGCGTTGCTATTTTGCCTATATCATGAAGAAGCCCTGCAAGTTTAAGCCTTTTTTTAAAATAATTATATTTTTCTTCGCTGCCGAATCTTGTAGGCTCCATCTGCTCTGCCAGCGCCAGGCTGTAATTTGTTACGCGCTCAGAATGGCCATGCGTATATGGATCGCGGGCATCGATTGCATTCGCGAACGCTGTGGCAGCGTGCATAAACATAACCTGTTCCTTCTCATACATCAGGGAAACTTCGTCTGCTTTTTGCTGCAGGTTCCTGTAAAGTATGGAGTTTCTTATCGCGATTGCCGCCTCATCTGCCAGTGAGCGTAAAAGCTCAAGGTCATCCTGCGTGTATAAGTCGCCGCTTTTTTTATCGCCTAAAACAAAAACCGCCAAAAGTTCGTTTTCATGATAAAAGCTGGGCAGGCATACGCTCGCGTTCAAAGACTGCATTTTCGTCTTTATATTGGCTATGTCTAAAGAAAGTATTTCTTTGTGAGGATGCGTCTGTTCTTCTTTCAGCCAATGCTCTATTTCCTCAAAGACTACGGGCTGCTTGTCTTCCTTTAGGCTGAATATCAACGGTTCTTCGCTTGAAAATTCTATGCCTTTGTTTACTTTTGAGGGGTATCTTGCTGACCTTAGAACATAAGTGTTTGTCGGCTCATCAAAAACATAGACCGCGACATTTATGGGATTTAAGTTTTTGCTCAATATGTGGGTAATGAGGCCTAAGAGTTTCTCTGGGTTACGGATATTTGCCATGCCTTCTGCAGCGTCCCTAAGCGTCTTCTGGTATTTTTGGCGCTTTTTGAAAAGCAGTTTTCCCACAGTATTATACATAAATTTCTCAATAGGCCGCACTGTCAGTGTTACCAAAAACAAAACTATTGCCGGGAATAATAACTTATGCGCGCCTGTGTACGGCTCTATATACGTCTGTGCAAGGTACATCGCAGCCGCGAACACTCCGACTGAAAATCCGAACATGCCTGCAAACACCGCAGTCTCGCGGATAATTACTTCGATATCCATGAGGCGATAACGGAGAATGGCATAGGTAATTAAAATTGGATATAATATAGCAAATGAATTAGCATACAACATCATTGGGTGGAAAATATTAAAGACAGGTAAAAATACGGACGTTCCGCTCACAGTTGTAAACGTGGAAGCTAGCAGAACATAAATATATCTTCTGCGCTGTAATCCTTTAGTTTGCCTGATATTTTCTATGAGTAAAAAAACACAATATAGAACAATGATGAAAAAATCTAGAACATAAACAAAATATAAAATTCCTGGAACTGTATAAAAGTTAAAGGCAAACTTAGGAATGGGATTGCTTACCAAAAAACCACTAAAAAATAAAATTAAGATTACAAAAGAAAAAAAGTAACAAATTTTTATAGTGGCTGTTCTTCTCTTGGCTAAGTCTAAAAAAGAAAATATGAAGTGCAGGTAGGTAGGTGGAACTAAAATACATCCAAAATAGTGCACTTTTAACCACATTTCTGCAATTTTAGCATTTGGTGCAGATGCCATCATTGCTAATCCAAAACTCCAAAGAGCTATCGTGGAGCTCATCAAGAACCATGAGGTGCTTATCTTGGATTCTCTATTCTTTAAATAGACAAGAAGCCCTAAACCAAAGCTTGTTATGGATAAAACTAGCGTAGAATATTTAAAAAAATTCATTTATTTATACTTTTTTTAATTCCTTCTACTATATCATTTACCGTACGTAGTTTTGGTAACTCAATATTGGAAATTGGTACATCGAATTCTTCTTTTAATCTAAATGCTAATTCTACCGCTGCAAAAGAATCTATACCTAAATCGTTTCTAAGGTCAGAATCTAATTTTATATCCTTAGCGCTTATGCCAGCTTGCTCACCAATTAATTCTATCACACGTGTTTCTATTTTTTTCAAATCTTTCGGTTTTTCAGACATTGCAAGCTACCTCCCCATAAAAATTACTTTGTCTTATTTCTTCCCAATTTTTCATGTGCCTCAACATATACACCCGTAACAAGAGCGAGGAGAACAGATAGCTCGCCGGCCAAACAAGCTGCAGTAACTATTTCTGCAAACTTATTCACCTTATTTGAGCCATAGCAATCCATTATGTTTAAACATTCTTTCTGTGTGGCTAACCCTGTGCCTCCTCCAACTGTTCCCACTAAAAGATTTGGAATATAGAGGCTTATATAAAGATCGCCCTCTTCTGTAACCTCGCACATGCTTATGCCTATATGTGAGGTTGAAACATCTGCAACATCTTGCCCGCATGCAATATATATGCCAGCGATTGCATTAGCAATATGAGCGGTCATGCCAACAATGCCCGAATGCACGCTAACCAGCATTCCAGACGTAGAATATTTATTCATAGCCTCTGGCGTTGTGCCAAAAAATTTTAATAAATTTTTTTGTATCACGGCTTCAGCAAAAACTGCCCTCCCGTAACCTTGGTATATATTACTCATTGAAACATTTTTGACTGCACTATATTTTGATCTCAAATAGTATTCTGTTTTAGTTGCATTTTGTATATACGTGCATGCCGCCTCGGTCGCTTTGTTAATCATATTTAAACCCTGAGCATCTCCTGAGTCATAGCAAAATTTCAATATTAATCTTCTTCCAGCAATTATCGGTTTTATGGCTAAAAGTTTTCCATGGTGAGTTGTTTTTTCTGCTTCAGCTTTAATATTTTTAAAATTTGCGTCTATCCACTTAATTAACTCCTTTGCTTTATCCAAATTACACACTAAGAAAACTGGTGAAATGTGTATTGTATTACTTAATATGGAAACACGAACTCCTCCCGATTTGGTAACCAGTAGCATACCTGTACCATAATCTGTTATCAGTGCTCCCTCTGTTGTCGCCATAGGTACAAAAAATGTGCCCTTTGCATAATCTCCATCAATTAATAAGGGACCGGTAATCCCTATCGGCACTTGCGTCATGCCAATAAGGTTTTCGATATTGCCTTTAGTGTTGTTGGGATCCTCTGAAAACGCTCTTAAATGCTTTATTTTTGTACCTGTCATTTTCTCAAGCCAGTCGCATCTTTTATTAACAGCTTCTTTTGTATAGTCTAGTTCCCTTTTAAAACGAGGAAACATATCTGATTTTACAGTTGGATTCTTGTCTTTTTCTTTTCCTATAGCGGCCATAATTAACCTCGCATCTTTTTTTATTATTTTTATATACAGTTAGGATCTGCTATACGGGAACACTCTAATCGCTCAAAAATCTCTTTCTCGTCCATTTTTTACCCCTGGTATTTTTTAAATAAAAGACAAACATTATTGTTGCCAAAGGCAAAGGAATTAGATAGCGCGTATTTTATATATTTTTTCCTAAATCTAAAAATTCTTTTTTTATCTTATTTTTTATATAATCAACAAAAATTTTTGTCTCTTTTACCAGGGCCTTAAACTCAGTCTCATTAACAATTCCAGCGTGTTCGTAAAAAGCGCCTCCTCTTTTCTGCCTGGCGTCATCAAATAGCGCGATAACGCTTTTTATATATGTGTCGTTTATGTTCCGCAAACCTTCCCAAGTAGCATAATGGTAGTTTTGTCGCGGTGCCGTATAACCATAACAGCTTAATAGCGCCTCTGCGGCTGCCAAAGTAGCTTGGTAGGTTGAAATAAACCGCAAATCCAAAGATATATTTGTTTGCGCAGCATCTTTCAGGCATCGTTTGACTATGCTGAAAAAGCCCGCTATTTCTTCAGGACTGGTTTTATGGCTTTTTAACTTTCCGAATTTGTATAAATCTTCTAAAGTCACTGTCGCTTCCCTTTAAAAATATCTTTGGCTCGTTTATAACGCTGCTTACGAAATGATTTTTATCCTTTAGCCTTTTCAAAAATTCATCTGTTGAGTAAACCATGCTGTTTATTTCCCTGCGCACAACAGATTGGTATTCAAAGATGTCATATTTCAGTTTCTTTGTGATTATATTGCCTATTATCATAAGGTCAATATCGCTTGCGCTTGTTTCTTTGGCTTTAGCAAAAGAGCCGTATATAAAGGCAAATTTCACCCCTTTGTATTCATTTACTATGTCTTTGAGCTTCCCTTCAACGCTGATGGTCTTGCGTACGATATGTTTTATTTCATCGTAAAGGGGGTGCGCTTTGTTTAATTTATATAATTTTGTCCTGCCCAATAACCTGGATATGAATAAATTGTTTTTTTCAAGCTTCATTATCTCCCTGCGAATATTGCCCGCGGAATAACCGGTTATTTTCTCTATTTGCCTCAGGTAATATTCAGCCTCGGTGTCATTAAAAAAGAGCCCCAAAATGGCGGCTCTTGTTTTAGATTTCGTTAAAAATAATATAGCATCTTTCATTGTAGTCCTTTCTGACTACAATTGTAGTCCATACTGACTACACAGTCAAACACTTTTTTAAAATTTCTCATCACTCGTATCTTTTCAATAAAAGGCATACGTTATTATTGCCAAAAGCAAAAGAATTGGATAAAGCGTATTTTATATCTTTTTCGCGAAATTTGCCCGGCACATAATCTAAGTCGCATTCAGGGTCAGGTGTTTCTAAATTTGCGGTAGGATGAATTTTCCCTGTTTTTATACTCAATGCGCATGCAGCAGCTTCTATTGCGCCTGAGGCGCCCAAAGAATGTCCCACCATTGATTTCGTGGAACTTATCGGTATTTTATAGGCATATTCTTTAAATACTTTCTTAATTGCCTTTGTCTCTGCTAAATCATTGGCGACTGTTGCTGTGCCATGCGCATTTATATAATCTATTTCCTTAGGCTTTATTTTTGCCTCATTAAGGCATATCTGCATTGCCCTTACAATGTCGTCGCCTGTTGGGTCAGGCGCAACAATGTGATATGCGCCTGAAGTCGCGGAATATCCTATTATTTCCGCATATATCTGGGCTTTGCGTTTTTTAGCCAGTTCCAATTCCTCTAATATTAAAATCGCAGAGCCTTCGCCCATAACAAAGCCGTCTCTGTTTTTATCAAATGGCCTCGAGGCCTTTTCCATGTCTTCATTTTTTTTGCTCATTACGCCCATTGCGTCAAAACCCAAATAATTATACTTTACTATCGGGGCTTCTGTTCCTCCTGCTATGAATACATCTGCCTTTCCTTGTTTTATGGTATCGTATGCCTGGCCTATGGCATGGGCGCCTGAAGAACATGCTGTGGTAATTGTTATGTTTGGGCCCCTGGCATTAAAAAGTATTGAGATTTGATTGTTTACGGAATTCGGGATAATCCTTGGCACTGAAATAGGGTTGCACGCTTTAGGGCCCTTGCTCATTACTTCTATAATCTGTTTTTCATAAAAAAACATGCCGCCCAAACCGCAGCCTATAAAAACGCCTGTGCTTTTTGGATTATGAGCATTTTTTATACCGCTGTCTTCAAATGCCATTTTTGTAGCAGCTATTGCAAATTGGGCAAAGTTATCCGATCTCCGGGCCGTGGTTTTATCCATATATTTTTCCGGCTCAAAGCCCTCTACTGTTGCGGCTATTTTTGTGGTATATTCGCTCACATCAAAATATTTTATTTTTCTTATGCCGGATTTTCCCGCGAGGCAGTTTTTCCAGAATTCATCCTTGCCTATTCCTATAGGAGTTACAAGGCCTATTCCTGTTATTACTACTCTTCTATTTTGCGTCATTGTATCTTGTTTTTTCCTGCTCTTCTATCCATTTATCTATAGTGGCTTTTTTAAAGCGCCAGCTTGCGCCTACCTTAAAACTCGGCAGCTTGCCTTGTTCCGCGTGTTTGTAAATGGTAATTGGCTGCATTTTAAGGTAATCTGCCAGCTCTTTTACTGTAAATAGATGCTCCTGGGAGCCGTTTGTATTCAATCCTTCAAGCGCGCCATTAACAAGCGTATCCATAAGCTCATTTACAGATATAATTCTTTTTATTTTTGGCGGAACGGCTCCTGTAAAAACAATTGCATTGTCTAAGTCGCCTATAGCCGCATTAAACATTGCCTCAGCTATACAATATGGGGCAGTATGGGGATCGCAGGTTTTAAGGCATATATAATTGCAACTAATGGGCCTTTTTTCGCCTTTCATTACTCCGTCAATAAATTTGGTCCTTAGCGCTCTTCCCGGCATGCCAACGGGGCTGGCAATAATCAATATATCTTCTTCTTTTGCGGTTAAATACAATTCTTTGAAATTATCCGGCACAGAGCACTCAAAGGTTGTAACAAAAGGCGTTGCTATCTGGACTCCGCTTGCGCCTAATTTAAGAAAATCGGCAATTCTTGTTCCGTCATATATGCCGCCGCCTGCTATTACAGGGATTTTCAGGCCTAAATTCTTTACAAGCGTTATAACGTCTTTCGTGATATTTTCCAGCAGGTCTGTTTTGCGCGACATTATATCTTCATATTTAAACCCCAGGTGCCCGCCTGCTAACGGGCCTTCTACGACAATGGCGTCCGGTATGCGGTTGTAGCGCCTTTGCCATGTCTTTATTATAATATCAGCTGCCCTTGCTGATGAAACTATGGGTATTAATTTTATCTTTGTTCCTTCTGTAAGCTCCGGCAGCCTTAACGGCAGGCCTGCGCCTGAAACAATAAAATCAACGCCTTGCTTTACGGTAGTACTTACTAAGTCTTCATAATTACTTAAGGCCACCATTATATTTACGCCAAAAATGCCTTTTGTTGATTTTTTTGTCTGGCGTATTTCATATATCAGGCCTTCTCTTGAAGCTTTTGGGTAGTCTGCCCTGTTCTCCTGTCTGTCATCTCCAAGCCCGACGCTTGCAAGAGTTCCTGCTCCGCCGCAATTCGCAACAGCGCTTGCAAGTGAGGCAGTTGATATCTTAACACCCATGCCTCCTTGGACTATAGGTACTTTGATCTCCAGGTCTCCGATTATAAGTGGTTTTAATTTTTTCATCACAAATCCATCCCTGCCTGCCACTAAGCAGGCTTTTTATTTATCTTTGTTTCATACAGCTTTATACGTAGTATTATAAATTATACCATATGGATACACTTAGTCAACTTCAAATTACAAAATAACAGGGGCAGACTCCTATTTTAATGGCTTGTCATATGACATACTATGACAAATAGGTGGCTGTCCCAAATATTATGCAGGCCTGCCTGCCCGCCTGCGGCGGGTAAACCGTCAGGCAGATATGTTATGACAAATAAGTGTAGGATCTATTCTTCTAAGCAGGCCTTTTAAAACTGCGCCAGGCCCGATTTCAAGGAATGTCTTTGTACCACTAAAGGAGATTCTCAGGATTGAGTCTTCCCAGTAAGTTGTGGTGCTTATCTGGTCGATTAAATTCTCTTTTATGTTTCTGGGATTGTTTTCTGTATTCATAGTAACATTGCTTATAACAGGTATTTTCGGAGGAATGATAGCTGTTTTTTCCAGGTCCTCAGCCAGCCTGTGGCCAGCCTCTGCCATTAAACTTGAATGAAACGCGCCGCTTACGTTAAGGGGAATTACTCTTTTCGCGCCTTTTTTAGCGGCAATCTCGCTTGCCTTTTTTATATGTTCGTTGCTCCCGGAAAGCACTATCTGCCCTGGTGAGTTTAAGTTTGCTATTTCCGCGCCTGACTCATTGGCTATTTCCTCTGCCATAACGCGGTCTATGCCTAAAACTGATATCATGCCTCCTGGATTTTTTCTCGCTGCCTCTTCCATGTATTCGCCGCGCTTTCTTACAAGTTTTACCGCGTCTGAAAATAATATGCTTTCAGCAGCTACCAACGCTGTGTATTCACCCAGGCTTAGGCCCAACGCGAACTGCGGCACAAATTCTGACTTAGTAATAAGATGCACCCTTAACGCCGCGATGCTTGCCACCATAATGGCAACCTGGCAATTCTCTGTTTTGGTAAGCTCGCTCTCGGGGCCTTCAAACATAAGCTTGCTTAAGGAAAATCCCAAAACCTCACTAGCCCTGTCAATAGTCTGTTTCGCGATGTCATGGTTATCGTACAGGCTTTTTGCCATTCCGACATATTGCGCGCCTTGGCCGGGGAAGATATATGCGGCTTTAGTAAGGGCCATTATTCTAATAGCTCCACTTAATGACAGCTGAGCCCCAGGTAAAGCCCGCGCCAAAGGCAACCAGAACGACATGGTCGTTCTTTTTTATAAGGCCTTCTTCAACTGCCTCGCACAGCGCCATAACAGTAGACGCTGCAGATACGTTACCGTATTTTGCTACATTTAAAAATACCTGGCTCTCTTTTAAACCTATTCTTTTTCTGACTGATTCTATTATTCTTATATTCGCCTGGTGCGGTATAAGCAGTTTTATGTCGTCGCAGGTTATATGCGCGTCGCATACTGTTCTTGTCGCCGCATCCGCCATTATTCTTACCGCTGATTTAAACACCTCGGTGCCGCTCATCTTTACAAAATGCATTTTATCTTTTACGGTCTGCTCTGTCGCGGGATGAAGCGAGCCGCCGCCCGGCAAATATAAAAGGTCTGTGAGGTCTCCGTCTGAACCTATATAGCTTGAAATAATGCCGCCCGATATAACAGGCTGCACCACCGCAGCGCCCGCTCCGTCGCCAAAAAGCACGCAGGTATTTCTGTCGGTCCAGTCGGTAATTGAGGACATTACTTCAGCGCCGATAACCAGGGCGTTTTTATATGTTCCTGTTTCAATAAATTGTTTCGCGGTTATGAGGCCATATATAAATCCGCTGCATGCTGCGCTTATGTCAAAGCAAACCGCGTTTTTGGCCTGCAACTTTGACTGGACAAAACACGCGGTTGACGGAAATTGCATATCCGGCGTTATGGTCGCTACGATAATAAGCTCCAAATCCTGCGGCTCTAATTTTGCCCGCTCAAGCGCCTTTTTGGCTGCTTCTATTGCCAGCACACTTGTCGGCGTGCCTGGCTTTACTATTCTTCTTTTTTTTATGCCGGTGCGGGTCGTTATCCACTCATCCGAGGTATCGACCATTTTTTCCAGTTCTTCGTTTGTGAGAACAGTTTTGGGGACATACATGCCTACGCCTGTTATGCCGGCTTTTTTCATACTATTCAATTTGAGCCTTTCCAATGCTTTTTATGGCATCAACAATATGCTCGTTAACCTGATGGGAATAAAATTCGCCTGCTTCCCTGATGGCATTTTTGATGGCCTTTGCTGAAGAACGGCCATGGCCTATTATGCATACGCCGTTAACGCCTAATAATGGCGCGCCGCCGTATTCGGAATAATCAATGTCCTTTTTTAATGCCTTAAATGCGCCCATGCTTAAAATCGCGCCTAATTGCGTAATAAGGTTCATTTGAAGTTTACGTTTTATAAGTACAGTCATTGTGTGAGCAAGGCCTTCAGAAACCTTTAACGCCACATTGCCCACAAAACCATCGCATACAATAACATCGCAGCTTCCGGCGTAAATTTTTCCGCCTTCGACATTTCCTATAAAATTAAAATCTGTCGCGCATTGGTTCAGAAGCTTGTTGGTTTCTCTCATGAAGTCAGTGCCTTTGCTCTCTTCCTCGCCGACGTTTAAGAGCCCCACTTTCGGATGAGGCTTGCCTAGTATGTATTTCTGTAAAACGCTTCCCATAATCGCGTACTGAAGAAGATGCTGAGGCTTTGCGTCTATGTTAGCGCCTATATCTATTATAACTCCGAGGTCTTTTAATGTCGGATATATCAGCGATATGCCCGGGCGGTCAACGCCCTCAAGCAGCCCCACCTTAAGTGTAACAGCGCATACAACCGCGCCTGTGTTGCCGGCAGACACAAACGCGTCTACTTCTTTTTCCTTTAAAAGGTTTGCGCCTACCACTATTGAGGAATCTTTTTTCCGGCGGACAGTTGTGGCAGGCGACTCTTCCATGCCGACAACTTCAGATGCGTGATAAACGCTTATGTTTTTAGGCGTTGGCTTTATTCTGAAAAGTTCTTTTTGAAGAGTATCATTATCGCCTATCAGGACAATATCATAACCGAATTCTTTAGCGGCTAAAACCGCGCCTTCTACGACAACGCGGGGCGCATTATCCCCGCCCATTCCATCTACGGCTATTCTCATGCTTTAAGCCTTTTTTTCCTTTTTCTCTTTTTTTGCCACGACCTGGACACCGTTATAATAACCGCATGCAGAGCATACCCTGTGTGGCATTTTTAACGCGCCGCAACTGCTGCATGTGCTTAAGTTAGGCGATGTCAACGCGTCGTGCGTCCTTCTTTTCCTTGTTCTCTCGTTCGAGTGTCTTCTTTTAGGTAAAGCCATGTGTTTAGTCTCCTTATCTTGTTATAATCGGTTATCTTATCCTGGCTGCCAGCTCAAGCAGTGAATTCGCGACCAGATACTCTAAAATAATCTGCAGGATATATACAAACATTATCGCGATAATCGGGGAAATATCCAGCCAGAATTCCCTTCTAAAAATCCGGATAAGCCATTGCCTTATCGGAGCCAGGAGAGGCTCTGTGCTGTTATTAAGAAACTGCACAATCTGGTTATATGGGTCAGGATTAACCCAGCTTACCAGCGCCCGGAAAATTATTACGTAAATGTAAAGCGATAATAAAAAATTAACTATACCTATTACTTTGCTTAATGCCACTAAAAAATTTGCCAGTACAAACATTTATCCCCACACCAATTTTTAAACTAATTTTTATTAACTTCTTCTATGCGGCTACCCCATACCATGCTGGATTGAAAATTGGTGTGGGGATTTACTTTGATAACTCCTTTGACCTTTTTACAGCTGCTTTAACAGCGCTGTTTACAATTCCGCTAAATCCGCGCTTTTGAAATACCTTAAGGGCAGCTTCAGTAGTACCGCCCTTTGAAGCCACTTTTTTAATCAGCTCGTCTGTGTTTTCCTGCGTATTCAAAGCCAGTTTTGACGCGCCGTATGCTGTGCTGATTACAAGATTGCGCGCTGTTTTTCTGTCCAGGCCGGATGAAACAGCAGCGTTAATCATGGCACTAATAAACAAAAAGAAGTACGCTGGCCCGCTGCCGGAAGTCGCTGTAACAGCATCCATGGATTTTTCATTTACCTCAAATACATTGCCTGCGCCTGTAAAAATTCTTTTTGCGATATCAAAATCTTTAGAAACAGCGCGCTTTGACCTGCAAAGCGCTGTCGTGCCAGCGCCAGCCAGCGCAGGCGCGTTCGGCATAGCTCTTAAAATCTTGCACTCCGGCAGATTTTTCTCTATGTACTTTATTTTAATTCCGGCAGCAATACTTATTATTATTTTATTACTATTTATTTCCTTATATATATCTGCCAGGACTTGTTTTGTATTCTGCGGTTTTACGGCAAGTACGATTACATCGCAGTTTTTGGCCACCAAAGAATTTGAATTAACTATTTTTACCTTGTATTTTGCCTGTATATACTTTCTTCTTGAAGCGCTTATATCACTTGCTAAAAGCTTGGACCGGGCAATTGCCGCACTTTCCAGCAAGCCCTTTATAAGGGCCTCTGCCATGTTGCCACAGCCTATAAAACCTATTTTGGAGTTTATCAAGCGCATAGAATTATTAAGTTTTTTTTAATTTAGCATAGAAAACAGGGGGTGTCAATTAAAAATACTCGCGGTAAAGGCTGCGGGCATAATCAATTATGGAAGCAAACGCGTTTTTGGTGCCTTTTTCTATGATATTTTTTCTCTTTTCAGCCTCTTTAAACCCGTATTTGACCAGGCCGACGGCAGTGGCAAATATGTGGGCTACAAGGGGTTGGGAGCTTGTACCAAGCTGTGTAATGTGGCCTACCCGCACAGGGCAGCCAAATTCTATCTCTGCTATTTCGGCAGCGCCTTCCATTACAGATGCGCCGCCTGTTAAAACAACACCGTTTGACGCGTCCCTGAATATTCCGCTTTTGTTAGCTGCTTCCTTGATACTAATGAACATATTTTTATAGAGATCCTGCAACAATGCCTGCAGCTCTTTTTTATAAATTACCCTCTGCCTGGAATCCACTTTCAATATTATCTTGTCGTCATCCGCGTATTCTTCATCGAGCGCGATCTCTTCTGTCTTTACTTTTTCAGCTACCTCAAGCGGAAGCCTGAATTGATGCGATATCTTATCTGTCATTTCATTGCCGCCTGTGGGTAAAATTTTTATGTAACGCAAAAGCCCTTCGGTATAAATGGAAATTTCCGTTAAATCAGCTCCCATGTCTATTAAAACAGTGCCTATCTTTTTTTCATGCTGAGAAAGACAACTCAGAGATGTGGGTACGCTTGATATAACCGTGCCCGCGACGCTTATGCCTGTCTGCAGCACAGCCTTTTTTAAATTTTCTATTAACGCGGCCTTTACGGTTATAAGGTATAAATCGGCCCTTAGCTTAAAACCGAACGTGCCCGCAGGGTCCACAATGCCTTTTTCGTCGTCTACGGTATATCCGTTATGCACTGTGTAAAAAATTTCCCTTTCATAGGGGATGCTTATAGACTTTGCGTCTTTAGTGACTTTCTCAGTATCAAAGCGGGTTATCTCGCTGTCCCTGTCGGATATTACTATTTCGCTGTTTGACCATATGCCTTCTGTATGCTGGTCCGCGGCATTTATATACGCTGATTGTACCTTTTTCCCGGACTCATCCTCTGCCTTATATACCGCCTTGCCTATCGCGTCTGAAAGTCCTTTCAAATCAGCTACCGCGCCTTTTTTAATATAATTATGCGGTATTACGCCGCAGCCTATAATGTCAAACTTTCCCTGGTTGTTCTTTTTTCCTATAAGGCATCGGATCTTTGATGCGCCTATGTCTATGCCTGTTACGATTCTTTCTTTAGCCATACGTTTACCCCCACACCAATTTTAAAAATATCATATTTAAATTATTATAGCACATTTTCAAAACATTACCTTTTAATTTCCAAACACATTTTTTAAAAAAATTGGTGTGGGGGTTTACCTCGGGGTAACAACTACGTCGTCAAAACGCAGGTCTATGGATTTGGGCACAAGGTTTTTCTCCTGGAGGTCATCCAGGACACGATTTAGCATCTGCTCTTTTTCCTTAAAACTGCTTTCTCCCATTGTAACCTTTATGCCTTTTTTTAAAAAAATTATAGGGTTATGTTCGTCATATACATCTATTTCCGATATCGGATATTTCTTTGTAAATTGCGTTTCTTCAATTTGCTGTATAAGTTTTAGCGCCACCCGCAGCGCGTTGGAGTTAAGCCTTCTGTTTTTCGGGAGACTGCTTTCATTTACGGGTATCCCGCTTACAACAAAAAGGCCGGGCAGGCTTTGCGTTTTAGAGCCTGGCAGGACCACCATTTCCTCGCTGACAAGGTAGAATCTGCCTGACCTGAGCTGGCACACAGGCACTCTTCTTTTGAAAAGAACCGCTATCTTATCCGGCAGCACTCTGTTTACCCTTATATCCTTAAATTCAGGGTAAGCCTCTTCTGCGCGTTTTTTTGTTTCCTTAAGGTCGAGCTTAAAAATATTAATATTGTTTTTTACTTTAAAATTTAATTCATATTCACGCACAGGCGCGCCTTTATCTGCGCAGAACATCTGGACGTCTTTGACTGTAAAATATTCAGACTCAATCATCATGTTGAAAATGCCTCTTGCTATGGCAAGAAGGGCAATCGCTATTACAAGAAGATATAAATTTTTAAAAAAAATATCTACAAGAAAATGCCTGTTCTTTTTTCTTTTTTTAACAGCGTTTTTTTTAGCCATGGTTTTTGAGCATTTTTAAACAAGCTTGCGCAAAATCTATTCCCGCGGCCTTTGCGGCTTTGGGCAGAAGGCTTGTCGCGGTTAAGCCGGGAATAGAATTTACCTCCAGAACTATTGTCTTGTTGTCTTTTGCAAGCCTCATGTCAACTCTTGAAAAGCAGCGGCAGCCTAAAAGCTTGTGCGCTTTCAGCGCAAAATCCTGCGCCTGTTTCATAACAGCGTCATCAAACTGCGCAGGCACTATATACTCGCTCATACCTTGCGTATATTTAGCCTCAAAATCATAAATGCCGTGTTTTGGCCTTATGTGCACTACAGGCAAAGGTTTTTCTTCCAGAATGCCTACTGTGATGTCTTCTCCTTCTATGAATTTTTCTATTATAATGTCATCGTCGTACTCAAATGCCCTGTCTATCGCAAAAGCCAGGCCATTTGCGTCATTTACCACGCTTAAGCCTATGCTTGAGCCTTCCTTGTTGGGCTTTACCACAACCGGAAAAAAATGGGTGGCCCTGCAGGTGTCCCAATTAAGCGGCATGTCTTTATCGTATAAACCTTTATTTAACGCTATGGTTTCAGGCACAGGTAATCCGGCTTCCTTGAATATCTTCCTTGACTCAATCTTGTCCATAGCCAACCTGCTTGCCTGTGGCCCAGAACCTGTATAAGAAATTTTTTCCTGCTCCAGCATAGCCTGTATCGTGCCATCTTCGCCGAATCTTCCGTGCAGCGCTATAAACACAATATCTGCCTTTGCCTTGCGTATTTGGCCTATGGGGTCGTCGGATGCATCAATACAAACCACATCGCGCCCAAGCGATTTTAAAGCCTGGTAAACAGCTGTGCCTGAAATTATGGATACTTCTCTTTCGCTGGATGTGCCACCTAAAAGAACCGCTATTTTTCCCTCTGCTGCCTTATCTGTCATTTTATTATTTTTACTTCCTCTTCAAGGTTAACGCTGTATACGCGTTTTACCTTTTTCTTTACCAGATTTATAAGCGAAATTATGTCCTCTGCTTTTGCGCTGCCCTTATTTATAATAAAATTCGCGTGCTTAAAAGATACCTGGGCATCGCCTATTGATTTTCCCTTTAAGCAACAGTTGTCTATAAGCTTACCTGCTGAAAAGCCCCCGCCTGACGGATTTTTAAATATGCAGCCTGCGCTTGGGGCTGCATAATCCTGATTCTTAATCTTTTCTTTAAGGTTTGCCTTAAGCAGAGCGAGTATTTTTCCTTTATCAGCTTTCTCTAGTTCTAATTTTGCCGAAATTATGATATTACCGTCTAACCCGGAACGCCTGTAGCCAAATTTTATGTTTTCGGGCTTTAATCTTTTCATGTTGCCGCCCGGAGTAAGAACTTCCACTTCCCTCAAAAGCCGGGCAATTGCTTTGCCTCTGGCTCCCGCGTTGCCGAATATCGCCCCGCCCATTGTGCCGGGTATACCGCTTAAAAATTCATATCCACCCAATGAACGTTCGCTTGCCGACGCAATAAGCTGCCTTAAGGCAACTCCCGCGCCTGCGCTCACATATTTTCCGTTAAACTTTATAGTTTTAAAGGTGGGGGAATTTAATCTTACGCATAGACCCTTTATGCCGTTTTTCCCGACTATTATATTGCATCCCTGGCCGATAGTAAAGACAGAAATTTTTGTTCTTCGCGCGTCTTGAACTAGCCTGCGCAGCTGTTGAATGCTTTCAGGTTCAATCCAGACATCCGCAGGCCCCCCTGCCTTAATGCTCGTATGCGCAGAAAGAGGCTCGTTAAAAGATATCCTGCCGTATAAGGGGCTATTTAATGCCTTCGATAATTTCATCAGCGAGGTGATAAATGTCGCCGGCGCCCATAACAACAATCATGTCGCCGGGTTTTGCGATATTCACAAGATATTTACATATTTCTTCCTTGGGAAGATATACAACATTTTTTTTGTGCGTTTTAACAACCTCGTCATATATAAGCTTGGAGGTAACACCGTAAATAGGCTGCTCGCTTGCCGGATATATGTCGGTCAATACCAGTAAATCAGCGTCTAAAAACGCGGACGCAAACTCCTTGTATAAAAACTTAGTTCTAGTGTACCTGTGGGGCTGAAACGCGGCTATTATTCTTTTTTTGCCGAAGCCTTTGCATGCCTTAAGCGTTGCCCTTATTTCCGTGGGGTGGTGCGCGTAATCATCTATGACCAGTATGTCTTTTATGTCAGCTTTTATCTGCATCCTGCGGTCCGCGCCGTGGTATGATTTAATCGCGTTTTTAATATCCTCAAATTTTATGCCTATGTCAAGCCCTGTCAGGATTGTTGCCATTGCGTTTAAAATATTATGCTCGCCCGGAATACTTAATTTTACGCTGCCTAGAGGCTTGCCTTTATAGATGCAGCTAAATTCGCTTGTTGTTTTATCATATTTGCAGTCTTTGGCGTATAAATCATTATTTGTATTAAAACCGTAAGTTAAAACTCTTCTGTTGATTCCCGGTAGTATCTTTTTTATGTTTGCGTCATCGCCGCAGCAGATAACTGCGCCCTGGGACGACACATTATCCGCAAATTCCAGGTATGCCTGTATAATATGGTCTAAATCGCTGTAAAAATCCAGATGCTCAGCGTCTATGTTTGTGATAACGCCGTAATCCGGCTTAAGCGCCAGAAAGGAGCCGTCAGACTCATCAGCTTCCGTAACAAAATACTTTCCGTTGCCCAAAATGGCGTTTCCGTTAAACCTTTCAACTATTGCTCCTATCATGCTGCTTGGGTCAAATCCCAGCTCATAAAGCATGGTTGTTATAAGCGAAGACGTTGTAGTCTTTCCGTGAGCGCCTGTGACAGCGATGCCTGTCTTTCCTTTCATTAATTCGCTTAAAAATACGCCGCGGGGCCAGACAGGTATGCCTGAATAAACGGCTGTCCTTAATTCCGGGTTCTGGAAGGTGACGGCTGAGGAATAAACAACAATATCAGGATTTTGCAGGTTCTCTTTTTTGTGGCCGATACAAATCTGCGCGCCTTCTTCTTTGAGTTTCTCGGTAATCCTTGAGGGTTTTACGTCAGATCCCGTTATTTTATCGCCCTGCTTAAGGCAGAGCCAGGCGAGGCCGCTCATGCCGATGCCACCTATGCCGATAAAATGTATGTGTTTCATAATGACAGTACTGTTTTAGCTAATTTTTCCGAAGCGTCTGTTATGCCTAAGGCGCCGGCGTTTTTGCTCATTAAATTCAGTTTTTCTTTATTGTTAAGCAAAGCCAAAAAATAATTTTTTAACGTTTCAGGGTTTAGATCTTTTTCCTCAAGCATGAAAGCAGCGTCTTTTTCCTGTAAAAATGCGGCGTTGTATTTCTGGTGCGCGCCTGCCCCCGCGTAAGGAATAACAATACATGGCAAAACAAAAACGCACACCTCAGATAATGTTATGGCGCCTGCCCTGCAAACAGCTAGATCAGCTGCTTTATACAGAAGGCCCATCCTGTCGTAAAAAGGATATGTATTAGACTTAATATTTAACTTATTATACGCAGATTGCACATTATCAAATTCAAGCCTGCCTGTCAAATGAATTATTTGGAAAGGTAAATTCTGCACATCGGGAAAACTCTTAAGCATTTCCAGAAATATGGTATTTATTTTACGGGAGCCGAGGCTCCCGCCCATTATAAGCACTGCCGGCTTTTCTATGTCCAGGTTTAAGAGCCTGCGCGCGCGGGATTTATCCATGGCACTAAGGTCTTCCAGCAGGTTTTCTCTTATAGGATTGCCTACAAGTATGGCGCGCCTGTCTTTTGTGTATTTGGGGTTGGCAAAAGATACGGCTATTCTATCCGCTGTTTTTGATAATAAACGGTTTGCCCTTCCCATTACCACATTCTGCTCATGTATAATGACTTTTCTTTTCTGCCTTTTTGCCTGCGCGAGCATAGGGCCAGAAATATAAGCCCCGAAGCCTACAACAACGTCGGGTTGCAGCTGCTTCAATATTTTTTCGGCTTCAACTGATGAAAAAATCAATCCGAATAAAAATGAAATCCATCTTAGGCTTATGCCATAGGGCATCTTGGGCGCGCTTATGATGTGGTATTTAAAATTTAATTTTTTAAACAGGCTTTCATCGGCGCGTTTATCAATACAAAATGTTATTTCAGAGGCAGGCTCTTTTTCCCTTAGCTTGCCCGCTAAGCTTAGTGCCGGAAATATATGGCCTCCTGTGCCTCCTGCGACTATTAATATCTTCACCTTCTATGCCTTGCTATGTTTACACTCTGCCTTCGCTTATTTCTGCTTGAAGGAAGGGCGGGGGTCACCCAGCTCTTCCTTATAATATTTCTTTCATTAGGAAGGGCGGGGTTCATCTTCTATGCCTTGCTATGTTTAACAACAGCGCAACACTGAGCATGCTGTAAACAAGAGATGAGCCGCCGTAGCTTATAAAAGGCAACGGCAACCCTTTAGTGGGTATTGCGCCTATTACAGCCGCG
>Ga0209514_10001632_pt1 | contig 37704 bp, 43 predicted proteins | sample Subgrocontami58m_FD_187452 | JGI IMG/M metagenome (GOLD analysis project Ga0209514, IMG submission 187452) | Subsurface groundwater microbial communities from S. Glens Falls, New York, USA - GMW37 contaminated, 5.8 m (SPAdes) (version 3) | ecosystem: Environmental > Aquatic > Deep subsurface >...
TGCGTAGGTCGTGACGTAGTGAAGACATGGAGCCCCTGACGTTAGGTGATCACGCGATGAAGATGCGCGCAGAATGTATGCCTATTCTAGACGGTCAATGGTCAACGCTCCGCCGCCGCATTTAGTCTCAGTTCTCGACGATTCCGCCACGCTGACCTGTGCTTATACGTTGATTAGTCTTTCCAAGGTAAAAAATGATCGAACTCCCTGGCGGCAACGTTCGAACCGCCGGAGACGAGTTGGGTCTTGGTTAACCAAAGATTTCGCTGATTGCAGTACCAAACTTGGGCGCTGATGTGTGTTCCAGATGGCCCGCGACCTGCAACGGAGACAGTGCTGGTCCATTTCGACCGCTGCGTGCCGCAACCTGCTTAACTGCCGCGACAACGGTCTTATAGTCGAGATCTAGAGAGTCCAATAAGAACTCATCAGGGGTTTGAGTAAATAGAGGGTATGGCGATCATTGGGATCCGGCAGGTCAATGGTGCCCATGACCTGCTCCCAGCCTGTTACGACCGCGTCCGGAAAGGAGCTCTCCATCTGCTGGTGAAGTCGCGCCAGGTAGGCGTCTGTCTCCTCCGTCGCCGCTCCTCTCTCTTTATTGAGTCTGCGAAGCGTGTAATCCAACTCGCGAATTATTTCTGAACTCCATAACGGTCGGAATATGCGACCTAAGGCCACTTGGAGGAGAACATCACGTTGGCGGCTCGGTACCAAGACGCAGGTGTCCAGAAACGCGCTAAAAGCCATGGCTCAACGACTCGATCGAGTGGCCCTTACCGCCTTGAGAGCCACTCGAACAGCTTCTGGATCTGTGTCGTAGAGTCCTAGTCGTTCGGTGTCAGCGACCATGTCAGCCAGCGCTTCTTCCGCCCGGCTCCGCTGCCGCACCCGGTATTCAAGTAGATCTACCAGTTTGATCTTCCTGTGCCGACTTGGTTTTTCGAAGGGAATCGCTCCGGACTCGAGCAGTCTTACCAAGGTTGTCCGGGCAACTCCAAGCAGATCGGCTGCCTCTTGCGTCGACAGAGTGAGCTGATGCGGTGCAATCGTGACCGCGAGTCCGGCTTTCATCGCCGTGACTACTTGGAGCAATATTTCGTGAACCTGGCCAGGCAGGGCCACTTCCGTGCCATCTGCCGCCACTAACCTGGGTAACGGTTCAAGATTACCGATGCGCCGCGCCTTTTGTGCCGCGAAAAAGTCGACCACAATCGCGACCTCTGGTTCGGGAAGGTACGTACGATCTTCCACCTGTGCCGAGTTGTTAGCCATAACTCTCTCCCGATCAATTCGAGCGCCCGCTCGTTTCGATCATTTTGCCATGCATATGCTTGCGCACGCAAGATCCTTGAAGATCCCGCTGGTTCGATTTGTACATTTTATTGTGAGAAACGTACAATTCCCTCATGGCCATGGAGATACCCGTCACCGAGGCTCGCGACCGGTTCAGCGAGCTCGTCGAGACCGCCTCCCACCAACCAGTCTTCCTGACCAAGCACGGCCATCGGCAGGCCGTAGTGCTGAGTCCTGCCGAGTACGAACGGATCATGGAGGCTTTAGAGGACACCGAGGATCTCTCCACCTCCGATGTAGCAATGGCTGAAATCATGGCTAACTCCCACACGATTCCCTGGGAGCAGGTCAAGACAGACCTCGGCTTAGCGTGACTTACTCGATTGAGTTCTCATCCTCAGCGGCTAAGGCTTTAACCAGGATCAACAAGCCATTCCAGTTACGCATTGTTGGTGTGATCGAATTCCTTACGCTTGATCCTCGACCACCGGCAGCAAAAATGCTCCGCGGTGGCGAACATGGACGATGGCACGTGCGGGTGGACAATTATCGAATTGTTTACGCTATAGAGGACGACCAGCTACTCGTCCTGGTGCTGAGAGTGGCGCACCGCCGTGAGGTCTACGACCGCTAGACGTTGAAGCAGGACACCTCCTGCGGGCTGTCCGGACCGGTAGGCCTGGTACACCGATGTCGACTGGTCAGCGACTTCGTCCGATCGAGCCTGGCCGATTCAGCTCGCCAACAGGACATTGATAGATTGCGGTATATGAATGATGAGCCTAACGATAGCCTGCAACCTATCGATCTGTGGTATTTTGATAGATTATAGTTGATCGATTCTTCTATATCTGATAGTCTTTAGTCTATCGAAATTAGGATGCGATTTGGTGGGATGTGGTCGTCGTGAAAGGTAGGTCCGCGGCGAGACATGCGCTTGATGCCAAAATCGCCGCCTTTGATGCCATGGAGTCGTACCCGCCACCCAAGGGGTGGGTACGGGCAATTCGAGATGCTCTTGGCATGAGCACTCGGGATCTCGCCGACCGTATGGAGATCGCGCAACCCAGTGTCGTGGCTCTCGAGGCGTCTGAGCGGGCTGGCACCATCAGACTGGAAACTCTCGAGCGAGCAGCAGCAGCCATGGGTTGCGAGTTGGTTTATGCCCTGCGGCCACGAGACAGTGGCCAACTCGAACAACTGGTGCGCGAACGGGCTGGCGATGTAGCCCTTCGCGACTTTGCTCCTGTCACACACACCATGGCTCTGGAGGGACAGCCAGTGCGTTTTACAGAAGTCGCCGCCTTGCAGAAGGACATCGACGCACTCATCGACTCTCCACGCCTGTGGCGCAATGAGATCTGATCCGCTCATCTTGGTCGGGGGCCAGGATGGAAATACTTCCCTCGACCCTGATGAGATCGAGGGATTACGCCCGACCTACATCACCATACGTAGTGAACTTGATGAAGCAGAAGCGGCCAACATCGCAAAGGCCTATCGCCAACTCAAGAAAGCACGTCGTGACGGTTTGCTGCAAGTTATCCTGGACGATTTATTCGTCCGACGACTCCACAAGCAAATGTTCGGAGATGTCTGGACCTGGGCCGGTACCTACCGCACGAGCGAAAAAAATGTGGGCGTAAATCCCACCACCATCGGTGTGCGCGTGAGATCACTCGTCGAAGATGTCCAAACATGGTGCGAACCACACGCCTCTCGCTGGTCGGATGATGAAATTGCAGCGCGCATGCACCACGCAATGGTGACCATTCATCCATTCGCAAATGGAAATGGAAGGCACGCCCGGCTACATGCGGACTATCTGATCCGCGCGCTTGGTCAGCCCCCGTTCACCTGGGGAAGTGCTGAACTCGTCACAGCAGGGCGTGTACGTGAGAGGTATCTCCAGGCCTTACGGGCAGCGGACAAGGGAGACTTCGCGCTGCTCTTTGATTTCATCCGCAGCTGACTGACAGCCACACGCCGTCGCGAAGTCTACGACCGCTAGCCCGTTGGGATATCATCCGACTCATGGTTGACCCACGCGATCTTTCAGACGCTGACCTAGCGTTAATTGCCCACGCAAGAGACATTGTGGATCGGAACGGGGACGACTCCATCTCCACTATGGGTTCTGCAGTGCGAAGCATCACTGGCGGGATATTCGGAGCCATCAATCTGCACCACTTCACGGGCGGCCCTTGTGCCGAACTCGTGGTGCTGGGTGTCGCAGCTGCACATGGGGCACGGTCGCTCGAGACCATCGTCGCTGTAGGAGATCAAGACCGCGGGCCGGTTGGACCCTGCGGTCGATGCCGTCAGGTGCTCTTCGACTACTACCCCACGATACGAGTACTGCTTCCCACAGGTGTGGGCGAAAAGAGCGTCAAGAGCGTCTCAATCGTCGACCTTCTGCCATTCGGCGGCAGGTGGGACGTCGAACTAGGGACCCAACCCTACGATCCCGCGTAGGTGGTTCCATATTCAAACCTTCGGAAAACCAGAGCGGTTTCGCCGATGACCAACAGGCGAGTTCGATTTTTGGCTCAGTCCGACGATAGGCAAGTTCGATGGCAGGAAGCAAATCTGTGTCACCACTGAAAATAATTGCTGCGTCGTACTCTCTGAGCATCGCCGTCTCAACGAGTGCACGTTCTCATAATCAAGGAAGACGGCTACACGCTCGGCCAAGGATATTCTCATATATCCAAAAAAGCCCCACCAATCCGTGAGGACGGTGGGAAGCAATAAACAGACATGTTTCACATCAAGAATGGACTGTCAATTCACATTGCACCGCTTGAGGATTACCTCGGTCTTGCAGGAGTCACACCCCCAACTGCAATGTAGGAGATGGTCGCTAGACGTTTAAGCCAAACTCCACGGGATTCCAGACCGTCACCGAGGAGTCACCGTCCAACAACCTGCGCCAGCGGGCCAAGTACTCCCGCATTCGGTTGTCGCTGCGGGTCCGCTCATCATCTGCCTCGAACCCCTGCATACTCTCGTATTCGATGATCTCGCGAAAGCGGCACGCATCACCGCGATCCCAGTGCAGTCGCACACGGATTCCGCCGGGCTCTTCGTAGTAGCGGGATGCCTCGGCCAAGAACTCCTCAAGAGCCGCCTGCCCACCAGCTGGCACCCTGCCCTCTAGAACCAGAACGACAGCAGGGACGAAGGGTACAGCTCGCCTTCCCTGCTCACTCACTTCTTCCCCCTAGACGTTGAAGCGGAACTCCACGACGTCGCCGTCGGCCATCACGTATTCCTTGCCTTCAATTCGGACTTTCCCAGCGGCCTTTGCAGCAGCCATCGAGCCCGCAGCAACCAAATCGTCGAATGAGACGACTTCGGCTTTGATGAATCCTTTTTGGAAATCAGTATGGATTACACCGGCTGCCGCAGGAGCGGTATCGCCTTTATGAATCGTCCAAGCGCGCGTTTCTTTTGGTCCTGCTGTCAGGTAGGTCTGCAATCCCAGAGTGTTGAAGCCGACGCGAGCCAACGTAGCGAGTCCAGACTCATGCAGTCCAATGCTCTCAAGTAATTCAAGCGCGTCTGCCTCGTCAAGTTCAGAGAGCTCAGCCTCGGTCTTTGCATCAAGCAGGATTGCCTCAGACGGTGTGACGAGCGCAGCAAGGCTCGCTCGCAACTCTTGATCTGCCAACTCGGCGGCGTCGACGTTGAAAACGTAAATAAAAGGTTTGGCGGTCAACAGGTGCAGTTCACGCACTGACTCAACGTCGAATCCTTCGGCAAAGAGCATCTTGCCCGTCTCAATGATCGCCTTGGCCGACTTAACGTCCTCAAGGAGTCCAACCTTCTCTTTAGAAAGGCGCGCCTCTTTCTCAAGGCGCGGCAACGCCTTCTCAATGGTCTGCAGATCGGCCATCGCCAGTTCGGTGTTGATGATTTCAATATCGCTACGTGGATCGATCCGTCCATCTACATGCACGACGTCGGGGTCGGTGAAGACACGAATAACCTGGCAGATCGCATCTGACTCACGGATGTTGGCAAGGAACTTGTTGCCGAGCCCAGCACCTTCGCTGGCCCCCTTGACGATTCCAGCGATATCCACGAACGAGACCACCGCAGGCAGCTGTTTCTCTGAGCTGAAAATCTTAGCCAGAACCGCCAAGCGGGAATCAGGCACGCCGACGACTCCGACATTGGGTTCGATCGTGGCAAAAGGATAATTGGCCGCCAGCACATTGTTCTTGGTGAGCGCGTTGAAGAGGGTGGATTTACCCACGTTTGGCAGTCCGACGATTCCGATACTTAGGCTCACGAGAGGTAGAGCCTACGGCCTTAGCGCCGGGTGTCGGTCCACCGTGCGACGATATACCTTGTGCGGACCTCAACCAGAAGCGCTACTACCTCCTATCCGAGTCGACGAAATGCGCCCCATCTCACCGCCCCTGGGCTGGTGATTCTCCAATCTCTGCTAATTAGCGTGGGGTTGGCAGCCGAACTGCTCCTTCGCCAGAAAGTCGCCTTCTTCACTGGGGCATTCTTGCTTCTGACCTTTGCCGGTGGCGTCCTATTCGCCAGACCTAAGATCGCCCTGCTTGCCGCAGTCGTTCCACCGCTAGCCACCTTCGTCGCGCTGATCCTCTTCCTGCCGACAATTGGGCCTTCATCTTTCTCGCCAACTCGGTTGGCGATAGATGTCAGCGCATCACTTGCAAATATTGCGCCTTACTTACTTTTTGGCGCAATTGGCGCCTGGACAATCGCCCTCTATCGCAGATCGTGAGCACGTAAGTCTTTACGCAATTCCGGCGGCAGCGCGAAAAGCAGGCTCTCCTCGCTGGTCGTGACAATCTGCACATCTTCAAACCCATGGCCTTTGAGGTGTGCCAAGAGATCGTTGACAAGAATCTCAGGTACCGATGCGCCGCTTGTGACGCCAATCGTTTCTACTCCTAGTAGCCAAACGTCTTGAACCTCAGCTGCGTAGTCGATTAGATGCGCCGCTTTCGCACCACCTTCCAAAGCAACTTCGACGAGGCGCACCGAGTTCGATGAATTGGCCGAGCCGACCACTAGGACCAAATCACAATCAATGGCAATCTGCTTGATTGCCCCTTGACGATTCTGTGTGGCATAGCAGATGTCATCACTCGGTGGATCTATCAATTTCGGAAAGCGCTTGCGTAACGCCGCTACCGTCGCGAGGGTTTCATCGACGCTTAGGGTTGTCTGACTTAACCACGCCAATTTCTCTTCGTTGCGCACCTTGACGTGTTCGACGTCATGCGGGCCGTCGACGACGTGCACATTGCTCGGGGCTTCGCCCGCAGTACCGATAACTTCTTCATGTCCCTCATGACCGATCAGGAGAATGTCATAATCCTCAGCAGCAAAACGGCGAGCCTCATAATGCACTTTCGTCACAAGGGGGCAGGTCGCGTCTATCGTCTTAAGCGAGCGCGCCTTTGCCTCTTCGTGGACTATCGGCGCAACGCCATGCGCAGAGAAGACGACAATCGCACCTTCAGGCACTTCGTCAGTCTCTTCAACGAATACTGCACCGCGCTTCTCCAACGTGTCGACTACATACTTGTTATGAACAATCTGCTTACGCACATATACAGGTGCTCCATAGACGTCGAGAGCCTTCTCAACAGTTTGGACGGCTCGATCGACTCCCGCGCAATATCCGCGCGGGGCTGCTAGCAGAATGCGTTTTGGCACATGGGTAAGTCTATTGGCTCATTCTCGAATCCAATGGCTCGAAAATTGTTTGGGCACATCTACGCTGATGACATGGAGACCAGCGAAGAGCACCCCGCTCCAGTCCGTGTGATCTCGGAGGCGATCGGGCAATACATCGGACGCCTTGGCCCGGTCTGGGTCGAAGGCGAAATTGCCGAATTGACCGCGCGACCAGGCACGGTGATGGCTTTCATGAGATTAAAAGATCCTTCCGTTGACATGTCGATCTCAGTCTCAATCCCGAAGGCCCTGATGAAATCCGCAAGCGCAGAACCCTTGCCACCTAATGCCTTGATCAAGGTGTTTGGACGCATTTCTTGGTACGCCCCTCGCGGTTCGATCTCTCTAATGGCGAAATCGATTGCTCTCGTAGGCCAAGGAGAACTCTTGGCAAGGATTGAGGCGCTGCGCAATCTGCTCGCAGCCGAAGGGCTCTTTGCTGATTCTAGAAAGCGCCCTCTGCCTTTCTTGCCCCGCAAGATTGGCCTTATCTGTGGCCGTGCGAGCGCCGCAGAACACGATGTTGTGGAGAATGCCAAACGGCGCTGGCCAGCAGTCATATTCGAAATCAGAGAAGTGGCCGTACAAGGCAGTAACGCAGTCACAGAAGTCAGCGCAGCGCTCAAAGAACTCGATGGTATTCCGGATATTGACGTCATAATCATCACGCGTGGCGGCGGCTCATTTGAAGATCTGCTTCCATTCAGTGATGAAGGTTTGATCCGCTTGGTTTCGAAGTGTTCAACCCCGATAGTCAGCGCAATTGGACACGAACAAGATGCACCATTGCTTGATTTGGTTGCCGACCTACGTGCATCTACACCGACCGATGCTGCGAAAAGAGTTGTACCCGACGTGCAGGAGCAGTCCACACTCATTCAAGGATTGCAAGAACGTGCGCGTCGAAAGGTTGCATCGTTTCTAGACCACGAGAACGCAAGACTCGCATCACTCCTATCGCGCCCTGTGCTCGCAGATCCAGAAACGATGCTCTCGATGCGATATGACGTCATCACATCACTTTTGGCAAGGGCGCGGGCGATGTCACCGCAAGCGACCCTCGACCGCGGGTACGCAGTTGTTCAGAGTGAAAGTGGAACCGTGATTAGAAGTGCCGCAGCCGTCAAAAGTGGAGACCGGTTACGCTTGCGATTGGCCGAAGGCATCGTCAGAGCAGTGGCTGAAGGAGAGAACCAATGAGTCAAGAAAGTATTTCGTATGAGGCCGCTCGCGATGAATTGATATCCGTCGTCACTCGGCTTGAAGCCGGAGGCACGACGTTAGAAGAGTCCCTGACGCTATGGGAGCGGGGTGAAGAATTGGCCAGAATCTGCCAGGCCTGGCTCGATGGAGCTCGCACTCGTCTTGAGTCAGCGCGCTCTCTGCTCGGCGATTGAGTTACCGCCGTCAATAATTAGACACTGACCGGTGAGATAGGCCGCTGATGGCGAAGCCAGCCAGGCGACGGCACTAGCAATCTCATCTACGCGCCCACTTCTACCTACAGGAACCAAATGGCCCTCGAGTCGTTCACCCTCAGTCTGTGAACTACTAGCAATCCAGCCAGGTGCTACGGCATTAACCGTGATTCCATGTCCGGCGTAATCCAACGCCATCGATCGAGTGAGACCGACGAGCCCCGCTTTTGCCGCCGCATACGCCGCTTCGCCTCGCATCGCCATTGCTGGACCAGTAACACTGGCAATGTTGATGATTCGTCCGTTGCCTCCTCTGATCATGTCGGGAAGGACTTGGCGCGAGACTAGGAATGCACTTTCAAGATTTCGGGAAAGACTCAACCTAAACGCGGCTGGCGTCAGCAGATGAGCTGAACCACTTTCAGGTTCGCCCGCGACAGCCCGACTCGTCATGCCTGCATTGTTAACAAGAATGTCGACAGGGCCATGAGCAGCGCGGCTAGCCTGCACTAATTCCTGCGCACTCTGAGGATCAGTTAAATCTCCGACGAAACCAACAGCGCTGATTCCACGCGCATGGAGTTGAGCCACTCGTTCTTCAATTCGAGCAGTGGTTGAAGCGATCGTGATTCTGGCACCGAGTTCGCCGAGAAATATCGCGCTCGCAAATCCGATTCCGACTTCGCTTCCGGCGCCAGTTACCAAAGCGCACTTTCCGCTAAGACTCAATTGATCGAAGATCGACATGCAAACACCTTATTGGGACTTGAGCAGTCCACCAGCCCACCGGCCACGTAACCCGACGACAATAGCGATGCTCAGTAAAACTAGGAACAGACTCAGGGCGATTGCTCCGGCTGGATCTGTTTCGAGCGCTAGGTAGACCTCCAGTGGAAGGGTTCGAGTTCGCCCAGGAAACGAACCGGCAAAGGTGATGGTGGCGCCAAACTCACCTAGGGCTCTGGCCCAGCAGAGCAGTAGCCCGGCACCGATGCCAGGAAGCGCGCTGGGCACCAAGACCCGGTAGAAGGCTTGAAAAGCGCTGGCTCCATCGACGTAAGCCGCCTCCTCCAACGCACTTGGAACCTGGGCAAAGGCACCGTCGACGGCAAGCACGAGAAATGGCATGGCAACGAAAGCTTCGGCGATGATTACGGCGACCGTCGTAAATGGAATCGAATAACCAGTCAGTCGGTAAAGAGGTCCACCAAGCACCCCGCGGCGGCCCAACAATTGAAGGAGAGCAACACCGCCAACAACCGGTGGCATCACCAGAGGCATTAACACCAGCGAGCGCAGGATTCGAACTAACTTCTTCGAGCCATGTGCCAACCACCAAGCCAGCGGAAGACCAAGTAACAGAGCAAGAATTGTCGCCGAGACACTCGTGACCAGGGAGAGTACGAGCGCCTGACGAACTTCAACTTGCGTGATGAGTGAACCCAAGCGACGCCAAGGCGTGCGAATTGCCAAAGCCACCGCAGGCAACACCAAGAGTGCAAATCCGAGCAGAGCCGGAACCGCCAAAATCACACTTGAGCGGCCTTTTTTCACCTAACGACTCTCGACGATCACGTTGGTCGCCTTGATTACTGCCGTGGCGCGATCACCAGGTTGAAGACCCAGTTCGTGAACTGCTTCAGCGGTAAGCAGGCTAACCACCCGATTTCCGCCCGATTGAATCTCGACCAAGGCAACCAGCCCATCGACTTCGACGCGCGTCACGATGCCAAGGAAGCGGTTCCGTGCGGAGACGGTGCCAGAACGCTCGTCCGAGATCGTAAGCGTCCCGTCGCGGGCTAAGAGGGCTAACTCCGCCCCGTCTACGCTCTGACGCCCAGAATCGTCCTTGGCGGCGGACAGCCGCCCAGCCTCAATCCAGCGTCGGACCGTGTCGTCGGAGACGCCGAGCAGTTCGGCCGCCTCACTAATCCGATATCTCCGTTTCTGCGTCACAAGTCCGAGGATAGAGCCGTAAATGCGCCCTTGTCACCCTTCACTACTCTTGAACCATGAACTCTATGCATGAGGTCTCTAGCCGTAACTTGGCCCTAGAAATGGTCAGGGTCACCGAATCGGCGGCAATCGCCGCCGGGAGGTACGTCGGTCGGGGTGATAAGAACATTGCCGATGGCGCAGCCGTAGACGCTATGCGTCGGATGATCAGCACGGTTTCTATGAATGGCGTTGTCGTGATCGGCGAAGGCGAGAAGGATCACGCGCCAATGCTCTTCAATGGTGAGCAGGTCGGCGACGGGACAGGTCCCGATTGTGATGTTGCCGTTGATCCAATTGATGGCACGACGTTGGCTGCAAAAGGAATGGCGAATGCGATTAGCGTGATCGCCGTCTCCAAGCGAGGTTCGATGTTCGATCCGTCGGCTGTCTTCTACATGGAGAAATTGGCTACAGGTCCTGAAGCGGCAGATCTCGTCGATATCACTGTGCCAGTCGGCGAGAACATACGGCGCGTGGCACGGGCAAAGAAGGAGCCAACCTCCTCAGTGACTGTGGTGATTCTAGATCGACCCCGTCATGAGAAATTGGCGCAAGAAATTCGAGAGGCCGGAGCTCGCATCAAGTACATAACCGATGGCGATGTGGCAGGTGCGGTAATGGCCGCACGCGAGGACACCGGAATAGATCTTTTAATGGGAATTGGCGGCACACCCGAGGGGATAATCGCTGCCTGCGCTATGAAGTGCCTCGGCGGGGTGATCCAAGGGCGACTGTATCCACGCAATGACGATGAACGACAGAAGGCGATCCAGGCCGGACACGACTTAGACCGCGTCCTCACCACGAACGATCTAGTTGGAGGTGATGACGTCTTCTTTGCTGCTACTGGAATCACCGATGGCGAGCTGCTTCGAGGAGTTCGCTATTCCGGCCGCGGAATGACATCGAATTCAATCGTGATGCGAGGAAGATCACGTACGATTCGACTCATCTCGAGTGAGCATCCCCCGGAATAAAAAGGGGCCAACTTCACTTCTCGGCGTAGGCTGACGCCATGCCCGAATTCAGTTATTCAGACCTCCTGCCCATTGGGGCGGATACCACCGAATATCGCCTGCTAAGCACTGAAGGTGTCAAATTAGTCGAAGGTGCAGGACGCAATTTCCTGCAAGTCGACCACGAAGCAATTCGGATGCTTACAGAGACTGCGATGCACGACATATCGCACTTTCTACGGCCCGCGCATCTGGCTCAGTTACGGTGCATAATCGATGATCCCGAGGCATCGCCTAACGATCGCTTTGTCGCTCTTGATCTATTGAAAAATGCGAATATTGCCGCTGGTGGGGTTCTGCCGATGTGCCAAGACACGGGCACGGCGATCATTTCGGCCAAACGCGGCCAGCAAGTCCTTACTTCTGGCAATGATGAAGTAGCGATCGCGCGCGGTGTTTACGATGCCTACACTCGACTGAACCTGCGCTACTCGCAGATGGCACCTGTAAACATGTGGGAAGAGCGAAACACCGGAAACAACTTACCCGCGCAAATCGAAATTTATTCAGATACCAAACCAGGGCACGAGAATGAATACTCGTTTTTCTTCGTCGCGAAGGGTGGCGGTAGCGCAAACAAGTCCTATCTCTACCAGGAGACCAAGGCAGTCCTAAACCCCAAGTCGTTGCTTGCGTTTCTCGATGAGAAATTGCGTGCACTAGGCACTGCCGCATGTCCTCCGTATCACCTGGCGGTTGTTATCGGTGGAACGACTGCGGAGTACGCAGTAAAAACAGCAAAACTAGCCAGCACCAAGTATCTGGATTCGCTTCCAATACATGGCGATGGAATGACTGGTCATGGCTTCCGTGATATCGAAATGGAAGCCGAGGTATTAAAACTCACTCAAGGCTTGGGTATTGGGGCTCAATTCGGCGGGAAATATTTCTGTCATGACGTCCGGGTGATCAGGCTTCCAAGACATGGGGCTTCTCTACCCATCTCCATTGCAGTTTCTTGTTCCGCCGATCGCCAGGCGCTCGGCAAGATCACCAGCGAAGGCATATTTATCGAACAGTTGGAAACTGAACCAGCACATTTCCTTCCCGAAACCACGGATGAACATCTAGATGATCATGTTGTTCGCATTAATCTCAATCAACCGATGAGTAAGGTCCGCGAGGAACTGTCGAAGTGGCCGATAAAAACTCGACTCTCACTTTCGGGCTCTCTGGTAGTTGCCCGTGATCTGGCGCACGCGAAGATAAAAGAATTGCTCGATGCTGGCCAGCCAATGCCTGATTACCTCAGAGATCACGCGGTCTACTACGCAGGACCGGCCAAGACTCCCGTCGGCTATGCCTCTGGATCTTTTGGTCCAACCACTGCGGGACGGATGGATTCCTACGTAGAACAATTTCAAGCTGCGGGCGGTTCGCTCGTGATGCTTGCCAAAGGCAATCGCTCCAAACAGGTCATGGATGCCTGCAAGAAATACGGCGGCTTCTACCTCGGTTCTATTGGCGGTCCAGCCGCTCGGCTAGCTCAGGATTGCATTAAGAAGGTCGAGGTTCTGGAATACGGCGAGCTCGGCATGGAAGCAATCTGGCGAATTGAGGTTGAAGACTTTCCTGCCTTCATCGTCGTCGACGACAAAGGGAACGATTTCTTTGCTGAGTTAAGTAAACCGCTGACGATTGGGGCGCGGCCCGCGTAATTAGTACCAGCCCGACCGGTCTGACTTCGCCAACGCGCTGCATGGGTTGCCGTAGCGCGAGTTGACATACGACATCCCCCATTTGATCTGGGTGATTGGGTTGGTGCGCCAATCACTACCAGCTGAGGCCATCTTCGATCCTGGATTTGCCTGCGGGATGCCATATGCCCCGCTTCGCGAATTTCGCGATTTGAAATTCCAATGACTCTCGCGTAACCAGAGAGTGCTAAGACAGCTCATTTGAGCTGTGCTCCAAGAATAAGTGAGCGCATTTAATTTAGTAGCCACGAATTGCGCCCCCGACGGGGTTCGAGCCAGAACTAGATCAAGTTGCGATATCGCATTTGTCGAAAGCGAATCACTGACTATCCCTGCATGGAGATCAGCGGAGACAACGACTGCCTGTGTCATTGGTGCCAATGCCAATATTGATTTGTAAGTAGCTGGTGGCACACCAATTTGATCCGCTGACGTGATGACTTCCTGATCTGCTGGCGTGGTAACCACCTGGTCTGGCGATGTGGTCACCAGTGCGGTATCAGATGCATAGGCAGCAGTTGATACCGAACCAATTGCAAAAACGACTGCAATCGCAACTTGTATAGGTCGTGCGAACAACTGATCCTCCACTTCGCCGATTTCTGATTCTGTGAAAAGCACGCTGCATTAGGTCGCATACAATTTGCGCAGATGGTGCGCGGTCGTTTTCCAATAGAACACACCTTGCCCGCATCGCATACATAGGTGTCAAATCGAATCGTCCGCACATGTGTGAATAACCATCAAAAATAAGGGTTTGGGCTTTGAATTCATGCAGGTCAGGACGGCATTTAGGTGAGATCTAACAAGATATATAGATATCTCTGTTGGAGCACCAAAAAGGTATAAAAAGTCTGAGTAAATATTTTTTACAGTGGTAAAAAAGAAATATTCAAAGTTGCAAAGGCTCCTCTAGCATTTCGGTTACGAGTGCTGCAATTGCAGAACGCTCACTTCTCGTGAGAGTCACATGGGCAAAAAGCGGATGGCCTTTCAGCGCTTCAACTACTGCGACAACTCCATCGTGGCGGCCGACTCGCAAGTTATCCCTTTGCGCGACATCATGCGTAAGAACAACACGCGATCCTTGTCCAATACGCGAAAGAACTGTGAGCAGAACGCCGCGTTCTAACGACTGCGCTTCGTCGACTATAACGAATGAATCATGCAATGAGCGACCACGAATATGTGTCAGTGGAAGTACTTCAAGCAATCCGCGTTCAAGAATTTCTTCTATTACATGCTGACTGACAATTGATCCCAGGGTGTCAAAGACTGCCTGCGCCCAAGGAGACATCTTCTCCCCTTCGGTACCCGGTAAATAACCGAGTTCCTGGCCGCCAACGGCATAAAGCGGGCGGAAGACTACGACCCTCCTGTGTTGTCTGCGTTCCATGACTGCTTCAAGCCCGGCACATAAGGCCAGAGCGCTCTTTCCCGTGCCGGCTCGTCCTCCTAAGGAGACAATGCCGACCTCTGGATCGGTTAGCAGGTCTAAGGCAACCCTCTGTTCTGCGCTCCGGCCGTGGATGCCGAATACGTCACGCTCAGCACGGATCAGGCGCACCTGCTTATCGGCGGTCATGCGACCGAGGGCGCTACCTCGCTCGCTGATCAATACAACACCGGTGTGGCAAGGAAGATCGTGCGCCTCAACAACATCGACTCGATCATGTTCATAGAGCGCGTCGACAACGCTTCCTGCGACCTCGACTTCAGCCATTCCAGTCCAACCACTGCTAGGAGCGAGTTCTGCGCGATACTCCTGCGCCGCCAATCCGATCGAAGCAGCCTTCACTCTAAGTGGTAGATCCTTACTTACCAGAACTACATTTCGACCTTCACTGGCCATATTCGCGGCAACCGCAAGAATCCGCGAATCGCTGCTGCCGTCTCGCACGAAACCGGGTGGGAGTGAAGACATGTCTGCGTGATTGAGTTCCACATGTAACGTGCCGCCGACTTCATTTATCTTTATCGGGGCATCTAGACGACCATATTGAACTCGAAGGTCGTCAAGGGATCGCAATGCAGCTCGAGCGAAATATCCCAACTCTGGGTGATCGCGCTTGCCTTCAAGTTCCCCGATCACCGTAAGCGGAAGAACGATTTCATGTTCGGCAAAACGATAGATTGCGCGGGGATCAGCTATTAAGACGCTGGTGTCCAATACATATGTCACGCGGCCGTCTGAGATCTGACGGTCAAGTGGCACAAGAAAAAGGTAGGACGACCACAGGGATAAAGCTTTGCGACACGCCCGAATCTGCGGGTCGTTATCTCAAGCGCCGAATCGTCGCTGACGCGCTGCATACGAACGTAATGCGCGCAGGAAATCGACGCGTCTAAAATCTGGCCAGTAAGCGTCGCAGAAGTAGAACTCTGAGTGCGCGCTCTGCCAGAGTAGAAAGCCCGATAGACGCTGCTCCCCTGAGGTTCTTATTACCAGGTCCGGATCTGGTTGACCTGCGGTGTACAGATGCTCGGCGATTCTCTCCGGACTCAATAGTTCAGTAATCTCAGCAAGCGAACGACCCTCGGCTGCATCCTCTCGAAGCAACGCACGGACCGCATCAGAGATCTCACGTCGACCTCCATATCCAACAGCAATATTTACGTCAATGCCCTGAATATCTTTCGTCATCCCCTCCGCCTGTAGCAACATCTTGGCCAGATCGACTGGAAGTAGATCAAGAGCACCAAAGGTGTGGATTCGCCAACGTTTTTTTTCGGCGAGCGCGCATACTGTCTCCTTGATGATCTCGAGTAGCGGCTCCAATTCAGCTGCCGGACGATCGAGATTATCGGTGGACAGAAGCCAGAGCGTGACGTGCTTGACACGCGAACTCTCACACCAGCCGAGTACATCAATAATTTTTCTCGCTCCGGCACGGTGTCCTTCAATGCTTGTACTTCCAGCAGAGCGTGCCCAACGCCGATTACCGTCCAGGATCACTCCGACATGTCGGGGAGCATCAACGTCGGCTAGTTGACGGACTAAACGTCGTTCGTACAGCGGATAAATCACAGCTTTGATGAGGTGTTTTAGCTGTCGGGTTAGCGAACGATTTGACTGCGACATTGAAGCCTCGATCAATTAACTAGTGATCGAGCACGTTTTTCCGCAACAAAAGATGCGAATGGAATGGTGCCCGCCAGTAGGTAAAAGACGGTCCGAGTCAAAGACCATTGTGCTCGTCGAGATAAGTCGAATGCAACAACGACATAGGCCGCATAAAGAAAACCGTGAATGGGTCCGACGATCGCCGATAATAACGGGTGATGCCAGATGTGATTTAGCGGCACCGCGATAAAAGTCAGGATCAAGAGCATGGTTCCGGTCAGCAGCGCCATGAAGCGGAAACGCTTGAACGGAGCAACCAGGTCAGGATTAGTAGACATGGCTAGGAACGTATCACTAACCCCTACGTCGAGCACCCACACCTAGCCACATGAGAAGAACCATGACAGCAAAGAACCACCACAGAATCGTGTACGCCAAATGCTGCCAATAGAAACCTGGCACATGTGGAGTTACAAGCGCGATAGGCACCCGCACTGGGGGATCCAGTGGCGATGGGGTCTCTGTGCTAGCGATCACATAACCATCGTAGAAGTCGTACGCCGTTGTAGATAAGAGGAGGGCACTATCAATTCGAGTAAGCACATGGGGATCTGCGTTATACCCCGTCACATCTTGAAATTGGCTTGGCTTGTAGCGACCGATCACGTGTACCACGCCCCTAGGCAACGCCGGATTGCCGACACCACGGACCACCAAGATCGCACTGCCTCCAGATAGAAGGAGAGAGGCCACCTGCCATGTTCCGCTCTTACCCGCAGAGTCGATCTGAGCCGGTGCCTGATAACTCTTGTCGTACACTCCGGCGACTTCGACCAAACGATTGACTGCAGCTCCTGAAATGGTTACCCGCGGTTTGCCAAGTTCCGTCAATTCAATAATCGGTTTATCTATCATCGGCTTCGCTGATTCTTTCAGAGCCTCTGCCCGATCTAACTGCCAGACGCCCAGTCTGATAGCGGCAAGTAAAACTAGAAGGAAAAGAACGTGACGAAAGATTTTCTCAGGATGAATCTTCAATCTTTATCCTTTGGCAACTTGCTCAGGCGCTTGAATAAACTGCGCAACACAAAGTAGGTAACGATAATCAAACCAAGTACCACTAGCGAACCTACGGTTCCGGGATTGACAATGCTCGGATCTGGATCTGCGAATACGAGAGCGGCCACTACTTCTCCTATTTGGAATAACTCATAACGCGGGGAGATCCAACTGCAGGTCTGCAAAGAGATCGCTTTCTACGACATCAACGCTACCAACCTTTGACCTAGCCAACTCATACTCCTCGGTCGGCCAGACACTCTGTTGAATCTCGATGGGGCAGGCGAACCAAGGGCCATCGAAATCAACTTGGGTGGCGTGGGCGCGTAAGGCCTGCTCACGTTGGTCGAAGAACTCGGCGCATCGCACATGAGTCGTAATCCGAGTTGGTCGAGACTGTTCATACTTCGCAATCCGCTCGCCGTATGGACTCGTCAAGCCTCGTTCTCTCATCGCGGCATCCAACGCGATCATCCGTTCCAACGGAAACTGTTGGTTGTAATAGAGCTTGAGCGGTTGCCAAGGTTCGCCCATGTCCTGATAGAAAGTGGGGTCTCCCGCAACCTCATAAGCGTGGAGCGCGACTTGATGGGCCCGGATGTGGTCTGGGTGTGGATACCCACCCAACTCGTCGTAAGTGGTCATCACATGCGGTCGAAAGTTACGGACAATCTCCACGAGCGCCGATCCGGAGATCTCGATTGGAGTCGCAGCGAAGGAGCCACCAGGAACCGAGGGAACTATGCCGGTTGCTTCATCTATTTGCGGAAAGCCGGAGTCGATGAAGCCGAGCCAACGATGTTCGATTCCAAGGATTTCAACTGCCCGTGACATCTCATCGCTTCTGATCTGGTGAATTCGCTCGGTAATCCCGTCCAGATCCTTCATCTTCGGATTGATCACGTCGCCTCGCTCACCGCCCGTGCACGTCACGACCAACACTCGAACACCCGCGGCTGCGTAGTGGGCTAGGGTCGCCGCCCCTTTACTCGATTCATCATCTGGATGGGCATGGACGGCCAGTAATCGAAACGATTGCGACTCTTCCGTCTTCATGAGCCAGAATTCTTCCATGTCTTTGGATGAGCGCTATGGACGAAGATCAGGCAAGAACCGTCGAGTGATCGTTGCCGTAGCAATAATCGGCATCACATTCCTTGTCTGGCTCATCTGGGTAGCACTCCAACACGCTCGCCCCATTGCTGACATCACGCTGATCTCCTTTGACGTGCGCTCAGATCGGGGCGTCTCGATTCGTTACGAAGTGGCACGCCGAGAGAAGACGACGGCGCTGGTCTGTACCTTGATCGCTCGGGATCTTCAGACCTCTATCGTCGGAGAAATCCGCGACGAGATCGCCGCTGGTGGGGCGGCCCGAGTAGCTCGACAGGTAACAATCCCGACTCGAGCCAGGGCGGCGACGGCAATGATTACCCGCTGTTCACCCATTTCAAGATAATCTTCCCTTCCATGACTGGGACTTGGCTCTCGCAGGCCGCCTTCGATCGACTCACTGCCGAATTGGCTGAGTTGGCGGGTCCACGCCGAGCAGAAATTGTGCAGAAAATTGCCGCTGCTCGCGAAGAGGGCGACTTGAAAGAGAATGGTGGCTACCACGCGGCCAAAGATGAGCAAGGAAAGCTTGAAGCCAGGATCCGCCAACTCCGCCATATGTTGGAGCACGCCCAAGTCGGGCAGGCTCCTGCGGCAGATCCCGAGATTGTCGGCCTCGGCTGGGTCGTCACAGTCGATATCGCTGGAGAGGTGCTGACTTTTCTTCTGGGCTCGCGCGAAGGATCTGGCGAGGAATACCCAAGTTATAGTGAGAAATCCCCGCTGGGCGCCTCGGTTTTTGGAGCCAGAGTAGGAACTACCGTCGCTTATTCGGCACCGAGTGGAAAGCGAATTGAAGTCGCGATCTTAGAAGCAGCCCCATATACGGGGTGAGCGTGGCCACCGCTCGGGGTGAGCGTGGCCACCGCTCGGGGTGAGCGTAGCCACCGCTCGGGGTGAGCGTAGCCACCGCTCGGCGGGGTGGGTCGAATCGATTCGATTCGACCAATGAGAGGGCCCCCTATATACTTGCTTGGTGCAAGCAAATAAACTGGGTCAGAGTGAGGTACTCCTAGCCAGCCTGACAAACTTCCTCCACGCGGTCCATGCCAATAGCCACGCGGAAGACCATGCCGAGAAAAGTCCGCTCAAACTCCTCGCCTATATCAGCGCCTGTGGAGTCCAACGCCTCAGCGATCTTCCCAAAAGAATCCCGCTCGATCTTTCTACGATCTCGCGACATTGTGCCGCGCTCACCCGCGACGGGCTCCTAGATCGCACCGACGATCCGACGGATCGCCGGGCCGTTCTGATCAACGTGACTGAGGCCGGCCATGCGCAACTTGACCGGTTGCGTGCGGAGAAAACCGCCCTACTAAAAGATGCGACCTCCCTTTGGAGCCAGGAAGATATTGAAGACTTCACCCGCCTACTCGACCGCATGACTGAAGACCTTGAAAAATTCGCAAAGTCAGAACGTGTTAACCACAGACCGGAGTCAGGATCATGAGTAATCAAAGTAATCCGGATGCGCTGGTAGTTGATGAAGCGCAAGCAATCCCAGGCGCAGCCCTGACGCACCGGCAGATCATGATCGTGCTCTCTGGTCTCATGACGGGAATGCTGCTCGCCGCACTCGACCAGACCATTGTTTCCACCGCGTTGAAACGAATCGTCGAAGATTTTAACGGCCTTGATCACTACACCTGGGTGGTGACGGCATACCTGCTCACATCCACCGCTTCGACACCGCTTTATGGGAAAATCTCCGATCTATTTGGCAGGCGGAAGGTCTTTCAATTTGCCGTCGTCACTTTCTTGATTGGTTCTCTCCTGGCTGGCGCCTCCCAGAACATGGCAGAGCTGATCGCAACGCGAGCATTACAAGGTCTGGGTGCCGGTGGTCTGATGGCGCTCACCTTCGTCATCATCGGCGACATCATTCCGCCACGGGAGCGCGGACGGTACCAAGGATATTTTGGAGCGGTCTTCGGTCTTTCATCAGTAGCCGGACCACTGCTTGGTGGCTTCTTCTCTGACCACGCCACCATCCTCGGTATCACTGGCTGGCGTTGGATCTTCTACATCAACCTGCCTTTTGGCATCCTTTCGCTAATCATCACCTCAGCGGTATTACACCTGCCCAAGGCACGACGCGAGCACAAGATTGATTACTTGGGAGCCATCCTGATGGTTTCTAGCGTTACCTCGATCCTCTTGGCGATCGCCTACTCTGGCCCTGCTTACGGGTGGAGTGATCCGCTCACGATTATTTACTTGGTGGCGGGTGTAATCCTTGCCATTCTCTTCTTGCTCCAGGAAAAAAGAGCTGCTGAACCGATTCTTCCGCTCGCGCTATTCAAGAATCGAATCTTCTCTACAGCCTCTGGTATCGGCTTCATCATCGGTGCGGGCATGTTTGGCGCGATCGTGATGATTCCGCTCTTCCTACAAGTAGTACAAGGCTCAACTGCCATGTCAGCTGGATTGAAATTGATTCCCTTTATGTTGGGAATGCTCACTGCATCCATAACGAGTGGGAGACGCATCTCTAAGACCGGCCGCTACAAGAAGTACCCGATCATTGGCACAGGATTGATGACGATCGGAATCGTCTTGATGCGGCGGCTGGGCATCGGCACCTCCTTCTGGGAAATGGCGGTCTACGAAATCCTGATTGGCCTCGGTCTAGGGCTAACGATGCAAACTCTCGTCATTGCCGTGCAGAATTCGATTGACTTCAAAGACATGGGAATCGCAACAAGTGCGCATACCTTCTTCCGTTCGCTTGGATCTGTAGTCGGGGTGGCATTCTTTGGATCGGTCCTTTCGAACCGCCTAGCCCACCACCTGAAGGAGGGTTTCACATCTCTGGCTCAGCAGAACCCTAAGGTGCTTGCTGGATTTGATCCGGCCAAAGTGGCCCAAGTCCAGAACAACACTGCAGTGCTGAAAACTTTCCCCCCGACTGTTCGTCATACAGTTCTTCAAGGCTTCGTGAACTCTTTCGCTGACGTCTTCTTGGTTGCCACGCCAATAATTGCGCTCGGTTTCCTCTTAGCCTTCACGCTCAAGGAAATTGTCCTGAAGTCCAATGACGACCACGCCGCCGACCGGAGTGAATCGCTGGTCTAAATTGCATCTACGATGAGGTTCATGCGCTGGCGGGGCAATTTTGATCAATTGCCCCGTGAAGTCGCGGTCCTGACAGCCGTTTCTTTCTCCGTCGCCGTCGGCTACGGAGTCGTCGTCCCTGCGATTCCAGTCTTTGCTCGCTCATTCGGCGTCGGCAACACTGCGGCAGGTGCGGTTATCAGTACTTTTGCCTTCATGCGCCTTGCTACAGGGCTCTTCGGCGGACGCTTAGTCGATCGGTTTGGCGAAAGGCTAGTGCTTGCAGTCGGCGTGTCTGTCGTTGCCATCTCGAGCGCACTAGCCGGATTAGCCCAGAGCTATCCTGAGTTGCTCCTCCTTCGCTCGCTCGGCGGAATCGGTTCATCGATGTTCACGATTTCCGCTGCTTCGCTCCTGCTTCGGATAGTTCCCGATGATCAACGCGGACGTTCCCAATCGATTTATCAGAGCGGTTTTCTAACCGGTGGTATCACTGGTCCTGCTATCGGTGGATTACTGACCACGATTTCAATCAGAGCACCTTTCTTCGTCTATGCGCTAAGCCTTGCTATCGCCGGTCTGATCGCAGCAATATTTCTTTCACATTCACGACTTTCAGCAACTCACGGTGGCGTTGATATCGCCGAACGAGAACAGGGCACGCACACAAGTCTGCGTGAGGCCCTAAAGATGGAGTCCTATCTGACTGCACTTGCCTGTTCCTTCGCGCTTGGCTGGACGATCTTTGGCATGCGTGCTTCCCTTGTCCCTCTCTTCATCACCGAACACATGAAGTTATCCCCCTCTTGGACTGGTGTCGGATTCACGATCGCCTCAATCGCCGGAGCCCTCACACTCCTGCCTGCAGGACAACTCTCAGATACCCGTGGCAGGAGACCAGCGCTTCTCTTTGGCATTCTCACCGCCATGATTTCCTTCATGCTCCTCACCTGGTCTCCGAATATCACGCTGGTCATAGTCGCGATGGGTTTGACCGGAGTAGCAGGATCCTTCTTTGGGACCACGCCAGCGGCGATCGTCGGGGATATCTTGCATGGACGCGGTGGACAGGTCATTGCCCTCTTTCAAATGGCAAGCGATTTCGGCAGCATCCTCGGCCCACTTGTTGCCGGCTGGTTGGCGGATCGCTACTCCTACCAAGCAGCCTTCGCCATCGCCCCACTAATTCTTATCCCGGCGTTGATTCTGACGATGCGACTGGGTGAGACTCGAAGGTCCCACCTAGCTTAGCCGGGCTAATTCTCTTGACGGAGAATTGAAAGAAGTCGCAAGATCTCTAGATAGAGCCAGACCAAAGTCACGAGCAGGCCGAATGATGCACGCCACGATTCAATCGCTGGCACACCAGCCTGTACACCTTTTTGGATCTGATCAAAATCTAGAACAAAAAAGAAACTGGCAATCGCGACACCGCCAACAGCAAGTAGTAGTCCAATGCCCTGCACACCATAAAAGCCCATGCCATTTCCCACTCCAGCGAAACTGGCAATAAGGCTGACCAGGCCCAGGATCAAGTAACCAATAGCAGCGCCCATCAGCATCTTTGTGAAACGAGGAGTAGCGCGGAGTCTGCCGCTTGAGTAAAGGAAGAGGATCCCACCGAATGCAGCAACCGTTCCAATAACGGCTTGGCTCACGATCCCGTTGTAGAGCGAGTTGTATAGATGGCTAATTACACCAACGACCAACCCTTCGCAGACCGCGTAGGCGATCACGAGAACTGGCCGCACGGTCTTGCTGAAACTGTTGACCATCGCGAGAGCAAAACCTGCGATAACTCCGATCATCAGGAAACCAGCGCTGAAGTTCAACTTCCAGGCAAGACCCGCCGTTACCACAAGAACTGCCAGGAGCAGACCAGTCTTGGCTACGACATCATCGATCGTCATCCGACCGGTTTCAATCGGAGTAGCGCTTGGGCCGGCATAAGTCTGCTCGAAGGCAGCGAAGCCCTCTCTGCTATAGGCCTTAGTAAGTACTGGATTGCTGCTTTCCATCTGCGTTCCTTTCGATTCTGTTGTACCCCCGGTGGGGTTCGAACCCACGCTGGAGCGATTTTAAGTCGCTTGCCTCTACCGCTGGGCTACAGGGGCTCGTCGGCAAATCTACTGGTTGGCCAGGCTAGCCGCCGAACCGAGCACCCCATCCAGCATCGCCTCGGTCAATCGTCTCGTATAGGTGTTCTGCTGACTTGGGTGGTAAGAGGCGAGCAGGATGCGCCCATCGGTTAACTCAACCCTGGCTCCATGGGAAAAGCGTGGTTTTGGCTTGGGAATCACCTTAAGGGTGGCTAAGAGCGCATCCCAGGCAAAAGCTCCGAGCGCGACGTAAACCTGCGCATTGCTCAATAATGTCAATTCGCGAGAAAGCCACGGACGACAAGTGTCTCGCTCTATCGTCGTGGGTGCATTTGCCGGCGGGGCACAACGGACCGCAGCAATCATCCGAGTATTCAGTAACTCCTGACCATCAGATGCGCTGACGCTCGTAGCGGTTTTCGCCAGACCGACCCGATGCAGTGAGGCAAATAACCAGTTTCCCGATTCATCGCCAGTAAAGATACGACCCGTTCGATTACCACCATGAGCTGCTGGCGCTAGACCTACGATCACGATCTGCGCGTCGGATGGGCCAAAACCAACGACCGGACGAGCCCAATACTCTTCTCCGACAAAAGCCCTGCGCTTACGCACTGCCACTTCTTCGCGCCAAGCAACCAGACGTGGGCAAGCACGGCAGGCACTGATTCGTGTATCAAGGATTTTGAGCGAAGCGGCCGATGCGCAGAGACTGCGAACTTCCTCGGCATCGGTTGCAACTGATGTGCTCACGCCAAGTGCTTCCGGAAAAACTTGATGGTTCGCTCCCATGCTAAATCAGCACTCTTTGGATCGAAGACCTCTGGTCGATCACTGTTGAAGAAAGCATGGTGTGTACCTGGATAGTCGAAGAGTTCTACCTGGCCGCCTGCTGCCTCGATCGAAGATTTGGCCAATTGAATTCCCGGCGCCTTGGAAGTCCCGTCTGATTCACTGCAATGAATAATCGCAAATTTCTCTTGGTAATTCTGCCATTTTGGCGCCATCCGCTCCCATGGGATACCAGGATAGAAAGCAACACCTGCCACGACCTGCGGTGCAAGTGTTGCGCTCCAAAGTGCCAAGGAACCGCCCATGCAGAAGCCAACGGTCCCGATGCGCCCACTCGAGCTGCTCGGAAGTGAAGCAAGATAATTGGCAGCACCTGAAATGTCTGCGGCAGCAGCATCCATCGCCAAACCCATCATCAACTTGCTTGCCTCATCCGGTTCGGTCGTTGCGACGCCGTGGTAGAGATCAGGGGCGAGGGCGACAAAGCCCGCTTCAGCAAAGCGGTCAACAACGTCAGTGATGTGCCCAACCAAGCCCCACCACTCTTGAATTACAACAACGCCAGGACCGGTGCCGCTTTCTGGGACCGACAAATAACCTTCGCAAGTACCACCATTACTCGGAAAAATTACCTTTGATCCCATAACGCACCTATCTCTCTGCTAGTCCCCACGTCATCCCATCGAGAATGTCGTGTTCGCTTGCCACGAATCCGCTCGCCCGCGTGGTATCGATTACCCGAGATAATACGAGTGCGCCAGCCGCAATGACATCTACTCTCCCAGGATGCATATAAGGCAAGGCAGCCCGCTCCGCCTGGTTGAGGTGAGCCAAGCGAGTTGCCACCAGGTGAGTTTGAGCGGCGCTGATCCGGCTGAGATGCAGAACATCAGGGTCATATCTGGGAAGGTCGAGGGCGGCAGCCGCAACCGTTGTCGCAGTTCCAGCAACAGCGACTAACGTCTTCGCCTGAGTAATTGGCACTGCAAGGCCTGCCCGCGCGATTGCCTCGTCAATATCGACACGAGCAGCCGCCAATTCACCCTCACTCGGCGGATCATGGTGAAAATGGCGTTCGGCCATTCTCACGCACCCAATGTCGACGCTAATCGCCGCTTCAACTTCCTTCGTACCAAATACGAATTCGGTCGACCCGCCCCCGATATCGACTACCAGAAACGGCCCTTGATCGACAGGCAGTTCTCTCGTTGCACCGACGAACGATAGATGCGCCTCCTCGGTCCCACTAATAACTTCAGGGCTCAAGTGAAGTATCGCCTCGACACCGTCGACGAATAGCGCACGGTTGCTGGCATCTCGGGAAGCACTCGTCGCACAGAATCTCACCCTCTCTGCCTTAAAGCGGGCGATTTCGGAGGCGTAATGTGCCACCGCCTCTAAGGTGCGCTTTACCGCGCTGGGTGCGAATTGACCCGTCCGATCTACACCTTCGCCGAGACGCACGATCCGCATCTGTCTGGTCACTTCAACGAAAGTGTCTTTACTAAAATCAATATCGGCAATCAGAAGTCGAATCGAGTTGGTGCCGCAATCAATTGCTGCTACTCGCATGTGCTCCCTCGCCACCAATCGGGAAGGAGTGCGACCGCTTGATCACCTAGAGGATTTACGCCAGGCCCTTCGGCTAATGAATGGGCGACTAATACATGTAAACACTTCACGCGAGTCGGCATCCCCCCAGCCGAGATTCCATCTATCTCAGGGACTGAAATTCCGAGGGCTGCTCTCGCCGCCAAATAATCATCATGTGCGGCGTGATATGCGCCAACTAGTTCGGGATCGCTATCAAGTGCGGCATTCATGGAGACCATCAGGCCGTTTGATTCGAGCGTTGAGATTGCTCCCGTCAGCCTCGGACAGGTCGCGTAATAAAAAGTAGGGAACGGAGTGCCGTCGTCTAGTCGAGGAACTGTCTCGACTACATCCGGTTTGCCGCAGGGACAACGATGAGCAATCGCGTGAACCCCTCTAGGGGGTCGACCGAGTTGACGTCCGATGCACTCGATATCCCGAGCGTCAATGGTTGGTACTACGTAACTCATCGAGATGACGATCCAACATTTGCTACCAGTTGGATCGACGAAACTAGTCTTTGATACCAAGCGGCCTGCGCCGGTAAATTAGCGGCGATGGCTGCACTAGATGAGGCTGCCGTCTTGGTCTTACTCGAATCGATCACGATGTACTGCGTCTCCCCAGGCATGACGAAGTGGAGACGAGCCCTGGCCTGGGTCTTGATGTAGGCGGGGTCGCGCCAACGCTCAAGTTCGGCGCGTGCTTGCTGCACTTGTGCCTGGCTTGCGCTGAGTTTATGTTGAAGCGCAGATATCTGCGCCCTTTGGGCGAAATAACGCTGCGCAGGCGCGGCCAGAAGCAGGGCAAGCATAAAAACCACTACCGCCAAGGCGACTGCTCTGGCGTTGAGACCGTTAAGTCGTTCGCTCACGCCTCAAAACGCGGGAAGGCGCCCCTGCCCGCGTATCGCGCGGCATCGCCCAACTCATCTTCGATGCGAAGGAGCTGGTTGTATTTGGCTACCCGTTCGCTCCGCGCTGGCGCTCCGGTCTTGATCTGTCCGCAATCCGTGGCAACCGCCAAGTCGGCGATCGTTACATCTTCGGTTTCACCGGAACGGTGGCTCATCATGCAGCGGTATCCACTGCGATGGGCGAGAGCGACTGCATCGAGTGTTTCGGTCAAGGTTCCGATTTGATTTACCTTTACCAGCAGGGCGTTAGCGGTGCCAAGTTTGATTCCTTTAGCCAAACGCTGGGGGTTTGTCACGAAGAGATCGTCGCCAACGATTTGGACTCGAGATCCGAGCGCAGATGTGATTTGTGCCCAGCCATCCCAATCATCTTCATCGAGCGGGTCTTCGAGCGAGACCAGCGGATACTGGTCCACTAGGGAGGTGTAGTACTCAATCATTTGGTCGCTACTTCGCTTCTCGGATTCGAAGGCGTACTTGCCTTCGCTGAAGAATTCAGTTGCGGCCACGTCGACGGCGAGCGCAATATCTTTACCTGGCTTGAAGCCAGCGACTGTGATTGCTTCGAGAATGAGATCGAGTGCTGCGCGGTTATTCGTCAAGTTCGGCGCGAATCCACCCTCATCCCCAATGCTGGTTGCTAACCCATGTTTTTTGAGCACCGATTTGAGTGCGTGGTAGACCTCAGCGCCCCAACGTAAACCTTCGTGGAATGTTGCTGCGCCAATTGGGGCAGCCATGAACTCTTGAATATCGACGTTCGTGTCGGCGTGAGAGCCGCCATTCAGAATGTTAAGCATCGGGACTGGGAGCGTGTGTGCGTTCGGGCCACCGATGTAACGAAAGAATGAGAGGTCGGCGCTATCCGCGGCTGCTTTTGCTACCGCGAGTGAAACACCAAGGATGGCGTTGGCGCCAAACTTTGCCTTATTTGGTGTGCCGTCTAAATCAATCATCTCCTGATCGATCAGGCGTTGGTCGTCTGCATCAAAGCCGAGCAATTCCGGAGCGATCTCATCTTCAATCGCTTCGATCGCCTTGAGTACCCCTTTGCCGCCATAACGAGCCTTGTCACCATCGCGCAATTCCACTGCTTCAAAGGCTCCCGTTGAAGCCCCGCTCGGCACTGCGGCGCGGGCCAGCGTGCCATCGTCAAGAATTACCTCGACCTCAACGGTGGGGTTTCCACGTGAATCAAGGATTTCACGAGCGAAAATGGCTTCGATACTCGCCACAACTTCTCCTAAGTTTGAGTTGGTCCTATTCTACGGTTTCTGCGGTCTGCCCTGAACGAATTGCTCCGAAGCCTTGACCTGCACCGCATATTTACGGGCTGCACCGCGGAGAGCTGCCTCGGCGTCGATTCCATTTTTCGCCGCCAGTGCGACTACTCGTAGCAAGAGTTCGCCCACGCTCTCCTGTGTGATTGGTTCCTCAAACGAGATTTGCTCAGGAATCGAAACCTCGATTCCGTGACTATTGGCCCGGTGAATCAACTTGGCAGCCAGAAGAAGCGCCGGCTGGCCCATCGGAACGCCATCGAGCGCAGACGTCCTGCCCTTCTCGGAAGCCTTCAACTGCTCCCAATTTTTGGCGACTTCTTCCGCGCTCGTGGCTACAGCGCCACCAAAGACATGAGGATGGCGCATCACAAGTTTGGAAATTATTCCGTCGGCAACGGCATCAATGTCAAAGGGTTGGGTCTCGTCCTCGCTTGCAATCCTGGCATGGAAGACGACTTGGAGAAGAACATCGCCCAACTCCTCCTTGAGGGAATCGCGGTCATTGCTCTCAACGGCGTCTACTAACTCATGGGCCTCTTCTAATAGATATGCAAGGAGCGACTCGTGGGTCTGTTCTGCATCCCAGGGGCAGCCACCCGGCGATCGCAGTCGATCCATGATTGCGACCAGTTCGAGTAAGCGTTCCCCAGGGGGCATTGAGAACCTCTACTTCTTCTTGACGGCGCCGCCGGTAGTGTCAACCGCGACGATGTCTGCTGTGTTCGCATCCCACGTGCCATAACGTGGATTGACGCTCACTTTGGCTTTCTTTCCAGCGTCAAGAACGGCTTGCTGGACGGCGGCACCTCGTTGTTGATCGCCGGCCGTACCAACTGCCGCAGTCGGAGCTGCAGCAGTCCCGATCCTCTCTTCATAAGTGATATCACGCAGATAGAGGTCGAAATCCTCTGTGGCGATGCCCGCGTTCGCCAATGCGTTAGGAAGTTTTGCCTCGCCACCCAATTGGTCGATGATCGTTTTCCGGCGAGCCGCGATATCACTAGGCGAAATGGTGATGCCGTGTGTCGTCGCGGCCTCTTTCAAGAGCACACTGAGTAAGAAGAAACGGAGTTGATTCCGCGGTAGGTCTCCCGCCTTTGGATCAGCTGGTAAGGCAGCAACTTTTCGCGCGGCATTAATAGAGTTGACGCTTGCTTGCAATTGATTGATCGTGATCTTTTCGCCACCGACCGTCGCGGCAATGCCAACCGACGAAGAGCAGGCGCTCAGACCAAGCGCCACGACGGCGAGCGCTCCCACTATTCGCGACACGCGACCCATGCGACCAAAAACCTTCACGATCTCTCCTTGACGTTGGTTGACTTACAACTTATTTGATGGCCGCGATTACTCTGCTCGCCCAACTCAAAATTTCTCCCTCAAAGGGCCCGCCGGAACCAAGTGGTGCTCTACTTCTTGGAACCAACAGGATCTTGGCAGCCGTCTTCATAATCGATCCTGGGTACAGCCTACTCAGGCGGAGAGCCGCCGATTCCGCCAGGACCACTGGGGCAAATCGGACGGTTGCCCCTTGGGCAATTACCTCACGCAGGCCAGCGGCCTTTGCGACCAGTCGGAATTCCGCGACGGACAGGAGGTTCTCTACTGGCTCTGGCGGCGCCCCATATCGATCGACCAACTCAGCCCGCATCTCCGCAATCTCGGCGCTGTCGGCCGCTGCGGCGAGGCGGCGATAGGCCTCTAGGCGGAGGCGTTCGACTGGGATGTACTCATGAGGTAGATGGGCATCGATCGGCAGATCGATCTTGCACTCAGCAGCCAGGTTCGGCTCGCCTCGGTACTCGGAGACCGCCTCGCCCACCATCCGCATATATAGGTCAAAACCCACGTCGGCGATGTGACCGGATTGCTCGCCGCCGAGGAGATTGCCTGCCCCGCGAATCTCAAGGTCCTTCATGGCAATTTGCATTCCGGCTCCAAGATCGGTGTTAGCTGCAATCGTTGCGAGGCGATCATGGGCTGTCTGGGTGAGCGGCTGTTCTCGGGGATAGAGGAAATAGGCATAGGCCCTCTCGCGCCCGCGCCCGACCCGGCCTCTGATTTGATGAAGTTGGGAGAGGCCAAAACGATCCGCACGCTCAACGATAAGCGTGTTTGCGTTCGCAATATCGATCCCGCTTTCGATGATCGTCGTCGAGACCAGAACATCAAACTCCTTCTCCCAGAATGCGACGATCACCTTCTCCAGGACATCCTCATTCATCTGCCCATGTGCCACGCGAATGCGGGCCTCAGGAATTTGGTCCTGCAACCTGATCGCAGTCTTCTCGATAGATTCCACACGATTGTGGACATAGAAGACTTGGCCATCTCGTAACAACTCACGGCGAATTGCGGCACCAATCTGCTTCTCCTCATAGGGGCCTACATAGGTGAGAACTGGATGGCGCTCTTCGGGGGGCGTCGTGATTGTGGACATCTCTCGAATCCCAGTAACTGCCATTTCCAATGTTCTTGGAATTGGAGTTGCCGACATCGACAACACATCGACGTGGACCCGCAAATGCTTTAACGCCTCTTTATGCTCAACGCCGAACCGCTGCTCCTCGTCGACTACGACCAGGCCAAGGTCCTTGAACTTCACATCCTTGGATAACAAGCGGTGGGTTCCGATGACCACATCGACGCTACCTGATTCAAGACTGGCCAAGACTTCGGCGGATTCCTTTGCACTCTGAAAACGCGAAAGCCCAGCGACCTTCACTGGAAAACCCGAGTACCTTTCCGTGAAAGTGTTGAGGTGTTGTTGCACGAGAAGAGTTGTCGGGACCAAGATGGCCACCTGTTTGCTGTCTTGGACCGCCTTGAAGGCCGCGCGCACCGCTATCTCGGTCTTGCCATATCCAACATCCCCACAGACGATCCGATCCATCGGATATGGCTTCTCCATGTCGGCTTTTACTTCCTCGATCGTCCCGAGTTGGTCGGGTGTCTCCACGAATGGGAAAGCATCCTCGAGTTCACGTTGCCAGGGAGTGTCAGGTGAGAAGGCGAATCCTGGAGCGCCGGTGCGAGCCGCATATAGTCTGATCAATTCGCCGGCTATCTCGCGGACTGCTTTTCTTGCCCGTCCTTTGGCTTTCTGCCAATCCGCGCCACCCATATGGTGGACCGTTGGCGCTTCACCGCCGACGTAACGAGTGATCAGATCCAGCGAATCGGTTGGAGCAAACAGGAGATCGCCGGGCAGGCCCCGCTTGCTAGGCGCGTACTCGATGACCAGGTACTCGCGCATGGCGCCGGCAACCGTGCGCTGGACCATCTCGACGAACCGTCCAACGCCATGATGCTCATGTACAACGTAATCGCCAGGCTGTAACTGCAATGGATCAACGACATTTCGCCGACGCGAGGGCATCTTCCGCAAATCTCTTGTTGAGCCGCGCTGCGTTGCGATATCCGATTCGGTAATCACAGCCAATTTCAACTGCGGTGCAATCAACCCAGAGTCAAGTGGCGCAGTTGCGACGACCACAACTCCGGGTTCAAGATCTAATTTGCCTGAGACCACCAGGCGAGCGGGAATTTCATTCGAACTAAGAAGTTCAACTAGTCGCTGAGCTGGTCCATGGCCTTGGGTAAGAACCAGAGTCCGCCATTGGTCACCTGCGAATTTCTTGACATCTGCCAACGCCTTCTCTGAATCACCCCGATATGGCTCAATGGGTTGGATGGCGATCTTTGCTCTCTTTTCATCGGCGGTGAAAGGAGTCAGCGTCCACCATGGAATGCCGATCATGGCTGCGTGTTCCTCCAACTCAGCTAGGGAACGGTACGAACTTGCCCCCAGATCAATTGGAGTTGCATTGCCGGCGGCCGCGTTCGCCCAAGAGGCATCTAGAAACTCTTCACCAGTTGCTACTAGATCCACCGCTCGAGTACGGACTCGCTCTGGATCGCAGAGCAGAAGGTGCGTCCCCTTTGGCATTACGTCGAAGAGCAGTTCCATTTCATCGACCAGCACAGGAGTTAGCGATTCCATTCCTTCCACCGCAATGCCTTCGCTAACTCGACCAAGGACATCGACCAGATACGGATAAGTGCTTAACAGCGCACTTGCCCGCGCTTTCACCGAATCCGTAAGAAGCAATTCGCGACAAGGCGGAGCGATCAGACCGTTTTCAGCGACTTCGAGTGATCGTTGATCAGCGACTTTGAAATAGCGAATTTCTTCAATGCGATCTCCCCAGAACTCGATGCGGAGAGGATGTTCTTCAGTCGGCGGGAAGACATCGACGATGCCACCGCGCACCGCAAATTCGCCGCGTCGCTCGACCAACTCGGTACGAACATATGCCGCTTCAGCCAGTCTGCGAACGAGGGTATCGAGCGCTATCTCATCGCCAGTAAGAACCGTTACCTGCTCAAGTTCGCCAAGACCACGGACGAACGGTTGCAGGATGGCACGAATTGGCGCAACGACAACGCGGATCGCACCTTCTTCAGGATGACTAAGGCGGCGCAGAACGCTCAAACGTTCACCGACCGTATCGGTGCGCGGGCTCAGGCGTTCATGGGGAAGCGTCTCCCACGCCGGAAAGAGAGCAACCTCGCTCGGGGTGATTAACGCGCCTAGTGCAGAGGCGAGGTCAGCGGCCTCCCGGCCAGTTGCGGTCGCCAGAAGGAGCGGCGTTCGCATTGCAAGCACCGCGGCCAGAAAAGGGTAGATCGGGGGCGCTGCGGTGATCTCATACTTTTCGGAGCGCCCAATCTCAGATAGAGCGTCCGCTAAACCAGCATCCCCAGCCAGAATTGGGAGAAGCTCGGCCAGGTAGGACGTGATCGGAGCGCTCATTGCACCTTCCTCGCAGCACAAAAGCCCCAAACTCTCGAAAGAGAAGAGGGGTTAGATGGCAATTCTAGGCGTTGGGCCAGCCATCTGAGAGACTGCTCCTGGACAGCGCCGTCCAGGCCTCTGAGCAATCCCCAACTGCATACGGAGCTATGAGTGTCCACTCCACCAACGATGACTTCCGAGGATGTCGACTCCGCCCTCAGGGCGGACGTTCGTCGACTTGGCGACCTACTTGGCGAAACCTTGGTCCGTCAGGAGGGGCAGCCGCTCCTCGAGTTGGTCGAGTCAGTACGGAGAATTACCCGTGAGGCGAAGGCGATCAGTGGGGGCACCCAACTTCTGGGCAGCGTAGATATTGAAACGAGCATCACGCTAGTACGCGCCTTCAGCAACTACTTTCAACTGGCCAATATCGCCGAGCAAGTCCACCGCGCCCGGACACTCGCGGTTGAACGCGCCGATAAGGGCTCATGGTTGGGTCGAACGATCGATCGCATTGAAGAATCGGGAGTCAGACCCGAAGAAGTACGGGCGTGGGTCGAAGCTCTATCGGTACGACCCGTCTTCACTGCGCATCCCACGGAGGCGGCGCGCCGTTCGGTACTCAGCAAGTTAGCCACCATCGCAGAGTTGCTAGATAAGCCAACATCCCCCGCGCGGGCCAAACGACTCGCAGAGGCAGTAGATCTTCTCTGGCAGACCGATGAGCTACGCCTGGGAAGACCTGAACCCCTCGACGAGGCCATGAACGCTCTTTATTACCTCGACGACCTCTATCGCGATACCGTCCCTGAAGTACTTGATGCCTTCGCTAGTGAGCTTGCCCGATTGGGAGTCATTCTCTCGCCGACTTCCAGACCGCTCACATTTGGTTCATGGATTGGCGGCGATCGTGATGGGAATCCGAATGTAACTGCGAGAGTTACCTCGGACACAATAGTTCTACAAGTAGGTCATGCAATCCGAGTCGCCCTCGAAGCGCTCGATAAATTCCGTCAAGCGATCTCAATTTCGACCAGGATCTCCGGGGTCACCGAAGAGTTGCTTGCTTCGCTCGCTCTAGACCTGACTAATTTGCCGGAAGTCGAGCCGCGGTATCGCCGGCTCAACGCTGAAGAGCCATACCGATTGAAAGCGACCTGTATTCGACACCGGCTTCTGTTGACCCGGGATCGACATGCTCGGAACTTGCCGCACGCACCGGGGCGTGACTATGCAGACTCGGATCAATTCCTAGCCGATCTACTTTTGGTACGTGAATCGCTCTTAGCAAATAAGGGTGATCTGGTCGCACACGGTTCGCTGGAACGCTTGGTTCGCACGGTAAGCGCCTTCGGTCTCCACCACGCGACCCTAGATATTCGCGAGCATTCGGATGCTCATCATCATGCTATTGGTCAATTGTTCGACAACACTGGCGAGTCCCCCAGTGGATACGCGACGCTCGGACGCGATGACCGATTCGAACTTCTGAAGCATGAACTAGCCGGGCGTCGCCCGCTCGCGACATCGACAGTCCGCCTGGATGAGAGGGGCAAGAACACCTTTGACACTTTCATAGCCATCAACGATGCCCTCTCCCGCTTTGGTCCCAAGGTCATCGAGTCGTACATAGTCTCGATGACTCGGGGTGCTGACGATCTCTTAGCCGCAGTGATACTTGGTCGTGAATCAGGCTTGATTGACCTGCATGGAAACCAGCCTTTCGCCCGAATCGGCTTTGTTCCACTACTTGAGACGATCACAGAACTTCGTTCGGCCGATGAGATCCTCGATGCACTTCTTTCTGATCCTTCATACCGGAAACTTGTGCATCTCCGCGGAGATGTACAAGAGGTGATGCTCGGATATTCAGATTCGAATAAGGATGCCGGAATCACCACCAGCCAATGGGAAATTCACCGAGCCCAACGACGACTTCGCGATGTCGCGATGCGCCACGGCGTCCGGCTTCGACTTTTCCACGGCCGTGGAGGCAGCGTCGGACGCGGCGGTGGCCCAACTTATGACGCGCTACTCGCACTTCCATGGGGCTCACTCGAAGGTGAAATCAAATTGACTGAGCAGGGCGAGGTAATCAGCGACAAATATTCCCTGCCAGCACTTGCCCGCGAAAATGTGGAACTAGTTCTCGCCGCCGCACTTGAAGCAACAGTTCTGCACCGCGCCCCTAGGCAGAGCCCAGATGTCCTTTCGCGTTGGGATTCCTGCATGGACCTGATTAGCCAATCGGCATTCGCGTCATACCGGACACTCATTGATCAACCGAGGCTGCCTGAGTACTTCAACGCCTCAACACCTGTCGAGCAACTGAGCGATCTCCATCTTGGTTCTCGGCCAGCACGACGGCCCGATACCGAAGGCGATCTTTCTAGTCTGCGCGCGATCCCCTGGGTCTTTGGGTGGACTCAATCGCGCCAGATCGTCCCTGGCTGGTTTGGAGTCGGATCAGGCCTGGCTGCTGCCCGGGCCGCGGGCCTTGAACCGATCATGAAACAGATGCTAGAAGAGTGGCACTTCTTCGCTACCTTCATCAGCAATGTCGAAATGACTGCCGCAAAGACCGACTTGAAGATGGCCAGGCATTACGTGGATTCGCTAGTTGACCCAGCCTCCCATGGAATCTTCCATTTGATCGAGGCCGAATTTGAACTGACGGTCGCTGAGATTCTTCACCTGACTAGTCAATCGAGCATTCTGGCCGATCAGCCAATTCTGGCTCGCACATTGGGTGTGCGTGATGCCTATCTTGCACCGCTCCATCTCTTACAAGTCTCGTTGCTGAAGCGGATTCGTGAAGCGGAGGCAAATGGGCTTGAACCCGACCCACAATTGAGCCGGGCAAATCTGTTAACGATCAATGGAATAGCAGCCGGGCTACGCAACACCGGATGAGTTTAGTTGTATCGCTGCTGGGTTTCGTCTAAGCCCAGACGTATCAGCGACTCGACTGCATCTGCTGCGCGCGCGATGGCAAGCGGAAGCAATTGGCGTTCGACGTTGCTAAATGGCTTGAGGACAAAATCGGCTGGATCTTGTGCTCCCTGGGGGCGTCCGATTCCAAAGCGCAGCCGGAAGTAATTTGGAGAGCCAAGTGATTTGGTGAGGCTCTTGAGGCCATTGTGACCGTTGTCGCCGCCACCTTCTTTGAGACGAAGTGTCTCAAATGGCAGATCGAGTTCATCGTGAACCACAACCAAATGGTCTAACTGAATCTTGAAAAACGAAACGAGCGCATTTACCGGACCACCTGATTCATTCATATAAGTCCGCGGCTTCGCCAGAATCACCCGTATTGCATCATGACCGACGCCTAGTCGACCTTCGAAAACATCAGCGCGTGATTTATGTGCCGAGAATTTCCCGCCAATTCGCGAAGCTAGTTCGTCAACAACCAGATAACCCGCATTGTGACGCGTAGTCGCATACTCGAGCCCGGGATTACCAAGACCTACAACGAGCCAGTGCGCGTCATCGGTCATGGTGGGTCAGGAAGCCTCGACAGGCGCAGCAGGAGCCGCTTCAGTTGCTTCGATCGCTTCAACAACCGTAGGTTCCTCGGCGGTTGGGCGGTGGCTTACGTGTACGACAACCAAATCGGCGGGCGATACCAGAGTGACGCCAGCGGGTAGAACGACATCGCCGGCAGTTGCTGATGTACCAGCGGCCAGGCCAGTGATGTCGAGCATCAATTCAGTTGGAATCTTGGCGGCATCAGCTTCGACTTGGATTGTGTTATTTACGTGCTCAAGAATGCCATCGCGCTCGTGCTCGCCAGTGGTGTGTACAGCGACGTCGACGGTCACCTTCTCGCCTCGGTTGACGACGACTAGGTCAAGGTGCTCGAGGTTTCCCTTGATTGCGTGGCGAATAACGGCCTTAGGAAGAGCCAACTGAGACTCAGAACCGATCTGAAGATCGAGAAGCACGTTGGAGTTCTTTAGCGCGAGCATCAACTCGTGAGCAGGCAGAGTGATGTGTCGAGGAGTCGAGCCGTGACCGTAAACGACGGCTGGTACTTGACCTGCGACCCGGGTGCGACGCGATGCGCCCTTGCCGAATTCGGTACGGGTTGTCGCGGTGATCTTTACCTCAGCCATTTGCTTGCTCTCATTCGGTTCGCGGATCTGGACGGTGCGCCAGCGAAGGGCGCATTAGCGACCAACCGCGTCGATAACGGAGGGGTAAGCCTCCCTCGCCGGAGCAGGCCGTAAAGATACCGCACCCAACCCCGGAGCGGAAAATCGTCCTCCTGTGACAACCCCCGCCGAGCGGTGGCTCCGCTCATGCCGAGCGGTGGCTCCGCTCATGCTGAGCGGTGGCTCCGCTCAGGAGTGGCCGTCGAAGAGGCTGGTGACCGAGCCGTCGTGGAATACCTCAGTGATTGCCCTCGCGATCAACGGGGCAATCGAGAGCACCGTGAGCTTTTCAAAGCGACGCTCTGGCGGAATCGGAAGCGTGTTTGTGATCACAACCTCGCTCACCCGAGACTTACTCAAACGCTCCACGGCGGGTCCGGATAGAACTCCGTGGGTAGCAGCAACCATCACTTCTGTTGCGCCACCTTCGATAAGTGCATCAACAGCTTTGCTAATGGTGCCTGCAGTATCGATCATGTCGTCGATAACCACGCATGTACGTCCAGCCACGTCGCCGACGACGCGACCAACCGTGGATTCGTTAGGCACCAGCGGATCGCGAGTCTTATGAATGAAAGCGATCGGACAACCACCAAGCAGATCGCTCCAACGTTCCGCGACGCG
>Ga0209514_10001633_pt1 | contig 37701 bp, 35 predicted proteins | sample Subgrocontami58m_FD_187452 | JGI IMG/M metagenome (GOLD analysis project Ga0209514, IMG submission 187452) | Subsurface groundwater microbial communities from S. Glens Falls, New York, USA - GMW37 contaminated, 5.8 m (SPAdes) (version 3) | ecosystem: Environmental > Aquatic > Deep subsurface >...
TCATCGAGAGCCATTTTCACCTCGACAAGGCGATGATCGTCGATCGCGTGCCGATGCAGCCCGACCGTATGGTCCGCGATCATATGAAGCGTACCGCTTCGATCAAGCACACCTTCACCGCGGAAGACATCTACGCGCGGGCCGAAGCGACCATCGAGCAGTGCGTTCTGCACGGCGTCACGCATATGCGGACTCAGGTTGAGGTCGACCCGAATGTGGGACTGCTCGGGTTCGAGGTGATTGAGCAGCTTCGCAAGGATTACGCCTGGGCGATCGATATCCAGCCGTGCGTGTTTCTGCAGGAAGGTTGGACCGATGTGCCGGGCGCCGATGAGAACCTGGTGCACTGCCTGGATCGTGGCGCGCCGGTGGTGGGCGGCGGCATCCGCTATGATAAAGACGGGCCCGGTCAAATTCGTCGCGTTTTCGAGTTGGCGCAGCACTATGATGTTGACGTGGATTTCCATCTCGACGGCGGACATGACGTGAAAACTCCGGATTACCCGCAGGTTTGCGAGATCACGGACCGGATGCGGTGGCAGGGAAGGGTCGCATTCGGGCACGGGTCCAGATTTTCCTGTATGCCGGTCAAAGAGCAGGCAGCCGTGGGCAAGCGGCTCGGAGAGTCCGGAGTGTCGCTCGCGGTCCTGCCGGCGACTGACCTCTTCAATAGCGGACGCCATATGGAGTACAGCGTGATGCGCGGCGTGACCGACGCCAATACGCTCATCGAACACGGCGCGAACTGCACGCTATCGACCAACAACGTGCTGAACCCGTTTACGCCCTACGGCGATTGTTCGCTGACGCGGATCGCCAATCTTTATGCCAATGTCGTTCAGAGGTATGGGCCGAAGGACCTGGGCGTTTGTTTCGAGATGATCACGGAGCGGGCGGCGAAGGTGATGCGGCTCAGCGATTACGGTATCGAGGTCGGTAAAGCAGCGGACCTGGTGGTGTGGGACGAGGAATTGCCGTCCGACGTTATCGCCAAATGTGCGTTGCCGCTCGCCGGCTTCAAGCGCGGCCGCCGCATATTTCTGCGTGAATTGCCGACTCTTCAACGGCCCCGATAATATTCAACTCCAAGGCTGATATGTCCCGACACCTTCGAATTGCGGCGGCACAGTTAGGGCCGCTGCACCTGTCCGACACGCGAACTGCGGCTACGACGCGGCTGGTGAGATTACTGCGCGAGGCCCATGGCATGGGTGCGAAGTTTGTGGTGTTTCCCGAACTCGCGTTTACGACGTTTTTTCCACGCCATTGGTACCAAGACATCAACGAAGTCGACCGCAGGTTCTTCGAGTCCACGATGCCGTCCGCGGAAACACAGCCGCTTTTCGAGGCAGCGAAGCAGCTCGGCATCGGGTTCTATATCGGGTATGCGGAGCTCACCCAGGAGGAAGGCCGCACGCGCCGCTTTAACACCGCGATCCTGGTCGGTCCGGATGGTGCCATCGCAGGCAAGTACCGCAAAATCCACCTCCCCGGCCATGCGGACCATAAGCCGGAAGCTGCTTTCCAGCACCTGGAGAAAAAATATTTCGAAGTCGGCAACCTGGGGTTTCGCGTCTGGCGTTTCATGAACACCATTACCGGCATGTTGATCTGCAATGACCGGCGCTGGCCCGAGGCATTCCGTGTGCTTGCGCTCCAGGGCGCCGAGGTGGTCGCCCTCGGCTTCAACACGCCGAGCGAAAACCTGAGCTATCCGGAACCGCCTGCGCTCCGTGTGCATCATCACCTCATCATGGCGCAGGCGATGGCTTTCCAGAACGCGACCTGGCTCATCGAAACGGCGAAATGCGGTTTTGAGGATGGCTATCGCATGTTCGGGCACTCGCTGATCGTCGCACCGACGGGCGAGATCGCCGTAAAATCGGCCAGCGAGGACGATGAGGTGATCTGCTTCAATGCGGACATCGATCTCGCCGCCGATCTCAAGCGCACGATGTTCAACTTCGCGGCGCACCGCCGCCCCGAGTACTACCGGCTGATCGTCGATCGCATCGGCGTTGAAGTCACGCCCGCAAAGGGTCCGTGAGAAGGATCATTGCAACGGTATGCCTGCCGCTATCGCCGGTGCCGCGCTACGCGCCAGTTGAAACTTTCCACAGTTCGTTTATAGTCGCATCCGATAATTTCTACCCACAGCTCCCGGCCGCCAATTTTCCGCAGCTGGCGCCCGCATTTGCTCTCACAGAACAGGATTTCGGATGAATAAACCTTTGGCAAAGCGTCCGCGTCGCTTCCAGATAAGCCGGAAAGGAGAACTGACTTACGATGATCATCGTTTTGCGTGCCTGATTCAGGATATGAACACCAAGGGCGTGTTCTTTTTCTGTAGCCATGATCTTGCGACAGGGCAGGAGCTCGAGGTGAGCTTCGAACTCGCACCGGGGTTGGATTTCAGTGCCAGGATCAAGGTAAGGCATTTCAGCGGCGGGCGGGGCGGCGCGGAGCTCATGGAAGTCGATCCCCGCTCGCGGAGCAACTGGAATCAGTTTATGGAAGCCAATTTTTACGGTCAGTTAATGACCCCCGAAAGACGCATACGATTGTAAGCCTGGCGAGCCGTTGAGGCTGCGCTGTGAAATCGCAGGAATGTGGCGCCGCCCGGATCTTAGCGGTGCAGATCGCGGCTGATGAATTCGCCGTTCAGCGGCCACGAGAGTTCGCTCGCCAGGAACACGACGATATTCGAGAAATCGTTCGCCTGATAGACAAACCCCGCCGCGAGCAGGCGCTTGATGTCTTCCTCGCTCTTGCCGACTCGCCACAGCGGCGTGTCGGTTGCGCCGGGTCCGAAACAGTTGATGCGCACGCCCGTGTCCTTGAGTTCGAGCGAGACTGCGCGCGTGAACCCGATGATCCCCGCTTTCGAGGCCGAATAGGCTGATCCTTTGGGCTGGCCCCGGATCCCCGTTCCCGAGGCCGTGCTCAGGACGATGCCGCGCTTGCGGGGCAGCATGCGCCGGACCGCGGCGCGCGCACCCAGGAACACGCTCCTGAGATTGAGCGCGATCACCGCGTCCCACTCTTCCTCCGACATGTCCACCAGCGACACGCGCGGAAACACGCCGGCAATGTTGAGCAGCACGTCGAGCGGCCCGAATTCCGCCTCGGTGCGATCGAGCAGCCGCTCGAACTCCGCGGACCTGGTGACGTCCGCATGCACCGCGATGGCGCGGCCGCCGGCTTTGACGATCTCATCGGCGGTGGCCTTAGCGGCATCGAGATTGATATCGGCGACGGCAACGGCCGCGCCCGCTTTCGCCATGGCGAGGCCGTAACAGCGGCCCAGCCCGCCGCCGCCGCCGGTCATGGCGATGGATTTGCCTTCGAGCAGTTTCATGCGTTTTCCTTTGTGATCGGTGAAATTCGATAGCATAATGGAAATGCAGCGCGCGAAGGTATTGCTGCCCCAACCAGACGACACACCGATCCAGAAGGAGAGATGATGAAAGCCACGAAGATCATGAAAGCTGCAGGCCTGCTGCTTGCTGCGTTGTACTTGCCCGCGCTGCCGCAGGCGGGTGCCCAGGAGTATCCGTCGCGGGCGATACGCATGGTCGTCCCCTGGCCGCCCGGCGGCATCACCGATGTCATCTCACGCGGTCTGGCCGCGAGTCTTTCCGATTCGCTCGGGCAGCAGGTGGTCATTGACAACCGGCCGGGCGCCGCCGGCAACCTGGGCGTGGGCATCGTCGCGAAAGCCCTGCCGGACGGCTACACGATAATGATGACCGACGTGCCGAGCTTTGCGATCAGTGCGACCCTTTACACGAAGCTGCAGTACGATACATTCAAGGAAATCGAGCCGATTGCGCTGCCGTCACAATCGCCACTGGTGCTGGTCGTAAATCCCAAGCTTGGCGTCAAGACAATCCGGCAACTGATCGAATACGCCAAGGCGCGTCCCGGCGAGCTCTCCTTCGCGTCTTCCGGCCCGGGTTCGATTACGCACTTGACCGCGGAACGGTTCAAACGCGACACCAACGTGAACCTGTTGCACGTGCCCTATAAGGGAGGCGCGCCGGCCACGGCTGCCCTGGTCGCGGGGGAATCGGGGATGTATTTCGCGTGCATTTCAGCCGCCATTCCCTACATGAAGTCGGGAAGGCTGCTGGCTCTGGGCATCACCTTGCCCAAGCGCTCGCCGGTGTATCCCGACGTTCCGGCGGTGGCTGAAGCCATCCCCGGGTTCGTCATGGGATGCAACACCGGGTTCTTCACGACCGGCGGCACGCCGCGCGCGATCGTCGATCGGCTGCATGCCGAAGCGATGAAAGCAGTCGGACAGCCGAGAATGAGAGAACTGCTGATCTTGAACGCGGCTGAGTCGGCGCCGTTCACGCAGCCCCAGTTCAAGGAATACGTGGCCAGGGAAGTCCGCGAGTGGGGCGAGGTGGTACGCGCGGCGGGGCTGAAGGTGGAATGAATCACACCGGAGCGATGGATATCAACGAAGTCTTTCGCGGCGGCGCGCGAAGCGTTGAGTTCCTTGATCAGATCAACAAGGCTTCGATCGTGATGCTGGACGGGGCCGGGATCGTGCCGCATGCGGTTGCCGGCCGCATCGCAAAGGGAATCGCGCAGGTGATCGCGCAGGAGCGCGCGTCGCCGCGGCAGCGCTCCGCCGACTACCTTGACTACGAGCACCGGTTGCTGGCGGTGGCGGGCCCGGACGCCTCGCGGCTGCACACCGGGCGCAGCCGTCAGGACATCGCGTCGACCATCGCGCGCATGAACCTGCGCGACGGGTTGCTCAAGGTATGCGAAGCGCTGGCGATCGCCCGCGACAAGCTGCTCGTGCTCGCGGAGCGGCACCAGGAAACCATCATTCCCGCCTACACCCACGGCGTGCAGGCGCAGCCCACGACCTTCGCACATTACCTGCTCGCGCTGGGTTCGGCGCTGGGCCGTCAAGCCGAGCGCTTGCAGCAGGCGTATCGGCGCGTCAACCAGAATCCTCTGGGAGCCGCGGCACTCGCGACGTCCAGTTTCCCGCTCGATCGCGAGCGCCTTGCCGTGCTGCTGGGTTTCGAAGGGCTCGTCGAGAATGCGTACGACGCAAACCATTTCGCACCCGTCGACAGCAGCCTCGAGGTGGCGGGCGCGCTATCGATCGCCGCCATTCAGCTCGGGCAATTCGCGCAGGACATCCATGCGCAATATTCCGACCCCGTGCCGTGGCTCATGCTTGCCACGGGGGAACTCACCGGGGTGAGCAGCATCATGCCGCAGAAGCGCAATCCCGCGGCGCTCGAACAGTTGCGCGCGCAGGCCAGCATGATGGTCGGCGACATGCAGACCGTGTTCCTCATCGCTCACAACACCCGCAGCGGCATGTTCGACTACCGCATGTACGACCCCGTGCCGAGCGCGCGGCCGCTGCAGGTCTTCAAACTGTTTCAGCAAATTCTGGATGGCATCGTGGTCAACGAGGAGCGCGCGCTGGCCGAAGTCAAAGCGGACTACTCGACGACCACCGAAATTGCGGACGCGCTGCTGCAGCGCGCCGATGTGCCGTTCCGCGTCGGCCACCATTTCGCATCCAAGCTGACCGATTACGGCCGTGCAAAGGGTCTCAAGCTGCACGAAATTTCCTATTCGGAAGCGGCCTTGATTTACGAGGCTGATACCAGGCAGGTCTTTCCTCTGAGAGAGCACGAATTCGAAGAAATCATCAGTCCCGAATACATGGTGTTCGGCCGCAAGGGCATCGGCGGTCCGCAACTCGCCGAGGTGAAGCGCATGCTGGCGCAGGAGCGCACGAAGCTGAGCGCGGATCTCGCTTGGCTGAAGGACCGGGGTGAGGACTTGGCCCGCGCTGAAGCGGGGCTCGAAACCGCGTTCACCGCCCTGGCGGGCAGCTCGCCCGCCTGATCGTCACGCGATGAGAACAGCGAGAGAAAAAGCCGGCGCGCATCCGGCGACAGCGCCAAGTCCTGGGGGCAACGGTGCGACGCGGCTGCTCGCCCGCCACGCGGCAACGCTCCGCTACGAGGTACTGCCCGCGGCGCTGGTCGCTCTGATCAAGCAGTGCGTGCTCGATACGCTGGGCGTGACCATCGGCGCAAGTGGCCTTGCACCGGAAGCAAAGCTGGTCGCCGATTACGTTACCGAAATGGGCGGCAAACCCGAAAGCACGCTGCTGGGTTTTGGAGGAAAAGCACCCGCGCCGTGGGCCGCATTTGCGAATGGAAGCCTCGGTCATATGCTGGACTACGACGATGTCGGCGCCGGCGGACACGTCAGCATCGCTACCGTGCCGGTCGCGTTTGCGATTGCCGAGAAGTTGGGACGCGTCAGCGGCCGCGATCTAATTACTGCGATCGCAGTGGGGACCGACCTGCATACCCGCCTCAACGCGGGAATCCATATTCCGGACTGGACCATCACGGAGGGCTGGTTTCCAACGCAGCTCTTCGGCTTCATGTCTGGCGCGGCGACGGCGGGACGACTGATGGGGCTCGATGAAGGGCAAATGGAGAATGCGCTCGGCATCGGTTTCAATCAGATGAGCGGCAGCCGCCAGATGGCGGTCGGCGCCGCCACTCATATGCGATCGATGCAGGCCGGGTTTTCCGGGCAGGGCGCGATCCTGGCCGCCGAACTTTCCCGGCGCGGCATCGTCGGCACGAAGCAGCCGCTGGAAGGACGCTACGGGTTGTTCAAAACGTATGTGCGGACCGAAGCGCCCGAGTGGCACGGCGTTGTCGGCGGACTCGGAACGCTTTTTCCATTGCTGGACCGGCACGGGTTCAAGGTGTGGCCTGCCTGCGGTTACACCCGCGCGACCAACACCGCGGTATTGCGTTTGCGCGATGAGCACCACCTGCGACCCTCGGATGTCGATACGATCACGGTGATCGGCGGCACGGGCGCGACCAAGCTGCTTTCGGAGCCACTCGAACTCAAGCGCCGGCCGCAACTCGCGATCGATGGCAAGTACAGCATTCCGTTCACCACTGCGGTTGCCATGGTGCGCGGCAACGTCACGCTGCGGGACTTTACCGACGACGCACTGCGCGACCCCGCGGTGCTTCGCATGGCGGACCGCGTAAGCTATCGTGAAGAGCTGGATGCGCCGCAGTTGTGGGGCGGCGACTCCGCGACGTCCCGGCCGGCGGTCGAGATCCGCACTATCGATGGCCGCGTGCTGACGTGCCGGCCCGATGGCGTGCCCGGCGATCCGCGGCATCCGGTGCCAGCGGAAGTGCTGGAGGTAAAGTTCCGGGACTGCGTCTCCTTCTCGGCGCGTCCCGTACCGGCGGAGCATATCGACCGGGCACTGGACATGATCCGCGATCTGGAAAACGTTTCCAACGTTGCCGAAATTATCGGACTGCTCTCATGACCTATCCCGATTCAGCGTCCAAATCCGCGCTGCTGCAGCAGCTCATACACCGCAAGGACAAAGTGCTGGCGGTGCTGCATCCACCGAGCGCCGCGCTCGCGCGCGTAATGGAACAGGCAGGGTGCGAAGCCGGATTCGTCGGCACCGGCGGCGTGGTCGGCGCCTACACCGGTCACGCCGATGTGGGCACGGTCACGATGATGGAATGCGTGCAGATTGCGGGCTGGATCGCGCAGAGCGTGAAGTATCCCGTGATTATGGACGGCGACACGGGGCACGGCGGCATCATGGCGGTGCGCCGCCTGGTGCGCGAATGCATCCATGCCGGGCTGGCGGGAATCCGCATCGACGACCAGCCGCTCGAGGGCAAGAGGAAGACCCAGAGCGCCGGGATGGAAGTCGTGCCGACGGCGCAGGCGATCGCCCGCTACCGCGCTGCCGTCGACATGAAAAACGAACTGGATCCCGACTTCGTGATCATGGCGCAATGCTATGCGCGCGACGCCGCGAACAGCAGTCTCGACGACTGCATCGCGCGGCTCAGGGCATATAAGGAAGAGGCAGGTGTAGATTGGGTGCAGCTCGAGTCGCCGCATTCGACCGACGAGATCAAGCTCGCGCGCGCCGCAGTCTCCGGTCCCTTCTCCTTCATGAAGGGGAAGCTGCCACGTTATCTCGGTCTCGACGAGCATTTGGCACTGGGCGTGAACATCGCGTGGTATCCGGGCTTTACCCACCATGTGATCTGGGCGGCGCTGTGGGATTTCATGCAGGATTTTCAGTCCTCGGGCATCGCGGCGTGGGAAGATTTTGTGGCGAAGCGCAAGGACCGGCCGTATCCCGTGCCGGAAGTCGGCGCCGACGGCGAGGGACTCGCGCGGCAACAGGAACTCGAGCAGCGCTATTTTTCGGCGGCGATGCTCAAAAAATATGAACGCTGAAGCCGTTCGCGCGCAAGACAAAGGTAGACCAATGGCACAAACCATGGCTGAAAAGCTGTTGTCGCGGCACAACCTGGCGGGCAAACGCGTGCAGGCGGGCGACATCATGGAGGCCCGCATCGACGGCGCGATGTGTCACTATCACGCGGCGGAACCCATGCACGACCTTGCGCTGCAGGCGGGCTTCAAGGACGGGCTGCCGCGTGTCTGGGACCCGGAGCGCGTCTTCATTCTGCTCGATCATCATCAACCGACGCTGAATCAGGCGCAGGCGGACAAGAATGCGCTGATCCGCAGGGAAGTCGAACGGCTCGGCATCAAGGTCTTTCACGACGCCGAGCCTGGCATCTGCCACCAGATGATGGCTGATTACGGCCTGATGCGGCCGGGCGAACTCGTCGTCGGCAACGATTCTCACACCATCAGCTATGGCGCGCTCAATTCCGGCGGCGCCGGCATCACGCGCGCGGACATGCTGTTCGTGCTGTTGTTCGGCGAACTCTGGTTCCAGGTACCGCAGACAGTCAAAGTGATCCTGGACGGGCGCCAGCCCGGCTACCCGATCGCCAAAGACATCATCCTGTATCTCGCCGGCCAATACGGCGACGATTTCGCCGGCAGCATGTCGATCGAGTATGCGGGGTCACTGGTGCCCGAACTCACCATCGACAGCCGCATGTGCCTCGCCGCGCATGGGGTCGAGGTGGGCGCCAAGTTTGCGCTGTTTCCTTGTGACGAAAGGACGCGCGAATTCCTGAAGCAACGGACTGACAAACCGTACGAGCCCGTTGCCGCCGATCCCGACGCTCAATACGAGAAAGAAATCCGCCTGAATGTCGATGAAATGCCGTTTGTCGTCGCCAGGCCACACCAATTCGGCAACGTATGTCCCGTCGACGAAGTCGCCGGCACGCGCATCAATCAGGCCCAGATCGGCTCGTGTGCCAATGGCCGTTACGAGGACATCGAAATCGCCGCCCGCATGCTCAAGGGCCGCAAGGTGGCCAAGGGCGTGCGCTTCCTGATTTCCCCCGCGTCGCAGCAGGTGTACCTGCAATGCCTGAAAGCCGGTCTTGTCACGCAACTCATCGAATCCGGCGCACAGGTGATCACGCCGGGGTGTGGCATCTGCCAGCCGAGGGTGGGATTTTTATCGGACGGCGAGGTTTGCATTACCGCCACCACGCGCAACTTCAAAGGGCGCAAGGGCAGCCAGCAGGCAGATATTTATCTCGGCGGCCCGCTTACCGTCACGGCTGCGGCAGTCGCGGGGCATATTGCGAATCCGAAAGAGGTGTTCGATGAGCTTTGATCTGGACCGCGTGTTGCGGGGCAGGGTCTGGAAGTTTGGCGACTCCGTCGAGACCGACGCGATCAACCCGTACTACCAGTATCCGACCATGGAAGAGTTGAAGCAGCATACCCTGGAAGTGTACCGGCCGGAATTCCCGCGGCAGGTGCAACCGGGCGATATCCTGGTGGCCGGCCGGAATTTCGGCTGCGGCTCGAGCCGGCCCGGCCTGGTGCTGCGCGAAGTGGGCATCGCCGCAATCGTCGTCGAGTCGGTATCGCGGTTGTTCATGCGCAACAGTATCGCGCGCGCGATGCCGATCTTCATGGCGCCGGGAATTACGAGCATCGTCGGCGACGGTGAAACGCTCGAGGTTGATTATCCGGCGGGCGAGGCGCGCAATCCCGCGACCGGGGCACGCGTTGCCATGCGCAGGTTTCCGCCGTTGATCGAGCGCATCGTGGGTAGCGGCGGATTGCTCGAATTCGCCCGCCAGCGCTATCTCGCGGAAACGAAAACGTAGGCGCCGCTCAGGCCGACGTCAGGTTGCCGGCGCGGCCTTGGCGAACGCGGCGGCCTCGCGTCCGGCGATGCGGCCGAACACCGAGCCTGCCATCAGTCCGGTGCTGCCCGGATAATTGAAGTAATACAGCCCGCCGACAAGTTCCCCCGCCGCATACAGTCCCGGCATCGGTTCGTCCTCCATGTCGAGCACGCGCGTGCTGGTATCGATTTTCAGGCCGCCGAACGTAAACGTGATGCCGCAACCCACCGAGTAAGCTTCGAACGGCGGCTGCTCGATGGTATTGGCCCAGTTGGTCTTGTCGATGGCAAGGCCCACCGTCGTGCGGCCGTCCTTGATGTTCGGGTCGAACGCGACATCGCGCTTGATTGCCGCGTTGTATTCGCGCACGGTTTCCAGGAATCGAACGGGGTGCACGTCCTGCATTTTCTCGACCAGCGCTTCGAGCGTGTCGGCCTGGACCTTGGTCGCGCCGCGCAGTTTGTATTCGTCGCGCATCAGGTGCTTGACCTGCGCGTCGAACACCTGCCACGCGAAACTCCCCGGCTGCTGCAGCACCACGCGCCCGTATTTGGCGTAAGTGTAATTGCGGAAGTCGGCGCCTTCATCGACAAAACGCTGGCCGTCCGCATTGACCATGATGCCGAACGGATAGCTGTGGCGGTAGCCCGCATGGGGCGATTCCACATCACCGAAATCCGCCGCGTAACGCTCCCAGGCCACGGAGTGGCAGCCGGACCATTGGCCGTAAGATTGCGCGCCCAGCTCGAGCGCCATGCTGATGCCGTCGCCCGTGTTGTAGCGGGTTCCCCGCACCTTGGCCATGTCCCAGCCCGGTCCGAGATAGCGCGTGCGCATTTCGCGGTTGGCCTCGAAGCCGCCGCATGCAAGGACCACGGCCCCGGCACGGATTTCTTCCCGCGCGCCGTTCACGATCGCGCGCACCCCTTCCACTCCCGCAGTGCCCTGCAGCAACGCCGTCGCCCTCACACCGTAGCGGACCGTAATGCCATGTTTTTCCGCCGCTTTGTACTGCAGTTCGATGAGGCCGCGCCCTCCGCCGTTGGCGTAGATCACCACCCCGCCGAAAAACTTGAATCGTCCGCCGACGTTATAGGCCTGACGTCCGTAATTGGGCATGAACCGGATGCCGCGCTCGCGCATCCAATGCACCGTGCCGGTACTCTGCTGCACGATGATTTCGGCGAGATCGGGATCGATGTAGTACTGCGTGATGCGGCCCAGATCATCGAGGTACTGCTCGGCGGTGTATTCGCCGAAATCCGAGCGGGCCACTTCTTCGTCGGTGAGATCCGGCACGATTTTCCGGATGTCGTCCGCGCCATGGTGGACCATTCTGAATCCGCCGCCGGTGAAGGCGCTGTTGCCGCCGCGTTTTTCCACTGGCGCCCGCTCGAGCACGAGCACCTGCGCGCCGAATTCGCGCGCGGACAGCGCGGCGCACAATGCGGCGTTGCCGCCGCCAAGCACGATCACATCGTAGGCCGGTTCTGACACCGAATCGTTCTCTCGTAATGTAAACTAGTGTATACACGGGAATTCAGAGTGTCCAGCCGGCGGCGTGATCCGGCAGGCGTAACGCGCATCGTTAATCAGACCACAGGAAGATATGAGAGCCGTGCTTGCCTCAATGCTGTTGCTGCTTCCGCTCACCTGCGATGCGCAGGGAATGCCGGCGCGGGATTATCCGAACAAGCCGATCCGGATCGTGGTGGGTCAGGCGCCGGGTGGCGCGACTGACATTGTCGCCCGCTCTTTGGCCGTCAAGCTGACCGAGGCGTTGGGACAATCGGTCGTTATCGATAATCGCTCGGGGGCGGCCGGCAGCATCGGCAGCGCGATCGTGGCGAAATCGGCTCCCGACGGTTATACGGCGCTGATTGTTTCCAGCACTTACACGATCAATCCCAGCTTGTACAGGAAATTGCCTTTTGATCCGGTCAAGGATCTTCAACCGGTGACATTGATTGCATCCTCGCCGTTCCTGCTGATGGTGCATCCCTCTATTCCGGCCAAGACCACGAAAGAACTGATTGCCCTGGCCAAAACGAAGCCGCTGATCTACGGCTCGGGCGGGATTGGCAGCTCCGGACATCTTGCCGCTGAGCTTTTCAGCCGCATGGCGGGGGTTGAGCTTACGCATGTGCCGTACAAAGGCGCCGGCCCGGCGCTCATCGACACGTTGGGCGGGCAGGTGAATTTGATTCTGAGCAGCATTGTGTCCGGCATGCCTTTTGCAAAAAGCGGCAAGCTACGCGCGCTGGCAATAACCACCCGTGCCCGCTCCAGCGCCATGCCCGACCTGCCGACGATCGCGGAATCCGCGTTGCCCGGCTACGACTTTTCATCGTGGTACGGACTGATGGTGCCGACGGGCACGCCGCCGCAGATTGCCGGACGGCTTTATACGGAAACCGCGAAAGCTCTCAGGACGCCCGATCTGCAACAACGGCTTTCCAACGAAGGCTGCGAACCGGTCGGAAATACCCCGGCGCAGTTCGCGGCGTACATCACGCTGGAAATGGCAAGATGGGCCAAGGTCGTGAAGGCCAGCGGTATGCAGGCCGAATAGATATGCGCCCTACGCGGTGGAGTTGGCGCAGGGGTAGGGCGCAGCTTCAGCGCGCCGAATTACTTGAAGCCGTATAACCGCGCGGGATTGTCGACCAGCACCTGCTTGCGCATTGCTGCGTCAGGGACCCAGTCGCCGAGCAGATTGCACAGGTCGCCATCGTTCGGCATCGCGCCTCTCAGCATCACATGCGGCCAGTCGGTGCCCCAGATCACTTGCTGCGGCGCGGCTTTGATCAGTGCGTGGGCGTAGGCATTGGTGTCGGCGTGCGGCAGCGGCTGCGTCGAGATCCGGTACGGTCCGGTCAGCTTGACCCACGCGCGGCCGCTTTGCATCATCCGTAATAGCGCCTGAAAACCGGGCGTCGCAATGCCCTTGTCGGTGCGCATGTAACCGAGGTGCCCGTATACGGTTTGCACCGGGAAATCCGCGAGCATGGAGTCGAGATCGGGAAATTCGTCGACGTGCATCAGGAATTCCAGGTGCCAGCCGAACGGCGCGACCTTCAGCGCGAGCTTCTTGAGTGCCGCGAGCGGCAGTGTTCCCGCCTTGCGATCCTTGACGTCGACGATGTTGACGCGCACACCTCGCACGCCCGCGTCGTGCATGCGTTTGAGTTCGTGCTCTGAGATGTCCTCCGCGACCACCGCGACGCCGCGAAACTGCGGGCCGGCGGCCTTCATCGCATCGAGCATCGCGGTGTTGTCGGTGCCGTAGACGCTAGGCTGGATCAGCACCGCGCGCTCAACGCCGAGGGTGGCGAGCATGTGCTGGTAATCCGGCACTAGCGCATCGGCTGGGGTGTAAATGCGCTCGGAGTAATAGGGATAGCGTGCCATCGGTCCGCAGATGTGCGCATGGGTATCGCAGGCATGCAGCGGGAGCGTGATGCGGGGCTTGCGGGGCGCGGCGTCGAATGTCGCGCACAACGGCGGTTCGGATGATCCTGCGGTAGGCATGGTCATGGCGTTCATTTATGTTTCCATAAATATGATCCTATCACGATTGCCCGCGGGGATGAGTGTTGCTATGCTTGCCCCTTCCCCGCATTGCAAGGACAAATCACATGATCGACGCAGCAATCATCGGACTAGGCTGGTGGGGCAAGAACATCGTCAACGCGGTGCAGGCCAAGACCGAACGCATTCGCTTCGTGCGCGGCGTGAGCAAGGAGCCTGACACGGTGCGCGACTTCGCCGCCCATCACAACTTCGAACTCTCGACCGATCTCAACGACGCGCTTACGGACCCGCGCGTGCAGGCGGTGGTGCTGGCGACCCCGCACTCGCTGCACACGGCGCAGATCATCGCGGTCGCCGCGGCGGGCAAGGCGGTGTTTTGCGAAAAGCCACTGGCGATGAAGAAAGCTGACGCCGTGCGCTCGGTCGCGGCATGCAAGCAGGCCGGAGTGTTGCTGGGGGTCGGCACCAACAAGCGCTTCTGGCCTTCGATGCGCGAGTTGAGGCGCGTGGTCGCGAGCGGAGACCTCGGTGAAATCCTGCATCTCGAGGGCCACTACAGCAACGAAAACTCCGGCATGCATTTTTCGCCGTGGCGCGATTTGCCGTCCGAATCGCCTGGCGGCGGCATGACCGGCGCCGGGCTGCATGTCCTGGATGCGCTCGTCAACCTCGGCGGCCCGCTGCGCCGGGTGCACGCGCGGCTGGTGACGCGCAAGCCGCAACCCGACCCCCACGATTCGGTGTCGGTCATGTTCGATTACGCGAGCGGCATCAGCGGCATGTTCGCCACGGTGAGGGCGTCGCCGTTCGTCTGGCGCGTGCACGTGTTCGGCCGCAAGGGCTCGGTCGAGGCTGTCGGCGAAAACGAAATCGTGGTGCGCGTGGTCGGCGCCAAACCCAGCTTGCAGAGCTTCGAGCCGGTCGATACTCTGCGTGCGGAGTTCGACGCGTTCGCCGACGCGGTCGCCGGACGCGTGCCTTATCCGATTCCGACCACGCAGATGATCGATACCGTCGCCGCGTTCGAAGCGGTGATCAAATCGATCGATACGGACCGCGTGGTGTTGCTCGACGCCCAGTGACACCTATCGTCGACGCGCACCACCACATCTGGCGGTGCGCCGATCTGCCGTGGCTCGCGGGTCCGCCGGTGCCGCGGATCTTCGGCGAGTACGGCGCGCTGCGCCGCGACTATTCCGCTGCCGAGTACAGCGGCGAAGTCAAACCGCATGGCGTGGTGAAGTCGGTGTTCGTGCAGGCCAATGTCGCGCCCGGCCGCGAAGTGGAAGAGGTTGCATGGGTGCAGTCGGCTGCCGATGTGAGCGGATTTCCGCATGCCATCGTCGGCTATGCCGATCTCGCCGCACCCGATGTTGCGGCGGTGCTCGATCGCGAACTCGCTTACGCCAGCCTGCGCGGCATCCGCCAGCAACTGCACTGGCACGAGCAGCCGCTCTACCGCTTCGCGTCGCGGCCCGACCTGATGCGCGATGCCGCGTGGCGCCGCGGCCTGAAGGAACTCGAGAAGCGCAATCTTGCGTTTGACCTGCAGGTGTTCGCGAGCCAGATGGCGGACGCGGCGCAGCTTGCGCGCGATTTTCCCGGCACGACCTTCGTGCTGATGCACGCCGGCATGCTCGAAGACCGCAGCGTTGCGGGCTGGGAGTTGTGGCGCGCGGGGATGCGGCAGCTCGCTGCTTGTCCCAACGTGGTGGTGAAGCTGTCGGGGCTGGGAACGTTCACTCATGAATGCTCGGTAGCATTGTGGCGCCCGGTCATCGAGGAAACCGTGGCGATGTTCGGCCCCGCGCGCTGCATGTTCGGCAGCAATTTCCCGATCGAAAAGCTGTGGACGACATACGACCGTGTCGTAGCGGTGATGCGCGAGTGCCTGGCGGGGCTATCGGCGGCCGAGCAGCAAGCGGTGTTCCACGATACGGCCGTGCGCGTCTATAAACTCTGACTGGACCGGAAATCAATGACGATCTCGCCGCTCATGCAAGAACTGGCCGGCTACATCGCGGCCGCGCGGCGCAAGGCGCTGCCCAAACCCGCGCTTGAGACGACCAAGCATCACGTGCTGGATACGCTTGCGGCAATGGTGTCGGGCGCGAAGCTGTTGCCGGGCAGGATGGCGATTTCCTACATCAAAACGCTCGGCGGCACGCGCGAAGCGATGGTGGTGGGCTCGAAGTTCATGACCAGCGCGGTCAACGCCGCGCTCGCCAACGGCATGCTGGCCCATGCCGATGAAACCGACGATTCGCACGCGCCTTCGCTGACGCACCCGGGATGCGGCATCGTGTCCGCGGCGCTCGCGATGGCCGAGCGCGGGCGGTGCGACGGCACGGCGATGCTGCGCGCGGTGGCGCTGGGTTACGACGTCAGCGCGCGCTTGAGCCGGTCGCTGCAACACGTCGATTTCCGCCGGGTCGGCCACCTGACGCACTGTTTCGGCCCGACGTTTGGTGCTGCGGCGGCGAGTGCGGCGCTGGCGCGCTTCAACGCGGATCAGGTGCGTCACGTGCTTTCCTACACGGCACAGCAGGCATCGGGGCTGTCCACTTATATGCGCGATCTCGATCACATCGAGAAAGCGTTCGACTTCGGCGGCATGGCCGCGCGCAATGGTGTCGCCGCCGCTACCATGGTCGCGGCGGGATGCACGGGGGTCGATGACGTGTTTTCGGGCGAGCGCAATTTCTTCATCGCGTTCGACGAGTCGCGCCGCATCGGCAGGCCGCCCGAGCCGGAAATCATGGTGCGCGGTCTTGGCACGACTTACGAGATCGTGAACACCAACATCAAGCGCTGGTCGGTGGGCTCGCCGATCCAGGCGCCGCTCGATTCGCTGCTGGAACTCATCCGCGCCGAGCGCATCACGGCGGATGACGTCGAGCAGGTCGTGGTTCGCGTCTCGACCTCCGGTGCCAATACGGTCGATAACCGCGAGATGCCCGACATCTGCATGCAGCACCTGTGCGCGGTGATGCTGATCGACGGTATCGTCACTTTCGAGTCCGCTCATGACGAGAAACGCATGAAGAATCGTGAGGTGCTGGTGTTGCGCAGCCGCATCGAACTCGTCGGCGACGAAGAACTGCAGCGGCTCACGCCCGAGCGCCATGGCATCGTCGACATCGTGCTGAAGAACGGGCGCAAGCTGCACCATCACACCAAGGCGGTGCGCGGCACCGCGCAGAATCCGATGACGCGCGCCGAGGTCGACGAGAAGTGCTACCACCTGCTGGCGCCCGTCCTCGGCAAGAAACGCGCGCGCGTCCTGTGCGATACCGTGTGGAAGCTCGAAAGCATCAAGGACGTGCGCAAGCTGCGGCCGCTTCTGCAGTCCTGAGCGCCCACCTCTCCCCCGACCCCTCTCCGCTTTGGCGGAGAGGGGAGCAGATGGTTCCTCTCTCCCAGGATGGGAGAGAGGCTAGGAGAGAGGGTCTGCGTCCACCGAATTGCCGGGTAGCATGCGAGCAGACTATCATGCGGACTGATCGCTAGAGGAGACACCGAGTGAAAATCGGCTTCATCGGTTTGGGTGCAATGGGCATGGGTATCGTGCCGCGCCTGATCGCGGCCGGGCACACCGTTACCGGCTGGAACCGGACGAGCGCGAAAGCCGAGCCGCTCATCAAGCTCGGGATGCGCAGTGCGGACAGCCCGCGGGAGGTGGCGCGCGAATCGGAAATCGTGTTCTCGATCGTGACGGATGCAACCGCGGTCAGGTCCGTAGCGCTTGGGGATCAGGGCATCATCGCCGGCCTCGGCAAAGGCGGCGTGTACCTGGATATGAGCACCATTGCGCCGGATGCGAGCCGTGCCATCGCCGCCGAGTTTGCCAAGGCGGGTTTCACGATGCTCGATGCGCCGATCTCCGGCAGCACCGCCACGCTTACCGAGGGCAAGGCATCGATCATGGTCGGCGGCGATAAAGCTGCATTCGAGCGCGTGCAGCCGGTGCTGCTCGCGATCGGGCCGAAGGTCACCTACATCGGCGCGAGCGGACTCGCCGTGCAGATGAAGCTTGCGATCAACCTCGTGCTGATGGTCGAGGTGATCGCGTTCTGCGAGGGCGTTGCGCTCGCGGAGAAGGGCGGTGTGGCGCGTGAAGTCGCGGTCGACGCAATGCTGAAAAGCGTCGTCGCATCTCCTGTGCTCGGCTATCGCGGGCCTTTCATACTCGAAGGCAAAATGCCGGCAGTACCGCTGGCGGACGTGAACCTGCAGCAGAAGGACATGCTGCTGGTGCTCGAACTGGGGCGCAAGCTGGGTATGCCGGTGCCGCTCGCCGCAGCCGCGAACGAAATGATGAACGCGTGCCGCGGTCTCGGCATCGATCATCGCGACTTTGTCACCGCGCACGAGGTCTACCGTCGTCTGGGAGGAATGTCGAAATGAAACCCGAACTCAAACCCTACTGCACCAATCTCAAGGACGTGCCCAAGGTCGGCGGGCTGGCGGCAAAAGACGGATGGGTCAACATGCAGGTGCAGTTCCTGATCGATCAGAAGACCGCCAACTCCGACAAGCTGCTCGTCGGCTGGACGGTGCTGCCGCCCGGCGCGCAGCACGACCGGCACCGCCATTTCAATTGCGACGAGTTCTGGATCGTGGTCAAGGGACGCGGCGTGATGTACACCGACGACGGCGAAAAGCCTTCGGGCGAGGGTGACGTCGCGTTTACGCCGCGCGGACACTGGCACGGTTTCAAGAACACCTCGAACGAGGACGTGGTGCTGGTGTGGGGCTGGAGCGGCGCAGGTTCGCTCGCAGCGGCCGGTTACGAATCCGTGGAGGGCGGGCGCACGCACTAAAGTGCGTTGCGACCGGGACTCGATGAATTCGAACTCGGAAGATCCGCGTATCGCGCGCGGCATGCAGATGCAGCTCAGCCGCCGGCGGGAACACCTCGCCCGCGGCGAGCAATCACTCGGCTGGAAAGTCGGCTTCGGCGCGCCGGCGGCGATGGAGAAGCTGGGAATAAACGCACCGCTTATCGGCTTTCTTACCGACCGCGCGCTCGTCGCTTCGGGCGCGACCCTCTCGCTCGCGAACTGGAAGAAGCCGCTGGCGGAACCCGAGATTGCAGTGCACATGGGCAGCGATCTGCCGGCGGGCGCGGATCGCAACGCCGTCAAGCGTGCGATCAAAGGCATCGGGCCCGCGATCGAGCTCGCCGATCTCGATCGTCCGCCCGACGATGTCGAGCAGATACTCGCGGGCAACATCTACCAGCGTCACGTGATCCTCGGCCCTTGCGATACCTCACGCGCAGGTTGCGTGCTGGACGGTCTCACTGGCCGTGTGATTAGGAACGGCGCGGAAACCGCGCGCACTTCCGATCCGCAGGCGAATACGGGAAATCTGATCGCCATCGTGCGTCACGTCGCCGACGTGCTCGCAGCGTGCGGCGAGCAACTGCGCGCGGGACAAATCATCATCACGGGCTCCATCGTGCCGCCGCTGTGGGTCGAGGCCGGCGAAGCAGTCGATTTCCAGCTCGACCCGCTGGGCGGCGTTTCGGTCCGCTTTGCGCCGGCGCCCAGCGCCTGAACGCGCAAACAGTCGCTGCTACGGAATCACTCCAGCTTTACGCCGGCGTCCTGAACGGTCTTTGTCCACTTGATGGTTTCAGATTTGACGAACGCCGCGAGTTCCGCCGGCGTCGAAGGCGCAGCGTCGACGCCGAATTGCGCCATGCGCTCCTTCATCTCGGGTGAGTTCAAAAGCTTCACCAGTTCGGAATTGAGCAGTGCGACGATCGGCTTCGGCACGCGTGCCGGGGTGAACACCGCATACCAGATCGTGACCTCATAGCCCGGAATGCCGGCCTCGCTCACGGTCGGCACGCCGGGCAACTGCGCGTTGCGCTTTGCCGTCGTGACCGCGAGCGCGCGCACCCGGCCGGCCTTGATGTAGGGGATTTGCCCGGCGAGGCTCGTGCACATCGCCTGCGTCTGTCCGCCGAGCAGTTCCGCCAGTGCCGGTCCCGCGCCCTTGTAAGGCACGTGCACCATGTTGATGCCTGCCATCGATTTCAGCAGTTCCATCGAGAGATGCGGCGGGCTGCCGATGCCGGCGGAGCCGTAGTTGATCTTGCCGGGATTCGCCTTGGCGTAGCTGATGAGTTCACTCACCGACGTCACCGGCAGCGACGGATGCACGACCAGCACATTGGGCACCGTGCCGACCAGTGTCACCGGGGCGAAGTCCTTGATGTGGTCGTACGGCAGCTTCTTGTACATTGCCGGACCGACCGCGTGGCTGGAGATCGAGCCGAACAGGATGGTGTAGCCATCGGGTTGGGCATGCGCGGCGATGGCTACGCCGATGGTGCCGCCACCGCCGGCGCGATTATCGACCACGATCTGCTGGCCCAGCGCCTCGCTCAGCCGGGTCGTGACCAGCCTTCCTATGGTGTCGGTACCGCCCCCGGGCGCGATCGGCACGATGGCGCGCACCGGCCGGTTTGGATACGCCTGTCCCTGCGCATACCCAGTGCCGAGCACGAGCGCAAGCACTGCAGCAGTAATTATCAGGGTGAGTTTTCGCATGCTAGGAGCGGTGCGCAGGTACGATTTCCGTCCTGCTTCACCCATCGGCATTGATCTGGGTGATCAGCTTGCGCAGCGCGGCTTCGGCCTGGTCGTTGGCGATCTGGCAGGTGCCCGCGGCGAGGTGGCCGCCACCGCCGTATTCCAGCATCAGGCTACCGACGTTCGTCTTGCTGCTGCGGTCGAGGATGGACTTGCCGACGGCGAGCACGGTGTTCTGCTTCTGCACGCCCCACATCACGTGGATCGAAATGTTGGTCTGCGGGAACAGTGCGTAGATCATGAAGCGGTTGGCGGCCCAGATCGTTTCTTCACTGCGCAGGTCCAGCACGACGAGGTTGCGATGCACGGTGGCGCAGCGTTTGATCTGTTCCTTCGCGCGTTCCGCGTGTTCGAAGTAAATCTTGACCCGCTCCTGCACGTCGGGAAGCTGGAGGATCTGCTCGATACTGTGGTCGCGGCAGTACTTGATCAGGTCCATCATCAGCGCGTAGTTGCTGATGCGGAAGTCGCGAAAGCGGCCCAGGCCGGTGCGCGCATCCATCAGGTAGTTCAGCAGCACCCAGCCGCCCGGGTTGAGGACCTCCTCGCGGGAAAACTGCGCCGAGTCTGCCTTGTCGACAGCCTGCATGATGTCGTCGGTGACGCGCGGAAATACCTTTTTCGCGCCGTAGTGGTTGTAGACCACGCGCGCCGCCGAGGGCGCGTCGGCGTCTATGATGTGGTTGGCATTCTTGCCGATGTTGCGGAGGGTCTCGGAATGGTGATGGTCGAACGCCAAGTGTACGCCGGGCATATAAGGCACGTTCGTCGTGATGTCGCGATCGCTCACTTCGATCTTGCCGTCCTGCACGTCTTTGGGGTGCACGAACTTGATCTCGTCGATCAGGTTCAGTTCGTTGAGCAGTACGGCGCAGACCAGGCCGTCGAAATCGCTGCGCGTGATCAGACGGTACTTCTGCGGGCTCATAGATCGCCTCCAAATTATCCGTGCAATCGAGAGTTTACAGCGCCGAACGCCAGAACTAAAGGGGTTACAAGGCGGCCACGAACTCCTCGATCAGCGCATTGACCTGGTCCGGAATTTCCATGGGCGGGAAATGCCCCGCCCCGGCGAGCTTTATATACCTCGAGCCCGGCACCGCTGCGTGCATTTCTTTCTCGTATTCCGGCGGATTGCCGGGATCTTCCAGGCCGCGCAACAGCAGGAGTTTGGGTTTGAGCGTCGCGATGCGGTCGCGCACGTCGAAGGCGTCTATCGTCTTCAGATCATGGTATTGCGACAGCGGGCCGACCTGGCGGTGCCGCTCCATCAGCCGCTCCCGCAAGCCGGGCTCCACGAACTGCATCGCGTGCCGCTGATACGCCAGCCACTCTTCATATACCTTCGGGTCCTCCGCGGCGTGCAGCCGCATTTCGTATGTGCCCGGTGCGCGTACCTTCGGCCGAGCCGCGACGGTCATCAGCACGAGGCCCTGCACTTCATCCGGATAATCGAGGCCATATTGCAGCGCGATTGAAGCGCCCAGCGTGTAGCCGACGAGCACGAGGTCCCGCTTCAGCCCCTGCGACCACAGCCAGCCGCGCACCCACTCCATGTAGCGCGCAACGTCCGGACAGCGGACGCCCTCGAGATGCCCGGGCAAGGTGGGCGCGACGCTGTTGGGGAAATGCCGGAGTTGATGGTAATACGCGTCCCCGCAGGCGCCCGCGCCCGGGCCGTGGAGAAATACGAGTTGCGGCATATGAAAACTCCTTGAATATTATCGGCGTGGGCCGGTGTCCGGGATGCGCGCCCTGCGCATCAGCAAACCACTGGCAGCCAACACCGCCGCGTTTGACAGGAATACGGTGGCGTAGCCGAACGCGGCGCCCACGCTGCCGAAAAACATTGGCACTACCAGATGGGTGGTGTTCCGGACGGTCTTGTGCAGCCCGATTGCCTCCGCGATCCGGCCCGGCGGACTGAGCACGTAGAGCAGCGACATCGTCATCGGCATCGCACAGCCGACGCCCAGTCCCAGCGCGAACGCGATGCTTGCCAGCGCATAGGCGTTGACGAAAAACGGCAGCAGCGTGAACGCCAGCGCCGCGATGAAAACGGCAGAAGTCAGGATTTCGGCCTCGGTCAGTTTCTTGACGAGGAACGGAATGACGCCCCTGATGACAAACGCGGCGGCGGCGACCATGCTCAGGATGGTACCGATGGCGGACGCCGACAGGCCGATCGCGTGGCCGTAGACCGGCAGGTAGAACTGGAACAGGTCCTGCGCCGAGCCCACGACGCCGCTCGCGATGATGGTGATGCGCAACGGCCGGATGCGCCACAGATCGAGCACACTGCCGCCGCGCGCCACGGTGCCGGCGTGCCTGGCCACCGTAGGCAAAAGGTCGGGCTTGACCCACAGGATCAGCAAAGGTGACGCGACAAATGCGGCGAGCACCAGAAAGACCTGCACGTGCCCCATGTAATCGATCGAGAAACCCGTGATGAGCGGGCCCAATACGTTGGCGAACGACCACCCCATGGAAATCACCGCGTAATTGCGGGCGCGCTTATCCGGTCCGTCGATTCCGCCGACCAGTGCCTCGATCGGAATGCTGAAGATCTGGTGCGAAAAACCCAGCACGAAAGCGGCGAGGCCCAGCATGACCAGTCCACCGCCCAGCGTGACCAGTCCACCGCCCAGCGGCGGCAGCAGCATGCCGGCCAGCATCGTGACGCTGCCGATGATCACCGGTAGCCGGGGTGCTGCCCGATCCGAAAATTTGCCGATGACGATCGACAGCAGCATCGGACACAACGCGTAGAGCCCTATCATCACGCCGACCGTGAATTGATTCGCGCCCAGTTCCAGGGCGTACAGCGACAGCGCCACGCGGCTGCCGCTGAACCCGACCTGGCTCAGCACGGACATCAATACGACCAGAGTAAATGTCATATGCGGGAAGATACTGCGAACCTGAGGAACTCGCGCTGCCGCCTGGCGCTGGTTCAATGCGGCGCCGGCCAGACTTGCTTTATGGCCTCAATGTTACCACCGGCCGGGGGCGAGCTTCGGAATACGTTAGCTCAGGCGCGGTTGACATCCCGCAGGGGCTCACCTAGAGTCCTGCGCTTGATGACGGCGGTGTCAATGAGTCGAGTTTTGTCGCGCGAAGGCAAGGGGGGCGTATGATGAAATCCGCTCCAGCAACGCGGGCGTACGCAGGCGCCGCCGCGCTGATCGCGGCAATTTTGCTGCCCGTGTCCGGCTTGACGCAGGATTATCCGCAGCGTCCGATACGCTTCATCGTCGGCTTCGTCCCCGGCGGCATCGCCGATCTGATGGCTAGGTCGCTCGGCCAGAAGCTGACCGAGGCCTGGGGTCAGTCGGTGATCGTCGACAACCGCGCGAGCTCGGGAGGCGTGATCAGCATGCAGATCGTCGGCAAAGCGCAGCCCGATGGCTACACGCTGCTGCTGGGATCGTCGACCCAGTTTTCGATCATACCTTCGCTGCGGCGCAATCTGCCCTACGACCCGGTACGCGATTACACGCCCGTCACGCTGGCGTCGCTGACACCGGTCATGCTCACCGTGCAGTCCTCGCATCCGGCGCGCTCGGTTCAGGAGTTGATCAAGCTTGCTAAAGCGAAGTCACCGCAAGCCATGAGTTTTGCCTCGACCGGTTACGGCGCGGCGCCCCATATTGCGGCCGAGTTGTTGAAGCGCGTCGCGGGTATCGAAATGACGCACATTCCCTACAAGGGCGGCGGCGATGCGGTCATCGCGCTCATCGGTGGCCAGGTGCCGATGTCTTTCGGCGCCGTTTCGACTGCATTGCCGCATCTTCGCGCCGCACGCATGCGTGCGCTCGGCGTCACCAGCGCGAAGCGCCTGGCCGCCGTACCGGACGTGCCGACCTTCGCGGAAAGCGGGCTGACCGGTTTTGAAGTCGTGCAATGGTTCGGCGTTTTCGGGCCGGCGCGCCTGCCCGCGCCTATCGTGCGCAGGCTCAATGAAACATTGGGCCGGGCGCTTGCCGCGCCGGAATTCAAGGAGCATTTTGCCGCGCAGGGCGTCGAGCTTCAGCACTCGACCCCCGCGGAATTCGCCACCTATGTGAGTTCCGAGTTCGTCAGGTGGACGCGGGTATTGAAGGAAATCGGCATCAACGAAGCGCCCTGAGCCGCCCATCATGGCCAGTTCGCGCGGGCGTGCAGGGCGGCAATGGACGGCCCACAGATGACGGCGAGACAGGAACAGACCGAGGTGCTGGTGTTGGGAGGAGGGATGGCCGGGTTGTGCGCGGCGATCAGCGCACTGGAAAAAGGGGCGCAGGTTCTGATCCTGGAGAAGGGGACACGGCTAGGCGGTTCGATGTGGCTCTCCAACGGTTTGATCTGGACCTTTGCGGATCCGGGGCAGGTGCGCAAGGAAATTCCCGATGGCGATCAGGCCTTGCAGGACTTCCTGGTGGACGGCCTGACGGATGCGTTGGTCTGGTTGGTGTCGCAGGGTGTCGAGCTTGAGCCGGAGCAAACGTTCCAGTGGTACGGACGCGGGCGGCAATCGAACCCGGCGCAGATGGCTCCGGTACTGGTCGAGCGGGTACAGGCATTGGGCGGCAGGATGCTGCTCGGCACGGCCATGCAAAATCTGCTCACGAGGGACGGCGCGGTCACCGGCGTTATGGCATACGATGAGCAAGGCGCGCTCGAGATTCGGGCCGATGCAGTAATCCTCGCAACCGGGGGATTCCAGGGCAACACCGAACTCGTTGCGCGCTACATCACGCCGTACGCGGACTCGATGTACCTGCGCAGCAACCCGTGCAGCACGGGCGACGGATTCATCGCCGCCCTCGATATCGGTGCCGCGGTCACACCATTGCTCAACACGTTCTACGGTCACGCGCTCGCCGCGCCTCCCGCACGCTTCAACGCATTTCAGTTTCAGGACATGAGCCAGAAGTACGGGCGCATGGCGGTGGCGTTGAACCTCGAAGGACGCCGCTTTGCCGACGAGTCGGCCGGCACCGGAGAAGAACGGCTCAATTTTCATCTCGCGAGCCAACCTCGGGCGACGGCAGTCTACATCGTGGATGCGGCGATCGCCGAGATGTCGTCGAGCCGCTACAATCCGGCGCCGCGGGTTGCCATAAGCCGTGCCCGCACGGCGGGCGGCCCCATCATCGACGCCGACAACCTCGACGAACTCGCTGAAAAATTGCACGCGTGGGGCCTGCCACCCTTGGAAGTCCTGAAATCCTTGCAGGCGTACAACGCGGCGGTGAAGTCGGGTAGCGGCGACCGGTTGCAGCCGGCAAGGCGCGGGAACGCGTTTGCCCTCGAGAAACCGCCGTTTACAGCCGTGTTGGTGCGGGCGGCCATCACCTACACCTGCGGCGGCCTGCGCGCGGATCTGGACATGCGCGTGCTCAGAAGAGCGTCATCGATCTCGATGCTGCCGATGGTGACGGCTGAACTCTCCGAGATACAAACTGCGGCGATTCCGAATCTGTATGTCGCCGGATGCGATCTGGGCGGCTTCAGCAATCGCGGCTACATGGGCGGACTTTCACAGGCGCTCGTAACGGGTCGCGCGGCCGGCACGGCGGCCGCGTCCGCGATGGTATGATCGCCCGGCAAGCAACCCCGCTTCTCACTATGTGGAGAAATAGCCATGCCGCAGCATCCCCTCGACACCCAGAGCCTGCTCGATCGCGCCGCCATCCACGACGTTCATACGCGTTACTTCCAGGGCATCGATGCGGCCAATCCGGACCAGGTGCGCAGTTGCTTCACCGATGACGTCCGGGCCGCCTACGATGGCCGCGCCGATGTAGAGGGCATCGACGCGCTGATGGGCTCGTTTTTCGCGTTCAAGAAAAAAGCCTCTGGGGAGTGGATAGCTACCTCGCATTTCATGGGCAACCTGAATTTCAATTCTCTGGAGGGCGACGCTGCCGTGACGGAGACCTATGCGATCGCATTTCTGGTCCTGGCGGGCAAGCCGACGGATCAGGTCGCGATGCGCAGCCTGCGCTATCTGGACCGGCTGCGCCGGACGCAAGACGGCTGGCGGATCAGCGACCGGGTGCACACGCTGGACTGGAGTTGCCAGGTGCCGCCCACCTTTGCCGCGACGATGGCGCAGCGCAGGTCGACCCCGCTTCCCACTCGCTAGCGCGGTGGCGACACGCTTTCCAACGCTGCATTGCGGCCGGCGAGACGACCCGAAGTAAACGCCCATCCCAGGTGGTGGCCATGGCCTTCGAGCAGGAGGCCGCCCTGGCCCGCGGATCCCGCTGCGTAAAGTCCGGGGATCGGCGCGCCGCCAGCGTCGAGCACGCGATGGGAAGTATCGACTGCAAGTCCGCCGTCGGTAAAAGTGATGAGGAGCTTTGCCGGCCCGAGCAGGTAGTAGGGCCCGTTCGACAGCGGCCTTGGAGTGCGTTCGCCGGCGCGGTCACGTTTTGCGTTGACCGCGTCCACCGTAGCCCGGATGGCTTTTCCCGAAATGCCCAGTTGCGCTGCGCCGGCTTCCAGCGTCGGCGCGCTGTGAAACAGGTCCGCGCGATTGCGGCGGTAATCGGACACGTAAGCGTAAGCGATTCCCGGCGCGGTCGAAATGTAATTCGGCCAGGACTCGAACGCATCCGCGATCGCGCCATCGAACAGGATGTAGCCGCAGTGATCGTCCACCGCGCTCAGTCCCGCCATCCGGTCGTCGTTCCAATCCGCGACGAGTTCGCCGTTGCTGCCGATCAGAATCGCACCGGCCGCGAACAGATTAGGCGCAGGCTCTAGCACCGTGACGAGGAATTTCATCAGAAAGGGGCGCAGGAGCGCCATCGGCAGGCGCTGCATCGCCATGCGAATCAGACGGGCGAGCGGGCGGAACGCGGGGAGCGACTCCGCGATGCTGCTGCGGGGCGGCGGAACGAAACGCACGCCGATGTGCGCGAGGTGGCGATTGATCACCGTGGCGCCGAGGTCCGCCGCCATGCGGTGACCGTCGCCGGTGCTGTACACGTTGACCGGTTCAATGGTCGCGGCGGTCGGAGAAATGAATTCACGTTTGAGTTCCGGGCTCGCGCTGTAGTCACCGCTCGCGAGGACGACCGCCCCGCTCGCGCGGTACTCGACCGCCTCGCCGCTCTTGAGCGTTGCGCGCACCCCGCGCACGCGGCCGCCTTCGACGATAAAACCCGTGGCGCGCACGTCAACCCGGATGTCGACGCCGAGGCGCCGTGCCTGCCGCGCGCAGACCGCGATGTACGCGCGCGAGTTGGGTACGACATTGTGCATACGCGGCCGCCGATGGGGAGGTTCGGGCATGGGACCGTAGAACTCGACGCCGAAGCCCATCAACCACCGCAACGTCGCCGGCACTTCGCTGGTCAGGATGCGGCGCAGGTCATCGTTGTCCGTCGCCTTGAGGTGCACCGCGAATTTTTGCATGTCCTCGAAGTGATCGTGCGGCGTATCCTTGATGCCGCGAGCGATTTGCTGCGGCGACAAAGTCGCCGAGATCGATCCGACGGACCACGCCGTCGTGCCGCCCAGCCGCGGGGCTTTCTCCAGCAACAGCACGCGGCGGCCGACGGCTGCCGCCTCGATGGCGGCCGCCAGCCCCGATCCTCCGCCGCCGATTACGATGACGTCGGGTTGGGACGACGCAGCGGCGGCGATCCCATTGGGCATGTCGTTGGACCTGGTACGCATCTCTCCACCTTCATCAGTGCTAGCCGGGGGCGCCAAATCATGCAGCCCCCGGGCATTGCAAGTCAAACGCGTATCCTGAGATACCGGGGGTCGACGTTGGTGGGCGAAACGGCGCAAAATAGTCACTATCATGCGGCACACCGATGCAGCGCTGAAGCAGTACTACGCCGCGCGCGCCCGGGAATACGAGCGCATTTATGCCAAGCCCGAACGACAAGCCGATCTCGCGCGGCTCAGAGCGCTGTTACCGCCGATGTTTGCAGACCGCCGGGTGCTGGAGGTTGCCTGCGGCACGGGGTATTGGACTCAGTTTCTGGCGCGGGCGGCGCAAAGCATAGTCGCTGTCGACGCCAATCCGGAAACGCTTGAGGTTGCCGCCGGGAAGTCATGGCCTGCCGGGCGCGTTCATTTCAGGACGGCGGATGCCTATTCACTGCCCGCAGAACTTGGAATGTTCGATGCAGTGTTCGCCGGATTCTGGTGGTCCCACGTCCCCGTGCGCGACCGCTCACGATTTTTGAGCGGGCTCGACCGGCGACTGGTCCCGGGGGCAACAGTCGTCTTGCTCGATAACCTGCTGGTCGCAGGCAGCAGTACCCCGATATCACACCGGGATGACGCAGGAAATACCTACCAAGTTCGCCGACTGGACGATGGTTCGGAACATGTCGTGCTCAAGAACTTCCCGTCTGAATCCGAACTCAATGCCGACATCTCGGTATTCGGGCGCAGCCCACGGTTCATCGCGCTCGAGTACTACTGGCTTTACAGTTATGAGAAAGCCGCCGCGGCATAAGGGGGGAGGAGCATGAACCATCGCCGCAAATCGCCGGCTTTTGTCCGGGCTGCAGTCTTTGACGGAACTTGGCATAATGCGAGCCGCTGACTTTCTGAAATCCACGCGGCGCAAAAATTAGCGGATAATTGCGGTGTCTATCCCACGCCGCAATCAAGGACCAATTCAAATGGAAATGCGTCTGCACTTGTTACCGCTCGTACTGACGAGCCTGGCAGTGGCGCTGGGGCTCGCCGCGGGCGGGCTCGGCGCGCAGCCGGCCTACCCCGCCAAGGTGATCCGGCTCGTCAATCCCAACCAGCCGGGCGGCAACAGCGACATCATCTTTCGGCTGCTCTCCGGCAAGATGGGTGAAACCCTCGGACAGCCGATCGTGTTCGATTACCGGCCTGGCGCCGGCGGCAATATCGGCACGGAAATGGTGGCGAAAAGCGCGCCCGACGGCTATACCACGCTGGTTGCCGCCGCGAGTTTTCTGATCAATCCCTCGCTGATCAGGAAACTGCCGTTCGACGCGATCAAGGACTTTACCCCGCTTGGGCTCGTCGTCGACATACCGACTTCGGTGGTCGTGCACCCGTCGCTGCCAGTGAAGAGCGTCAAGGATCTCATTGCACTTGCCAGAACGCGGCCCGGGCAGGTTTTCTTTTCCAGTTCCGGCGCCGGCGCGGTCGGCCATCTGGCGGGAGAACTGCTCAATTCCCAGGCCAGGATCAAATTGGTGCACGTACCGTACAAGGGCATAGCCCCGGGCATCGTCGATCTGATCGCGGGCCACGTGCAGTTGTCGTTTCCGAGCATCCCGGTGGTAATCGAGCACGTGCGCGGCGGCAAACTGCGCATGATCGGGCAGTGCGGCGAGACGCGCTCGCCGTCGATGCCCGATGTTCCCACCATGCAGGAATCCGGACTTCCCGGTTTTGTCGTCAGCAGCGGGTTCAGTTTTCTGGGGCCGGCGGGCATGCCGCGGCCGGTGGTGGACAAACTCAATGGGGCGCTGGTAAAGGTCCTGCAGGATCCGGCGATCCGCAAGGAACTGATCAGTCGCGGCGCCGTCCCGGTCGGCAACACGCCCGAGCAGCATGCAGCGTACATCAAGGCCGAGATCGGGAAATGGCAGAAGGTGGCGCAGGGCGCCGGCATCAAGCCTGAGTAACCACGCATCTGCAACTTCCCGAATTCACGATTCACTATTTTTGAGGAATGGCATGGATTTTTCATTGAATGAAGAACAGCGCGGCTGGCAGATGGAAGCACGCAAATTCGCGGACGAGGAAATACGCCCGATTTCACTGCAGCGTGAACAGATCGCCGACCCGTTCGAGTGTTGGGACTGGGAGATCATCAAGAAGGGCTCCAAACTTGGGTTTCGCACCATGGCGGTGCCCAAGGAATATGGCGGGCACGGCACCGACTTCGTGTCGCAGGCGCTGGTGATGGCGGAACTCGCCAGGGCCGACAGCGCGATTTCCAAGGCTTTCAGCCAGAACTGGAAATGGAGCCATCTGATCGCCCGGGCGTGCACCGAAGAGCAGAAAAAACGTTTTCTGCCGCAGTTCATCGCGGACGATACGTTCGTGCTCGGCAAGGGAATTACCGAGCCCAATGCCGGTTCCGACAACCGGCTGCCGCCCGAGGATGCGCCCAAGGCCGGCCTGCGGCTCAGGGCGGAACGCCATGGCGACGAATGGATACTCAACGGCGAGAAATGCTTCATCGCCAATGCGAGCGTGGGCAAGCTTTTCTTCATCGACGCGCGGTCCAACCCGAATGTCGGCATCAAGGAAGGCACCACGATGTTTCTGGTGCCGCGCGACACGCCCGGCTTCCGGATCGGCAAAGTTTTCAACAAGAGCGGCTGGCGCTTCTACCAGAACGCGGAAATGATTTTCGAGAACGCGCGCGTGCCGCACGCCAACGTCGTGGGCGAGGCGAGCGGCGACACGAAGCACGACAAGGGCGAGCGCACCGGCGGAGACCTCTTCGGCGATCTGGAGCTTGCTGCCAACGCACTCGGCGTTTGCGAGGCCGCGTGCGACGCGTCGATGCAGCATGCCAAGACCCGTATGCAGGGCGGCAAACCACTGTTCAGCCAGCAGCGCATACAGCTCAAGCTCGGCCGCATGCACATGCTCACCGAGGCGCTGCGTTCCTACGTGATGCGGGTGGCCTGGGAGCACGACCAGAAGATGCACTCCCCGAACGCCGGCCTGCTGGTGAATTATTCGACCGACGTCATCCAGGAAGTCACCCGGATCAATATCGATGTCCACGGCAGCGCGGGAGGCATGATGGATGCGAGTGCCGACAAGCTGGCGCGCGACGCCATCGTCTGGTCGCATCTTGCCGGAGACTCCGTGCTGCGGATGAAAGTCGTCAGGCGTTTTGCCAAATGATGGGACAAGTAATTCGAAACCACAGGAGGACGCAATGATCACGAGCACTTTATCGAGAACGTTCGCGCTGGCACTCGGCGTGCTAAGCCTGTGTCCGGTCACGGTGCTCGCGCAGGCGTGGCCGAACAAAACGATCCGCCTGATCGTGCCGTTTCCGGCCGGCGGCGGAGTGGATTACATCGGGCGCATCGTCGGCAAGGGTCTGTCCGATCGCCTCGGCCAGCAGGTGGTGATAGACAACCGCCCCGGCGCCAACGCCATCCTCGGCCTGGAAGCCCTGAAAGTATCGGCCCCGGACGGCTACACCATCGCAGCCGCTTCCGCCGGCCCGCTGGCGGTCAATCCATTCGTCTACGCCAAGCTGCCCCACGACACGGTGAAGGACTTCACTTATATCGCCAACATGGTGACTTTCCCGCTGCTGCTGGTCTCGCACCCGTCGTTGCCGGTGAAGAACGTTAAAGACCTCGTCGCGCTCGCCACGGCGAGGCCGAACGAGATCGCCTATTCCTCGCCCGGCGTCGGCAACACCGGGCATCTTGCCGCCGCGCTGTTCGAGTCCCTGGCCAAGGTGAAGACCGTGCACGTTCCGTACAAGGGCACAGCGCCCGCTGTCCTCGCCGTGCTGTCCGGCGAAACCCAGCTCACCTGGAGCAGCATCCCGGCGATATTGCCGCACGTGCGCAGTGGGCGGGTCCGGGTCCTCGGCGTGGGCAATGCGCAGCGCATCCCGTCGCTGCCCGATTTCCCGACCGTCGCCGAAGCCGGCGTGCCGGGTTTCGAGTGCGTCGCATGGGGCGGCATGATCGGCCCGGCCAACATGCCGAAAGACATCGTTGCGCGGCTCAACAAGGAAATCGTCGACACGCTGAAGCAAAAGGACGTCATCGACCGCATGCTCTCCGAAGGCACCGTGCCGGCGCCCTCCAGCTCCGAGGAATTCCTCGCCTACATGAAGTCCGAGCTCAGGAAGTGGGGCGAAGTCGTGAAGCTGGCCGGCATCAAGCCCGAGTAGTCATGCAGCGTTTGATCGTATTGGCGCTTGCGGGGCTCGCTGGGAGTCATGCCTGGGCGCAGGCGTGGCCGAACAAAACGATCCGAATGATCGTGCCATTTCCGGCCGGCGGCGGGGTGGACTACATTGCGCGCATCGCCGGCAAGGGTGTGTCCGATCGCCTCGGCCAACAGATCGCGGTTGATAACCGCGCCGGCGCGAGCGGCATCATCGGCCTGCAGGCGATGATGGCGGCGGCGCCGGATGGTTACACCATCGCGGCCGCTTCCGCCGGACCGCTGGTGATCAACCCCCATATTTTCGCGAAGCTGCCGTACGACAGCCTGCGGGACTTCACGCACATCGCCAACATGTCGAGTTTCCCGTACCTGCTGGTCACTCATCCGTCGCTGCCGGTGAAGAACGTGAAGGAGTTGATCGCGCTCGCCAGGGCGAGGCCCGGCGAGATTACTTACTCCTCGCCCGGGACAGGCAACGGGCAGCACCTCGCCACGGCGCTGTTCAATTCGATGGCGAAGGTGGAGATACTGCACATTCCGTACAAGGGCAACGCGCCTTCCATCCTTGCGGTGCTGTCCGGTGAAGCTCATATCACCCACAGCAGCATCCCGTCGATACTCCCTCATGTGCGCGCCGGCAAGGTCAGGGCGCTGGGAGTCGCCAACGCCCAACGCCTTCCGTCGCTCCCCGAGTTTCCGACGGTCGCCGAAGCCGGCCTGCCCGGGTTTGAAGCCTCCGGGTGGGTCGGCATGGTAGGGCCCGCGAACATGCCCAAAGACATCGTGCAGCGGCTCAACAGGGAAATCGTCGACACCCTGAAGCAAAAGGATGTCATCGACCGGATGCTGGCGGACGGCGCCGTGCCTACCCCTTCCAGCCCGGAGGAATTTACCGCCTACATGAATTCCGAATTCAGGAAGTGGGGCGACGTGGTGAAAATAGCCGACATCAAGGCCCAGTAGTTCTGCAGCGTTGGATCGTGTCAGAGCGCGCCGTCGACCGGCAACGCGATGCCTGACACGTGGCTCGCACTCTCCGAGGCGAGGAAACCGATCGCGGCGGCGACTTCATAAGCCTCTGCGGGCCGGCCCATGGGCAGCTCGCTCAGCACCGCGTTGCGCGCGGCATCGGGAAGCTTTTCGAATCGCGAGCGGATGCGCGACCCCGGCTCGCCCAAGGTCAGGGCGGGCACGACGGTATTCACCGTGATGCCGCAGTCGGCGACGTCTTTGGATAGCTGTGCACCGAAACCTATGATCCCCGCCTTCGCGGCGGCATAAACGAGACGCGTGCCTTGCGTGGTCACCGGCCCTTTGCGGCCACGGGAATAGGACGACGAGGTGTTGACGATGCGGCCGTAGCGTTGCGCGCGCATGTGCGGAACGACGGCGCGGCAGAAGAGGAATACGCTTTTGAGATTCAGGTTGATGACAAAATCCCAGTCGGCGTCGTCTATACCCTCGATGTCCCGCACCCGCTTGGGGCCCGACCCTCCGGCCACGTTGACGAGAGCATTGATTCGTCCCCACTCAGCGGCGGCCTTGACTGCCGCATTGACCTGTTCGGTCGACGTCACATCCGCCACGCAGGCCGTGGCATTTGCGCCGCCGGCCTTAACGCTTTCCAGCGCGGTCTGAAGGCCGGCCTCATCGCGATCCACCAGGAACACCGAGAATCCCTGGGAAGCGAGCTGCCGCGCGGCGGCGAGGCCGATTCCTCCAGCGGCGCCCGTGACTATCGCACAGCCCGCGTCCCCTTTTTTGACAGCGCTCATTCACAGATCCTTTCTTGTTCTATTTTGCATCGAGTGGTTAGTTATCGGATCAAAGCTGCTGCATTCCGGAATCGAGAATAATCCTGCGATACATCTCGGTATCGCGCCGGACGCGCTCGGCGAACTGCTCCGGCGCGCTCCCGACGACTTCATAGCCGGACGTGACGAAGCGCGCTTTTACTTCGGGCAGATTGACGATGCGCGCGATTTCCCGGCCCAGCGCCTGCACGGTCGCGGCGGGCGTTTTCGCGGGCGCGAAGACCCCGACCCAGAATTCGACCTGGTAGCCGTCGAGCCCGCTCTCGGCCAATGTCGGCACCTTGGGCAGTTGTGGATCGCGCCGCAACCCGGTCGTACCGATGGGTTTGAGCTTGCCGGCGTTGATGAGCGCGGCAAGGTTCGAATACAGCGTCAGCAGCAACTGCGATTCATTCGAGGCCACGGCGATCACCGCGGGTGCGCCGCCCTTGTACGGAACGTTGTTCAGGTCGATATTCGCCTGCAGCTTGATCAGGTTGCCGGCGACCTCGCCGGTCGCCCCGGCGACCGCGATATTGATCTTTCCCGGCGCGCGTTTGGCTTCGGCGATGAGTTCCTTGATGTTATTGGCCGCAACGTTGGGGTGTGCGACCAGTACCAGGCTGCTGAATATGATTTCGCTGATGGCCGCGAAATCGTGTACCGGATGGTAGGTCGCGTTCTTGTAGAGCGTGGCGTTGACCGCGTGGGTGCCGGAGTTACCCACGGAGAGAACCGTGCCGTCGGCCGCCGCGCGCGCAACGAGTTCCGCGCCGGTCACACCGTTGGCGCTCGGACGGTTGTCCACGATCACGTTCTGGCCCATCGTTTCGCTCAATTTAGGCGCGATCATGCGGCCGACAAAGTCGTTGGGTCCGCCGGCCGCATTGGGAATGACGATGCGTACGGGTTTGTTCGGCAGGGCCGAGGTCTGGCCGTAAGATGCGGCGGGACACAGTGACATTGCAACCAGCACCGACAGCAATCGATAGGGTTTGCGCAGCGTAAACATTTTTCAGCCCTCCTCAAAAATGACAATGTTCGAATCATAGCGGTTTTTCAGCATGGCGCTACAATTGCGCGAAGCACATCTCCGGGAGGCAGGAACGAATGAAACCCATCATCGGGATTATCGGCCTTGGCATCATGGGTGGCGCAATGGCGGAAGCCTTGCGTGCCGCGGCTTACAAGGTCGTCGGCTACGACGTGCGCGCACAACCGCGACAGCGGCTGAAAGATGCCGGCGGGCAGCCGTTGCGATCCAGTACTGCGGTGGCCGCCAGCGCTGACGTCCTGATCACGTCGCTCGCCACGGTCGCGGCGCTGGATGACGCAGTCGAGAAAATCGCGACTGCCAAACGACCCAAAGCGAGGCCTCGCCTGATCGTCATCGAAACCAGCACCCTGCCGATCGAGGACAAGCAGCGTGCGCTGCAGCGACTGCGGCGTGCCGGCATCACGCTGCTCGATTGCCCGATCAGCGGGACCGCCGTGCGGATGAAGCAGGGAGCGTGGACGATCTTCGTGAGCGGGGCCGCGGGCGCGTGCAAGCGTGTCAAGCCGGTCCTGAACGTGTTCACCCGCAACGCGCCCTACGTCGGCGCGTTCGGCAACGGCACGCGCATGAAATTCATCGCCAATCACATGGTCGCCATCCAGAACGTGGCGGTTGCCGAGTCGCTGACGTTCGCGCGCAAGATGGGGCTCGATCCGCAGCAGGTATGGGAATTGTTTGCCACCAGCCCGATAATCGGCACGGGGATATTCAAGCTGCGCGGCAAGTTCATGGTCGACCGCCAATACCTGCCGGCGACGATGAAAGTCGAGGTCTGGCAGAAGGATATGCGGGTCATCGGTGACATGGCGAAAGCAGTCGCCTGCCCGACGCCGCTGTTTGCCGCGTGCGCGCCGCTCTACAGTGCGGCGATGGCGCAGGATCTGAGCCAGCACGATACGGCGTCGGTATGCGAGGTGCTGGGCAGGATGGCGGGAATTGCAATAGACCATGATGACGACAATTAGTGTTTTGAGCGCGGGCTCGGTCGAGCCCGGACTGCACGCGTTTGCCGGGCAGGTCAAACGCGACCTGGGGCATGAGCTGAGAATCCAGTTCAACACCGCGCCGCAGATCGCGCAACGTCTGGCGGCGGGCGAGGTGTACGACATTCTGATAGCGCCGCCGGCGGCGATCGACCAGACCATCAGGGACGGCAGGGCCGTGGCCGGGACGCGCGTGCCGGTCGGGCGCGTCGGAGCGGGCATCATCGTGCGCGCGAGCGCAGCTGCACCCGGCGTCGCGACGGTCGAGGCCTTGAAGCAGGCTTTGCTCGGCGCCGACTCCGTGGTGTACAACTCCGCGTCCACCGGACTTTATCTCGAAACGCTGTTCGGCAAACTCGGCATCCTCGATCGATTGAAGCCGAAAACGACGCGCTATCCCAACGGCCCATCGGTGATGGAACACGTGATCAATGGCAGGGGCAACGAGATCGGCTTCGGCGCGATCCCGGAGATCAGGATGTATGAACCAAAAGGATTGAAACTGGTCGGGCCGTTGCCGGCGGAAGTGCAGAATTACACGCGTTACGACGCGGTCGTGATGACCGGCGCCGCATCTGCTGAAGCCGCGCGCGCGGTGCTGCGCGAGCTTGCCACGCCTGCCGTGAAAGCGATGTTCACCGCTCAGGGAATCGAGTAGAGCATGCGCTTCAGAAACGCAAACAACAGAGGGAGACCATCATGACTATCAGGCTGGCGCAGGCGGGTCGCGCGCTGTCGTTCGCAGTGCTCGCAGGCGTCTGCGCGAACGCTCCGGCGCAGGAATATCCGGTCAAGGCGATCCGCTTCATCGCGCCGAACCTGCCGGGCGGGCCGACCGACATACTGGCAAGGCTGGTCGGGCAGAAACTCGCGGAAAGCTTCGGCCAGCCGGTCGTGATCGAGAACCGCGCCGGCGCGGGAGGCAACATCGGCACGGAAGCGGCCGCCAAATCGCCGCCCGACGGCTATACGCTGGTGACCGGCAATAACGCGACGTTCGGCGCCAACGTGAGCCTCTACAAGCACCTGGCCTTCGATCCGGTCAAGGATTTCGCGCCCCTGGTGCTGGTGGCGACACAGCCCAATATCCTTGTCGTGCATCCGTCGCTTCCGGTCACTTCGGTCAGGCAGCTTATCGTGCTGGCGAAAGCGCGGCCGGGCGAACTGAACTACGCGGGCTCGGGCATGGGCGCGGTGGCGCATCTTGCGGCGGAGCTGTTCAAGAGCATGGCGGGAGTCAACATCGTGCACATCCCGTATAAGAGCGCAGCGCCGGCGCTGATCGACGTGATCGCGGGCCAGAATCAGCTGATGTTTGCGACTTCACTGTCGGTGCAGCCGCACATCAAGTCGCAGAAGCTGCGCGCGCTCGCGGTGACGACCGCGAAGAGGAGCCGCCTGATGCCGGAGCTGCCGACGATAGCCGAAGCCGGCGTGCCGGGCTTCGAGGCGATGACCTGGCACGGCGTGCTGACCACCGGCGGCACGCCGCCGGCCATCGTCAACAAGCTCAGCGCGGAAATCAATCGTATCCTGCAGCTTCCCGACGTGCGCGAGCGCCTGGGTTCGCTCGGCGCCGAGATCATCGGCGGCACCCCCCAGGAATTCGCCGCTCACATTCAGCGCGAAATCCCCAAATGGGCGAAAGTCATCAAGGACGCCGGCGTGCGGCTCGAGTGATGTCTCCTTCCCCCTTGACGGGGGAAGGTT
>Ga0209514_10001634_pt1 | contig 37698 bp, 34 predicted proteins | sample Subgrocontami58m_FD_187452 | JGI IMG/M metagenome (GOLD analysis project Ga0209514, IMG submission 187452) | Subsurface groundwater microbial communities from S. Glens Falls, New York, USA - GMW37 contaminated, 5.8 m (SPAdes) (version 3) | ecosystem: Environmental > Aquatic > Deep subsurface >...
TGGTTTATCACCCGCACAATGCCGACCACAAGGATCGGTGCTACATTTTCCAAAAAGCAATCGGCGGGTTCTGGTTTGCAACCTGAACCTTTTCATGTCCCTTTGTGCGTCTTTGACTCATGGATGTTTCATTTTAATTAAGCGGGTTTGCGGTAGGGTGGATTAAGCGATAGCGAATCCACCTTTTCCCGGAAATAGTATTGGTGGATTCGGCGTAAAAACCAACGCCTTAATCCACCCTACACATACCTTGATTATTTTAACTATATATCCTAAAGATATGATACCCAATGCCCTTTACATCCACATTCCATTTTGCGCCAGAAAGTGTCGCTACTGCGATTTCAATTCGATTGTGTCTGAATCAGATACAATAAACCGCTATATGGACGCCCTTGAAAGTGAGTTGCGCGCATTAGGAGACAGATATGTATTTGAAACAGTTTATATTGGCGGAGGCACGCCGAGCATACTGTCTGAGGCGCAGTTTGAAAAGATGCTCCACGCCGTTACCCGGCGTGTGTCGTCTTACGGAATACAGGAGTTCACCGTTGAGGCAAACCCAGGCACGCTGACAAGGCATAAGATCGGGTTGTTAAAGGAATACATGGTGAATCGCATCAGCCTGGGCGTGCAGTCATTTCAGGAGAGGCACTTAAGTTTTCTTGGGCGTATTCATTCCGGCAACGACGCCAGAGACGCCTTTACTTCGCTGAGAGAGGCGGGTTTCGGGAATATAAATATTGATTTAATATTTGGGCATCCGGGACAATCCCCCGATGACTGGGAAAGGGACTTACAGGCAGCGCTTGAATTGAATCCAGAGCACATATCAACGTATGCCCTTACCTACGAGGAAGGAACGTCGCTTACCGGAGACCTGGAAAATGGAGTTATTCAGGAATTAGATGAGTACACAGCGCTGGAGATGTATAAAACCTCGATACGTTGCCTGGCTCAGAACGGCTACCATCACTACGAAATATCGAATTTTGCTAAACAGGGACGCGAATGCGTCCATAACCTCGTTTACTGGAAGAATCTTGGTTACGCGGGTGTGGGGGCAGGCGCATTTTCTTTTATTGACGGCGTAAGAACTTCAAATGAGAAAGATATAGATAAATATATTGACGGAATAAATAAGCATACCCGGACAAAACCTTTTTGGGAAAATCTGGCTTTAAATCAATACGCATCGGAAACGGTTGTGATGTCATTGCGTCTTCGTCGTGGCATATCAAATACTGATTTCTATGAGAGGTTCGGTTACAATATCGAGGATCAATTCCGCGAGCAGATACATGGTTTATCAAAGGATGGCTTGGTCAGTTATGAAGATGAAAGGCTGAAACTCACGGAGAAGGGACTATTCGTCGCAGATACGGTGATGGCGGAATTCGTATAATATGCATGTTTTTGGAAATTTTATTGGGGAGTTATTAAATTGTTAAGCGCGACAGAAATTAAAAGGGGTACGGTTATAAAATTGGATGGTGAGTTGTATCTGGTGGTTGATTATCAGCACGTAACCCCTGGAAACTGGCGTGGTATGGTGCAGGCAAAACTGAAAAGCATGAAACAGGGGAGCATTGTTCAGAAACGTTTCCGTTCCACGGATAAAATAGAAGACATTTACCTGGAACACCGCGTAATGGAGTACCTGTACAAGGACGGCGAGAATTATTGTTTTATGGACACGGAAAATTATGAACAAGTATTATTGCCGAAGGAAGCCGTTGAAGACGCCATTCCTTACATGACCTTAAACAGTCAGGCAAAGATCGCCTTTTACGAAGGCAAGGCGCTTTCCGTGGAACTCCCGACGTCGGTGATTTTGAAAATCGTTGAAACAGACCCTGGCATGAAAGGTGACACCGTGGTAAATGTGTATAAACCTGCAAAGATGGAGACGGGTCTTGTCGTGAAGGTTCCGCTGTTCATCAATAAAGGCGAGACAATTAAGGTGGATACAAGAACGGGTGAATTCCTTGGGAGAGAGTAGGTGGTTGCCCGGGCGTGATGAATACGCAATTTTGGGTGCAATCCTAAAACGCAAGACGGATAAAGGAACATAGCGATGGGCATAGAAGAATCAATTAAAACTTATGGCGCAAAGATAGATGAGCTTTTAAGAGACATCATCCCGCCTCACAGAAAAGATTATCTGAGCGAGCCAATATGGCACCACATGCGCACCGGCGGCAAAAGGGTAAGGCCGGCGATATGCCTGATTACCTGCGAGGCATTGGGCGGAAATCCGGAAAATGCCGTGCATTTTGCCCTTGCTGTGGAAGTCATGCACAATATGTTTCTCATGCATGACGATATTGAGGACGGGGACACCATGCGGCGCGACCAGCCCACCGTGTGGGTAAAATACGGCACTGCAAACGCAATTAACGCCGGCGACTATCTTCTGGCCTGCGCATACAAAAGCACGTTAGCAAGCCCGGTTTCACTGGAAGATAAGATAAAATTGCTGCGCATACTCACCCTGACGTATGAAAAAACAGTTGAAGGTCAGGCGCTCGATATTAACGCCCGTGCATCGGAAAACTATACGGTGGATGACTACATGAAGATGGTGGAGCTCAAGACCGGGTATTATCTCGCATGCGGCATGGTCGGCGGGGCGGTCGTGTCAGGCATTTCAGATCAGGTAGTCGAAAAAATATGGACGCTCGGAAAGACCATGGGCCCGGCGTTTCAGATTCGCGACGATTTGATTGACTTGACGCATGGCAAGGGGCGCGGCGGCGTAGTCGGCTCCGACATAAAAGAAGGCAAGGCAAGTTTCTTGTACTCATATATCTTGCAGATCGCCTGCGCAGACGACAAGAACCTCCTGCGAGACATTATGTTAAAGCCCAGGGATGAAACAACGGACGATGACATACAATTGGCGTTGGCCGTCTATAAGAAGTACGACGCTATAAAATACGCCCAGGACTACGCGGATAATTTGATACGTCAATCATATAATACCATTGACGAAATCCCCGTCGAAAACAAGACGATATTCAAAGAGATCGCCTCCTTCATGGCAAATCGCATGTCTTAGCGGCAATGAGCGTGGATTTAGATGCGTGAAGCCAGAAGTCTTGATTCGCACGTCTGACCTCTTGTATTTTTTTGGTCTGAGGCATTGCCTCGTTAGTGATAACCAGTATAACACTTGGAGAATAAAACGATAATGATGATAACAGAAAAAACCTTAGCTATTATAACCATCACCGGCGCCGTCCTGCTTGCATCTCTGAACGGCTGCGGTAAAAAAGAGCTATCTGAAGGAACAGCCAAAGTTGATGAGGCCGCAACCGGGGAGACGGAGACCGCGCAGGAAGTAAAAAAAGAGGTAAAACTTCCCGAAAAAATGTCGGCCACAGAGTATTACAATTATGGGTTGGAACATATTAAAAAAGGTGGTTTTGACGAAGCAATTGCCGCATGGGAAAAGGCCATCGAGTTGGAACCCGGCATGACGAATGCCTACGAAAAGCTTGGAAAGGCATATTATACCCAGGGCAAATTCACAAAGGCCGGAGAGACTTACCGGAGGGAATTAACCTTAAAGCCGGACGACCCCATGATATATTTTAGCCTAGGTGTTGTCTATCGCGTAAACGAACAGTTTGATGATGCGGTCAAGATGCAAAAGAAGGCAATATCGTTGAATTCTAAGTTTGCCTCAGCCTATAACGAACTGGGATTAACCTATTGTAAGCAGAGGAAACTGGACGAGGCCATTGCCGCTCATAAAACGGCGCTGGAACTGGATCCTAAATTAGGCACGGCGCACAACTATTTGGGCGTTGTCTACCTGTTGAAAGGCATGAGCGCCGAGGCTGATGCGGAATTCAACGAATTTAAAAAATACGACGCTGAAAAGAATAAGGCATCACTCGGTGGGGCGCCACCATCACATTAAGATCAGATTGGTGGATTCGCTTCGCTTAATCCACCCTACACAACCACGCCTGCACATGTTGCACATGGATCATTCAGTTTGCAATTTGAACAAGGCAATAAAAAAGGGGAGAATCGGTAATTTATACCCATTCTCCCCTGTTATTTAACATCGCAACACTTGTAGTATGAAGGTTATTTCTTTTGCTCTTTCTTGCAAATCGGGCAAGCCAGGAAGTCCACATCACAACTCTCGCAGTGCTGAACAAGCCATTCATGCGATTTCTTCTTACAATCCGGGCACTTCATTTCCCACCTTGCAAGTGTCTTTCCCTTGACGCCTCTTACGCGTACCTGTTTGCATTTCGGGCACTCGCCTTCCCTGGTCGCTGCCTTTAACTCTGCAGACGCCTTCTGGCACATCACGCATGCCAACACGTCTTTCCCGCACTTGTCACAATGATGAACAGCCAGTTCGCCAACCTCATTTTTACAGTCCGGGCATACCATGACCTGGGCGGCAAGCGTTCTGCCTTTTTCAGGACTCACGCGCACATCCTTGCAATGTGGGCACATGGGCTGTTCAACCGTTGCATGCTCAGGAGCAAGCGCCTTTTCAGAGTGCCTGTGTACTTCCTGTGGCTGAGTCTCTTCAGCGTACGTAAAAGCGCCACCACATACCAATAAACTGACTGATGTAACCGCCGCTGCAACTACCCCCAAAAATCTTTTCTGTAACATGCGTTTACAACCCCCTTTCAAAACATAAAAAGTTTAAGAAGTAAAATTTCCCCAGTAAATACGCTATATATGTCGTATGTTTTTAACCTTTTCCAACAAAATTGTCAAATAAATTTATTGAAAATAAATATTTAAGTTCCGGTAATCATGCTGCTTTTATTTCTTCTCAGGGTTCTCCTTGTTCTTGTTTTCCTTCTTTTGATATTTCGCAGGTTCTTTGTTAAAGGTATCCACGCACTGTTGGGAACAGAAAAAATAGTTCTTGCCATTGTGCTCCAGCTTGAGCGCCTTGTCTTTTTGCACCTCCATGCCGCAAACGCGATCCTTTGCAGTGGTTTTTGTAGCGGGCTTTTGCGCCTCAGTCTTTTCCTCTGACGCCTTTACCTGCATAACAGGCGAAAAACCACCAACCGTCAGGGTGAAAACTAAAACTGACGCCGAACATAGTATTTTTTTCATCGTATCACTCCAGGAAAAATTCAAAAAAATAAGAACGGAAGTTGTATGTATGATACAATATCAAATCATTTACACTTTGTAAAGGTTAATTTGCCTCAACTGATGTATGCAACTCTGCGGGGACGGCGCGTCCCCTCCTGAACCACTTTATTATTTCCATTATGATAAAAATGAGTGAGGAAAATCCAAAGACAATCATCCAATCCTTCAGACCCAACGGCGTCACCTTGAAGATGTTTTCAATATAGGGTATATGAACAATGGCCGCCTGCATGGCAAAGGACAGCGTGGCCGCCATGATGAGCTTTTTGTTGGTAAAAACGCCGATCTCGAATAATGAACGCCGCGTATTCCGGCAGTTAAACGACTGGAACAACTGGGACACAACCATTACGCAAAAGGCAACCGTCCTTGCCCGCAAAATGTCCCCGCTCAGGGCGCATGGCAATACCTCGTTTGTAAACCAGTGCAAACAACCCCGTGTGGAGCTACTGGTGTAGTACAACACAAACAAATAGGCGCAGAGGGTAGAGCATGCTATGAGAAAACCCTGGAACAGTATTAATGCGCCCAGTTTTCTGTCCACGATTTGCTCCGTTGACCTTCTTGCCGTGCGTTTCATGATGTCGGGGTCTACGGTGTCAACTCCCAGCGCCAGCGCCGGCAGACCGTCCGTGGCGATGTTTATCCATAGTATCTGTATGGGAAACAACGGGATGGGAAGATTAAAAATAGACGCCAGGAGCATCGTCAATATTTCGCCGGTATTGCAGGAGAGGAGGTAATGGATGGATTTCTTAATGTTGTCGTAAATGCCTCTTCCTTCCTCAACAGCGGCGACAATGGAGGCAAAGTTGTCGTCAGTAATGATCATATCAGACGCCTCTTTTGTGACGTCCGTGCCGGTAATACCCATTGATACGCCGATGCTTGCCTCCTTTACCGCAGGGGCGTCGTTTACGCCGTCGCCCGTCATTGCCACAACCGAGCCGCGCTTCTTCCATGCCTTTACGATCCGGAGCTTGTGTTCTGCAGATACCCGCGCATATACGGCCGTCTGCGTCACCTCTTTTTCCAATGCGTCATCAGAAAGCGAATCTAATTCTGTTCCATCAATCGCCTTCATATTGTGCTGCATAAATCCCAGTTCCTTGCCAATCGCCACGGCGGTGCTCTTGTGGTCGCCGGTAATCATGACGGTCGTTATGCCGGCGCGGTGACAGGTGGCAACGGCGTCCCTTACCTCTGCGCGTGGCGGGTCTATCATGGCTACCAAGCCCGCAAAGATCATCTCCTTTTCAATAATAGGCGAGACATGGTTAGCGTCGTCGTGTTCAAACGGTTTGAACGCCACGCCGAGGACGCGCAGCGCATCGCCCGCCATTCTGTTGTTTTCGTCCAAAACAATCTGAATATCTTTTTGAGTAATCCCGCGTGCGGTTCCTTTGCTGTATATTTGTGTGCAATCCTTCAGGATAACGTCAGGAGCGCCTTTCACGCAGACCAGTGAGGTGGCGTGCGGGGTCTCCCGGATAGTTGACATCTTCTTTCTGTTTGAATCAAAAGGGATCTCATAACGGAGGGGAAATTTATTTGAGAGTTCCTCTTTCCAGACGCCTATTTTTGCGCCAGCGCTCAGAATCGCACCCTCCGTAGGGTCGCCAATAACCTTCCATGCAGTGTTTTCCTGCTTCAGGTATGCGTTGTTGCAGAGCACGCCGATTCCCAGGACGAGTTTTAACGTTCGTTGGTCAATTTCCGTAAGAGGCTTATTCCGGGAGGAAAAATTCCCGACTGGCGCATAACCTGCGCCGGTGACGTCAAAAGATTTACCGTCTGCAAAAATCTTTCTTACGGTCATTTCGTTCTGAGTCAGGGTGCCCGTCTTGTCGGAACAAATGACCGTGGCGCATCCGAGCGTCTCCACGGACGGCAGTTTCCGGATCAGCACGTGCCGTTTTACCATGCGTTGCACTCCAAGCGCCAGTGCAATCGTTACAATCGCAGGCAGACCTTCCGGTATAGCAGCAACGGCGAGGCTTACCGAGATGAGGAACGCCTCCAGCAGGGGGTCTTTGCGCCATAATTCAAGGAGGAAGACGACTGTCACAATGCCTATGCACAGATAAACTAATTTTTTCCCGAATGCATCGAGCTTTCGCTGGAGCGGGGTGTCTTCATTTCCCGCCCCCTGGATGAGGCCGGCAATCTTACCCAGTTCAGTATGCATGCCGGTTGTCACAATAACGCACGTCCCTTTCCCGCTGGTTACGGCAGTGCCCATAAACACCATGTTTTTCCTGTCTCCGATTGGCAGAGAAGGGTTATCGAGTTTTTCCGTGGATTTGCTGACCGGTGTTGATTCGCCGGTAAGAGACGCTTCCTGGGTATTAAGGCTGAAAGAGGTGCACAATCTGCCGTCTGCGGGGACGTAATCCCCGGCCTCTAATAAAACGATGTCGCCGGGTACTATTTCCCGTGAAGGGATAGAGTGCATCTCTCCGCCTCGCAGTACCTTTGTAAAAGGCGCCGATAGCTTCTGGAGTGCGGCAAGAGACCTTTCTGCCCGAAATTCCTGGACAAACCCGATAATGGCGTTGATGATTACAATAGCAATAATAGCCAGTGCGTCAACCCATTCACCGAGGAATCCCGAAACAATTGCGGCGGCAATTAACGTCCAGACAATGAAGTCATTGAACTGACCCAAAAAAAGGAACAGGGGGGATACGCCTTCCTTCTCGGCAAGTTGATTGTGACCGTATTTCCTTAGCCTATCTTCCGCCTCAGCGTGGCTAAGCCCTGTTTTTTCACTAACGTCTAAATTCTTTATTACGTCGTCTGTATTCGTCGCATACCAAATAGTGGTTTCCATTATTGTTATTCGTTTAATCCTCCTCGTTTTCCCATTCTTCCCACCGTTCCACGCTGTAATCATCATCCTCGTCCGAGTGGCAGCCGTAACAGGAGTTGGTGATGACGACGCCGGGGCTATTTGTCGTACCGGCAGCCGTGTTTGCATCTGCCATCGCCTTGCTCGTAGACGGTTTTATAATATCAAAGACATGAGAAGATATATCGTTATCCACTGCAGTCTTTGCTGTCTTGGGCATGTGGCAGCCCGTACAGAGGCTTCCCCCCACGTCTGACGAATTACAAGCATGCTTTGCGTGTTTGTTTTGAACTCCATCTCCGCTTTTCATGGTTTTTGCCAATTCACGGTGGCAGCCGAGACAGAGTTTGTTGTTATTGCTTTGTTTCAGTAATTGAGCCGTTCCGCTGACGCCAGCGCCGTGCGGTTCGTGACAGGTGTAGCACTTGCTTCCCGCGTGTTTGTAATGACTGCTCTTCAGCAAGTCCTGATACTGCTGATGATGTTTTTTTGAATGGTTATTATCGGAGGCAGATTCACCCAGTGAGGAATTATTGTCGTTCCAGTACCCGGCCGTTGGCTTCCCATCAGAACCCGTTTCTTCAATATAATCCGCAAGCATCCTGCCGGGTATGTAAGGCGTTATTTCACTGCCGCTGATGATACACGGATATTCTGTCACGAAATCCGCGCCGTTTTCGCCGGTCTTGTTTTTAACCCGGATGTGGCATTGACCGCATACTTCATTGCCCCGGTCTGTGGCAAGGTAACCGGGATTGACTGTATATTTGGCCTTGCCCCCGCCGGCAGACACGTGCTGACTGCCTGGACCGTGGCAGCTCTCGCAGGAAACGCCTAATTCTTTGGACCCGGAGACAAATTCCCCGCCGGCATTTTGCGTGATACTTAATCCCGTTACGTGACAGCCCTCGCAGTTTTGCTCAAAGGATTTGTTTTTGTTGGGAGCGGTGTCTAAATCGGTAGTTATTAATGAGGCGTCGCTATACCAGTTTTCCGGGCTATACGATACCCAGGCATCGTTTGGCTCGCTTTCATCAACATTCCGGTTATTATATTGGACAGGTAAGATATAGTGGCTGCTGCCAATTTCCACCTGGTATCTTTGCTTGCCCACCGTTGCCACGCCGCCGTGCGTCCTGGCTATGGTATAGGTAACCGAGACGGCCTCGTCCTCCAGATCATACAGGGTGATTTTGTACTCACCGTTTTCAATAAATGGCTTAAACTTTACCTTGCCATCGCTCGTGGTGATATTGTCCCCGTCAAAGGGGGCGACCACCGTTTCGGACGACGGCGTGCTGATGGTCTTTGCATGGGCGGTATCTTCCCATGCTTTCTGCTCCTGGTGACAGGATAAACAAGTCGCGCTCCCTACGTATTCTGAACCCGATGGCGTCGCAGCGGAGAGCGTGAGTTTTATCTTCTTCGTCTTTTTTGCCTTTACAGCCACGTGAAACTTGTCGTTCGGCAGATATGATTCGTCCGATGACGAACTGGCCCTGACAACATAGACACCGGCGTCTATATTGTCTGCGGTGAATTTGCCTTTTTTGTCCGTCACGGCCACGTCATCAAAACTATCGTTGTAAGTCGCTTCTTCGGTATGGACTTGAATACTGATGGTTATATCTGACAGGGGGGCGCCTTTTGTGTTGGTAACCTTGCCGGTTATTTTTCCTGAACCGGTCGCTTTTTTTTGTTGATCAGAGAATGCCCCCTGTTTGTATGCAGGGGGCAAGCCCGATGGCTGCCGGCTTGTTGAAGGGGACGCCCAGGATACACAGGCGTAGCACATAGCGAACACGTTCAGGGTAATGATTAAAAATATGGCGTTTTTCACCGGCATAAGTAGTCTCCTTGTATGTTCCATGATGACGGGATAATTTTGTACCTCAAGGTAACAAATATTATCGCATCAGATAAAAACGTGTCAAATACAATTTGTGCAGTTGCTTTCAATCGCTTGTGGTATGGGCTTCCGCCGTCATCATGCCCCACAGCCAATCAATCTTGTACCGTTCGGTCTTTATATTACCGTAGCCTGAATTACGGAGCAGGCGTTCGCAGGCATCCTTTTTATATGTCTTAAAGTGGGCGCGGTTAAACAGGCGTAAAAACAGATCACACACCCTGCAGGCTATAAAATCATCGCACCAATCGGTGATCACAAGCATGCCATGCGGTTTGAGGATACGGGCAATTTCCGATAAACAAACCTCCGGATTCCGCCAGTAATGGAAGGCGTTACAGGATACGACGGTATCAAAACACTGAGAATGAAATGGTAAACGCTGCGCCTGACCGGTGATGAAATGGCATCTGTGGATTTGTTTATTGCCGGCAACCCTGAGCATGTCTTCGCAAAGGTCTATACCCGTCAGATGAGCCGTAGGATGTGTCAGAGAAATCGCCTGAAGCAGTGAGCCGGTGCCGCATCCGATATCCAGTAGCCTGCTATTCGGCCCGATATCCAGTCGTTTCAGCGTTTCCCGCACGGTAGCGGCTATGTATGACGCCCAGCGACGGTCATACGTAGAGGCAAGGCCTGCATACTCATGCACGACTGGGGAGTCTTCGTTCGGCCTGTAGATTTTGTTCTGCACAGATAGTTTCTTGTTTTGTTTGCGGGTGTGCGACACCTGGATGTCAGTGTTTAAAACGGACAAATAGCCTGCCAAAATTCACACTGTCTTTATCAATGCGATGATACAGCTTTTTTATGTCCGGGCGGTTGAGGAACCGCAGGACGGTCTTTTTTAGTTGCCCGCTTCCCTTCCCAGGAATAATTTCCACCAGGGCGATCCTTTTTTCAACCGCTTCGGCAATAATACGATTGAGTTCGTTTTCAATCAAATGCCCTCTTTTGCAGATGTCGTGGAGGTCGAGTTTTAACTTAGCCATAGAAATCAGACATGCGTAAACTTTTACCCTGTGGGGCGAAGAGACTCTTCGCCCCGCAAACACAGCAGATATAATGCTGTAGGGGCAATTCAAGAATTGCCCCTACACGGTATAACGGTTGTTTTAATTCGCTGGTCTAGTGAAAAATTTGCCAGGGATCAAAATTACTCGTTTTCCTTGATAACCCGCCCACGAACAGGCTGAATGGGTCTGGCATCATGTTTGAAAAGTGAAGTAAATTTGTTCAGTCCAACTTGTGACACCTCGATAGGAGTCTTCAGGATAAACCAATTTACCCCTTCAGTACATGGCGGTGTGGTCAGAGAACCCGTATAGGTAAAATATGACGTCGTGTTTTGTGGAAGCAGTTGACTTGCGCATATCCTCACATCAGAGGCGGTGTTCATTTTACCTACTTCGTTGGGGAAGTTACTCCATAGGGTTTTTATGAACGCATTTTCTTTCCCTTTTGAGATGAGTACGGCAATAACCGCCAATTCTCCGTGCGCCCCCTTATGCACTAAATGCGCTTCCATATCGTAAGATTTTCCATGTATCATGTGTTCACTTGGCGTGTGAAAGTGGAATTGCATGAGTTCGTATTTCTTGTTGCCAATAGTTATGAAACTTCCGCAGCCATAGTTAATCTGGATGGTATGACCATTATTTAATATCTTCAGGGGGGTAGGAAAGTAATGGAAGTTAATAGTCTCCAGATGCGCCTTTTCTGTTACAGAAATGCCGACCGGCGATTGCATGTCTCCGATGTTGGCGTTGCAGTACTCGTGTATGAGTTCGCCCCAATGATCGGGTCCGCATTCGCCCTCATAGCTCCAATGAAGCGTTTTTCCGTGATTCTCGGATTCAGCAAACAGGCCTGTTGCTGCCGCAAGTGATAAGGATAAAATAAAAGCTGCCGTTACAACACTATACTTAAGAATCTTCATAGTACCTCCTTAATTACGTGTTAGGGGATCAATACATGAACGTGTAAAGTTTATAATAAAGAACCTTTTCCTCATACATATTCTATCAACCCTTTTTTATTTTTCAAGCATTCTGTCATTTTCAACCATCTCTGCTTTTTATCACTTTCACTGGATTATAGTAAAAATTACCCCTCAAAAAGAGGCTGATATCTTTTTTCTTGCAAGACTTTTCTTTATATGTTATATTTTTATCACTACTCAAGGCTTCGTTTATCGTACAGCTTTCCCGGTACGACGAACTGAGCCTTTTTTATTTACTGAGACTTGTGGAAGCACGTCCCGTCCCATCCAAGACATTCCGGTGAATTTAGGAAATTAGTTGGAATATTTACCAATACATTATTTACTCATGAAAGGAGGTTAACAATGAACACATTTTTCGTATGTCCAAAGTGCGGCAATGATAAGGAATTTAATGTCTTTACCAGTAATTTTCAGGCAATAAAACAATCGCCTGAACTTGGAAAGCGTATAGACGAAAGTGATGCCTTGCCCAGTTTGCGGCACAACGATACTTATATCGAATGTAAGTGCTGCTTTCAAAGAATCGAGCACGACAGCGCAGCGTCTACGGGCAGAAAATACATCCAAATGACACAAAGGCTTTTAAAGGCAAATCGTACCATGTCAAATAAAACGTCTTAATCTTTGTATTACTCAAACGACCCCAGAGGTATCTTGAAGAGGTTTTAAAAAAAACCTTTTCAAGAAGGACTTCTGTATCAAATCTATAAAGAACACCCTTCTTTCGTTTACCCGACTCCTTACACGGGACATTACGTCCGGAATACGGCTTTATTGGTAGGAAAATCTTGCCAAAGCGACTAAATATCTTTATAGTAATGCACACGATTGCAGACGCTGAGCAATAATATTGTAATGCCGTTATTTCAAGGTCGTTTTTACCGGAGACATTTCACATGAGTAATCAGCCAGATAAAGTCATCTATTCCATGATTAACGTAAGCAAGCATTATGAAAAGAAGCCTGTCCTGAAAGATATTTATCTTTCGTATTTTTACGGAGCAAAGATCGGGGTACTGGGCTTAAACGGTTCCGGAAAGAGTTCGCTCCTGCGCATCCTTGCCGGAGTAGACAAGGACTTTAACGGGCAGACCGTCCTTTCCCCCGGCTATACGGTAGGGTTTCTGGAACAGGAACCGTTATTGAACGAAACAAAAACGGTGCGCGAAATTGTGGAACAGGGCGTGCAGGATTTGGTAGACCTTCACAACGAGTACAACCGCATTAATGAACGGTTTGCAGAACCGATGTCGGCGGACGACATGAACAAACTCATTGAACGTCAGGGTGAAGTACAGGAGAAAATTGAGTCGCTTGGCGCGTGGGACCTGGACGCGCGCCTGGAAATGGCGATGGACGCCTTGCGTTGCCCCGACGGAAACATGCAGGTAAAGGTGTTGTCCGGCGGGGAACGGCGACGCGTGGCGCTGTGCCGGTTATTATTGCAGAAACCCGACATTTTACTTTTAGACGAACCAACGAACCACCTTGACGCCGAATCGGTGGCATGGCTTGAGCATCATTTGCAAAGCTATGCAGGAACCATAATTGCCGTAACCCATGACCGTTATTTTCTCGATAATGTGGCCGGCTGGATTCTGGAACTGGACAGGGGACAAGGAATTCCCTGGAAGGGGAATTACACGTCATGGCTTGAGCAAAAACAACAGAGGCTGCAACAGGAGGAAAAACAGGAGACTGAACGCCAAAAGACCCTGCAGAGGGAGTTGGAATGGATCAGGATGAGCCCAAAGGGCAGGCACGCAAAATCAAAGGCGCGTATCAATTCGTATGAATCGCTCCTCGAACAACAGACCGACAGCCGGATAAAGGACTTAGAAATCTATATCCCGCCGGGGCCGAGACTGGGTAATCTGGTTATTGATGCAGACAAGGTGTCCAAATCGTATGAGGATAATATTTTGGTGGAGGGTATGACGTTTTCCCTGCCGCGTGGAGGAATCGTTGGAATCATCGGCCCTAACGGCGCCGGAAAAACTACCCTGTTCCGCATGATCACCGGCCAGGAAAAGCCGGACATCGGCACAATTCGGGTGGGGGAGTCTGTCAAGCTTGCGTATGTTGAACAGAGCCGGGAATCCCTTGACCCAAAAAAGACGATATGGGAAACAATTTCGGGCGGTCGTGATAACCTCCGGCTTGGCAACAGGGAGGTCAATTCCCGCGCTTATGTGGCGCGCTTTAATTTTTCAGGGGCAGACCAACAGAAGCCGGTCGGGGCGCTGTCCGGCGGAGAACGAAACCGGGTGCATCTTGCCTGCATGCTGAAAGAAGGGGCGAACGTGCTGCTGCTAGATGAACCCACGAACGATCTTGACGTAAACACCATGCGGGCATTGGAAGACGCCCTGGAAAATTTCTCCGGTTGTGTCGTGGTTATTAGCCATGACCGGTGGTTTTTAGATCGGATTGCCACCCACATCCTTGCCTTTGAGGGCGACAGCAAAGTCGTCTGGTGCGAAGGGAACTACTCCGAGTACGAGGCGGACAGGAAGAAACGCCTTGGCGTCGCGGTAGACCAACCCCACCGCATTAAATACCGGCATTTGACAAGGGCATAATGTCTTATGAACAACCTGGCAATTAAATCAGACGACAGGGTGCTAATCACCGGGGGTACCGGTTTCATTGGGGGCAGATTAGTCCCTGAATTGCTCAAAAACGGTATAAGGCCCAGACTCCTCGTCCGTAATCCATCGAAGCTACCTCCCTCTCTTCTGAAAAATGAACTCATTGAAGTTGTAAAAGGGGATATCCTGAAGGGAGAGGGACTCCGCGAGGCTTTTCGCGGTATTCACTCTGCGTATTATCTGGTTCACTCCATGGGTGGGAAGAGCATCTTCTCAAATAAGGAATTTGCAAGCGCTGATAAACTTGCCGCAAGGAACTTCGTTACAACAGCGGATGAGGTCGGACTCAAACGGGTAATCTACCTTGGCGGGCTGGGAGAAATGGGGAAAAATCTCTCAGAACACCTGCGAAGCCGCGCAGAAGTCGCACAAATCCTCTCGTCTGGCAAGACACGGGCAACGATTTTACGGGCGGCAGTCATCATCGGGGCAGGCGGCGCTTCTTATGAAATGCTGCGGCATCTCGTTGAACGCCTCCCCATTATGGTGTGCCCCCGATGGATTGACACAAAAATCCAGCCCATCGCAGTTCGGGACGTCCTTGCCTACCTCGTTGGATGCCTTTTAAATCCTGAGACGGCTGGCAAGACATTCGATGTCGGCGGACATGACATTATGACCTATCGTAAGATGATGCAGCAATACGCCAGGGCAAAAGGACTTTGTCCGAGGCTTATTGTTCGCGCGCCCCTGTTGTCGCCACGTTTAGCGGCATACTGGGTTGACTTTGTAACCCCCGTGCCGTCCGGTATTGCACATCCCTTAATTGAGGGTCTGAAAAACGAGGTTATTTGCAAAGAAAGCAGCATTGATCGGTATGTCTCCATCAGGAAAACGTCCTTTTCTGAGGCTGCGAAAATCGCGATTGATGAAGAAAGGGAAGGAAAAGGGACGCTGGTGTCGCAAGACCACACCTGAAAAATTACCCCGTATCATGGATTACGTTTCGACGCATTCAATGGAAAAAATTGATGTTCAACGTTACCGGCTTCCCGACAGCCTTTCATGGTTTATCGAACAAGAGTTAGTAAAGATTGGTTTTTCCCTAAAAAACCCAAAATCGCTTGCGCAGGCGGTGCTTTGCCAGTCTGATTATTATATCGGGCAGCCCTGCGGAAAAACCCCGTGGAATGAACGCTGGGCGCAGGCGGCGCAGTTGGCATATTATTTTCCTTTAAATTGGATTCGGTCGCAGGCCGTGCTGGATCGCGGCGAGGAGGTTGGGTTTTGGAAGGGCATCGAATCATATCTGGAATTTGGCAGCGGGCTGGGGCCATTCACCTGTCAGAACCGGTACTTTAACTCAGGTATCTGCGTCGAATCTTCTTGTGACGCCCAATCATTTTCCAAAAATCTGGTTCGTTCCTTAGGACTGATGCGGCCAATCGAGTGGAAGACTGGGGTTGGAAAAACACCGACAACTGATGTGGCTATTTTTTCTTATGTGCTAACGGAACTGCCAGAGTTGCCTGCGTGGGTTTATGAGATAAAGAGCCTGGTCTTTGTAGAGCCGGCGACCCACGATGACAGCCGCCGGTTGATGAATCACAGAGAGCGCCTCATTGAAAACGGATACTTTCCCTGGGCGCCATGCCTGCACGGCAACGCCTGTCCGCTTCTTGCGGAATCAAACAAAGACTGGTGTCACGATCGAATCTTTTTTGACGCGCCTTCGTGGTGGCTTGAGATGGAAGCATACCTTCCTATGAAAAACCGCACGGTTACCTATTCCTGGCTGTTGATGAAAAAAGAAAAACCCTGTTTAGAAAAAGAAAATCTGGGACGACTCGTGGGTGACAGCCTTGTTGAAAAGGGAAAAACGAGGCAAATGGTATGTAGAAACGCCCATCGTGAGTTTCTATCCTGGCTGCACAGAGAAACGGAACCGTTCACACTTCCCCGTGGAGAGATAGTCACGATCCCGAAGGATGCGGGGAAAAAGGGGGGTGAAATACGCATTCGGAAACGGCCAAACCTGGGACTTTCGGTGTGATATGAATTGTGGTAGGTCAGGCGTCCCCGCCTGACATTATGATGACAAGCGGGGGCGCATGTCCTACCAATGAGAGGAGATTTGAAGCAATGATCGCAAGGCTAAAGCCTCGCCCTACATATCTCTTCCGATTTGAGAAACGTATTACCAATATGCCCCTATTTTTCTCCGTGTATTTTAGCGAGTATGTCCCGCAGTGATTGTATTGATTTTTCTGCTTTTTCCAGGCGTTCCTGCAGATCTATAATGGCCTCTTCAGTAACAAATGCGCTGCTGCCGTAACCCATCGTGCTTACCGCGTTGAGGATGTCCAGGGTGCTCACAACCCCGGCAACCTGCCCCTTCTCCACGATAATAACCCGGTGAATTTTCTTCTCGTACATGATTTTTGCAAGGCGGTCAATTGTATCATCTGCCTGAGCGATAATGACGCGCGGGGTCATGATGTCCTGCACCACCGCATTTCCCAGGAGTTTTGCCTTTAATAGTTTGTCTAACGTCTTTTTCAGTTTTCCGTTGGTATCGCCGTAAAAAGATTTTCCCGTAACACCGCCACGCTTTTTACTGGTTTTTTCATCATATTCGACGATGTCTGTCATGGAAACGACGCCCACCAGCTTTCCTTTTTTATCCACGACGGGCGCGCCATGTATGTGGTGTTTCGCAAGTGTTTTAATGAGGTTATGAATGGGGGTTTCCGGATGGACACAAACCACTTTTTCAGACATCAAGTCTTTTGCAATGAACTTATAGGTAGACACGATAGTTCCTCCTTTATGCTTACGAATTCAGTTCTTTAATAGGATTTACAGGATAAAATACACACTATATTATTAGCCATTGACATAAGTCAATTCCAATGATATAAAGCACCCGATGCTTGAACAAATACGCCAAAAGCTACTAAAAGGCGAATACATAATTACAAGACACGCACAAAGGCGTTCTGACATGAGAAATATTTCCATAGAAGAAATCAAACACGTTATCAACACAGGCGAAATTATTGAAAACTATCCAGAAGATAAGCCATATCCCAGTTGTCTTGTCCTTGGATACGTCCGGAAAAATATACCGCTTTACGTCTTGTGCTCACTTGGTGAAATTGTTCATATTATTACAGTACACTGGCTAGACCCTGTTAAATGGCTTGATCCAAAAACCAGAAGGGAGAAACGAACGTGAAAAACCACTTGTGTGCTATCTGTGGGGGGAATCTCCGTAATCGAAAAGTCTTCATTGACCGCCTTGTAAAAAAGAAACTCTATCTTTTCGAAAATGTCCGTGTTCAGACCTGTACACAATGTCATGAGATATGGATACCAGGAGACGAAGCTGAAAGAATGGATAATGCCATTAGGGGCAATATTAAGCCTCACAAGAGCATCCTGGTGCCGGTGTATTAAACGTAGCGTTTTCTCCATATACAAACTGATAAATGACTCGCCACTACTTCTGCTCATCATTATCGCCTTTTTTACATAATCTTTGCAAGAGTTTATAAGTTTTTTTAAATGAATTTTTATCGTCTGGATGCCGGGAAATATAATCATGAAGACACAGATACGCATCTTCGTACTTCTTTTTAGCGATATAATTATCCATGAGCAGGATAACAGGGCGGCTGTCATCGGGATTACACTTCGCTGCCCATTGACAATATTTGATTGATTCATCATAGTGTAGATCGTTATTTGCATTACGGGCTTTATACAAAAATATCTCCGCGATAAGCTCCACATCTTTCATGACCTTTTTACCAGGACTGTCCATGTCGGCGCTCTTTACGATACCGTCGCTGTGGGTATGCTCAAAGTATTCAGTTTTACCGTTGTATGTCAACGCGTTGTAAATATGTCCCGGTATGAAAACATTCTGTATGTCAACGCCATAATGACGGCAAATAATGGTAAACCGTATAGCATACGAAAGACAATTTCCCACCTGGAGATTGAGGGTGTCCCGGATGTCGTAACAGTCGTTATATGTCCCTTCACTAGCGTTATTGCACAACCAGCCGAATATTGTCTTCGCCTTAGTCAATGGATCGTCTGCATGGTTGATGTCTGTTTCACAGTCAATACGGGAAATGAGTAAATCAATCTTTTTCAGGTATGCTTGCAGCCGCTTGTCAGTATTGACGCCCGAAGCGATAAGGCATGCGCGGTCAAGCGATACGTCCAACCGCCCATCATGGAGGTCGTCTATAACAGAGTTTTCCAACGCGTTGCCAGGTGTTTTACCGGCGAATTTATTGAATTGCAAGGAGCGGCATCCCACGAGGAAGGCAGGCGCAACAATGATAAAACCTATGACTAACAGAATACACCTCACGGTTCATCCTATCCTGGCGTTAATCTCGGTTAGTAATCTTTCCTGATCAAATGGTTTTTCCAGGAAAGAGAGGTTCGGGTCTATCTCGAATATCGTCTTGTATGAACGCGGGGAGAAGCTGCTGGCGATGATAACCGGAATACCGGCATACTGCGGTTCTGACTTCAGGTGCTTCAGAAAGTCTTCACCCTTCATCTGGTCAAGCAGTAAATCGAGGATAATGACGTCCGGCTTTTCGCTTTTTATCAGTCCGAAGGCCTGCTCTCCGTTGACGGCGCGCCGGACGTCGTAGCCCGTGCCTTCAAGCATCATCTCATAAAAGAAAAAGAACTCGTCTTCGTCTTCGATGATAAGTATTTTTTTATTCAAGGTATCAATACCCCTCTTTAGTTTCTTATTTGGTGGATGCGCTGTCGTTAATCCATCCATATACGTAGGGCAAGGCTTTAGCCTTGCAACTGTCCGAACACGCGCCAGGGATGGCAACCCTAAAGGGTCGTCCTACTGTTGCTTTGAAATTCCTGTACATATACTTAAGCTTCTTTAGCAACTGGCAAGATAAACTTAAAGGTAGAACCTTTCCCCCGGCCTTCGCTTTCTGCCCAGAGACTCCCTTTGTGGGCTTCAATGATGTTTTTGCATATCGCCAGGCCCACTCCCGCCCCGTCCACCCTCGGCCGCTCCTGAAAAAATCTTTCGAATAATTTCCCAAACTGCTCCTTCGGCAGCCCGATACCCACTCCGGTGTCTTGTACCGCAAATTCAATCGTTGCGTCCTTTTGCTCCAGAAGAACGTTTATTTCCCCTTTTTCTGTATATTTTATGGCGTTATCAATGAGATTGGTGATTACCCTCTGGATTTCCTCCTTGTCGCCGATTACCACCGGCAATCCCTGATATACGTGGTTTACCAGCGCCAATCCCTTCTTCTCCGCCAGGAGCCTCATCCCCATGACGGTGTGCAAGACGAGTTCGTCCATGTGTATGGGTTCTTTCCTGAACACCAGCCTGCCCGATTCCAGTACCGATAAATCCAGTATGTTTCCGATAGTTTTCCGTAATCTCTGTAAGCTATCGTTGATAATCTTGCTGAATTTTTCTTCCTTCGAACGGTCTATATGCTCTTTTTTCACCTCTTTCGTCCAGAGATCAATTGCCATCTGCACCTGCGCAACCGGCGATTTAAGCTCGTGCGATACATCCCGTATCATTTTGTCCTTCATCTGATCGAGCGTCAAGAGCTCTTTGTAGGCTATTTCTAAATTGCGGCTCTGTTTTTCAAGTTCCTGATTTATGCGGACGAGGTCTTTTGTCCTCTCTTCCACCGTCTTTTCCAGGTTGGTTGTATAGTTCTTAAGTATGTGTGTTTTTTCTTCCAGCGAGCTTGCCATCATATTAAAAGAATTCGACAGTTCCCCAATTTCATCATGAGAGGTGATTTTTATGCGCTTGCTGTAATCGCCCTCAGAAATACTCTTTGTTATTTCCGTTAGATATACTATGGGGTATGATATTTTTTTGCCGAAGAAAAATGCAAAGGAAACGACGGCAACCGTTATCAATATGATAATAGGAGCTACGATTGTTTGCAGCCTTATGACGGGACCGTAGCCCTCTCTCACGTCAATTTCCGCGATAACACCCCAGTCAAGCTCCGGTATCCATTGCCAGAAACCCAGCACCTGCACGCCGCGATAGTCCGTATAACCTTTTCCACCGTGTCCCTTTTTCCCCTTTATACAATCCTCAGCGCTCAGGGTGAGCCTGCCCGTTTTAGGATTTATTGCCTGTAACTCGAGCGTCGTTCGCTGTTTTACACGACCAAGGTCTTTGAGATCCTTCAGGTACTTGGATTCGGAAATCATAAAACCATCTTCATTAATTAAATACGTTTCTCCCGTTTTTCCCAGGCGAACGCTCTGCATGAGCTTGCTGATTTCCATTACGTCAACCCTCAAACATACGATGCCTATAGCCTTCTGCTCATAGACGACAGGCGTTGAAATGTAAAGGGTAGGCAGCCCCAGTTCGAGTTTTCCATATTCATTTTCCAGCGGAATTACAGAAGGCGCTATTGAGGAAACGAAGGTGATGCCGCTAACTGCCTTCTGGAAAAAATCAAACCCCGCCACGTTGGTAATTACCCTGCCCGTTGACGTAGTAACCTTCAGGTCTCCGAGCCGGTCGCATATAAAGATTTCCTTATAGCCATACGCCTCCCTGAGCGTGTTTAAGTGGTGGAGCAGCCGGTAAAAATTTTCGCTTCCCTCGGATTTGTAAATCACGCCGGGCACGTTGGGGTTTTCAGCAATAATTTTTGCATCCGCTTTTCTTTCCTCAATCCAGCGCAGAATGAGTTCCTTTTGCTTGTGTCCCACACCCTCAAGATTTTGTATCAATGCGTCCTGTAAGGCCTTTTTTTCAGTGGGATAGACAAATACCCGTATGATGATGATCGGGAATATTGCAAGCAGTATGGAAAAAATGATGATCTTGGTTCGTATGGATTTATACGAGGGGGCGTAAAATTTTTTCAGTGTGGCAAAGAATCTGTTTCGCCTGTTCACGTATTTTTGCAGGATATGTTTAATGTCCGTTTCCATTCGCAGCAAGAACAGATTCCACGGAAGGTTTATTGGGATTTATTTCTAACAAAAGAGGGCATGCTTTTCATATATTGCTCTATCAGTTCTGGCGTAATTTCCATAACGCCCTGTTTTGCGGCATACGACTCAATTGCCGTTTTTGCCTTGCCCCGAACGAATATTGGCGCCTTCCCCAGCCGCTGCTTTGCAGCATCAGTCCACACAGGCGATGGCGGACTCTCTTTTTTCCCTGCATCTGCGGGCGACTTCAAATATGCCTGAAATTTTGTGATAATGCACTCGTTCCTCGCCGTCCGCTCGCCAAGGAACGTCTTAATCTGGTCAATAACTTCCTTTTTGTGAGCGCCCTTCATCTTCTCCTTTGCCTTGTCCCACGCATCCATGCGGAGTTCGTCAAACCCGATGTTTTTGATACGTTTGGAGGCAAGCTGCATGGACTCATCCCTTATTTCAGAGAGAAAGGCAGAGGTAATTTCCCGGTAACCATGCTGCCGCGCCTTTTTTTGCATAAGTTTGTATATACCGGGACGCACAAAATCGGGCGCCCGTTCAACCCGTTTTCTGGCCTCCTCAGACCAGGGGATTTCACCCTGCTGCGGTGTCTGCTCATCTGTTTTTGTACGTGGCATACCGTTATCCTCCTGCGCAGATTTTGGGAACGCCGTCTTCCTGTTCGACATCATCTCCGCACGCGCCACCTTCATTACTTCCAGCGTTATTTCCTGATAATTATTTTTCGCAGCGAACGCCTCAACGTTTTTAATGACCATGCCCCGGCCAAAGGCAGGGATTTGTTTCAGGATATTCTTTGCCTCGTTACTCCAGGTCATGGAAAAGGATTCCTCTGCGCCAAATGTGTCAGATGTGGACAACCGGATGACCTCATTGCCATATTTTCCGGGAACATAATTGCACCATCCATCCTCATCCATTTGGTTCCCGGTGGTAGCCAGCGCCCGCGCGCGGCACCCCTTGCAAATCTCCATAAACTCGCATGAGCCGCACCTGCCATTGAGGCTTGCATGCCGCAGGGTTTCGAAATCTGCGGCATTTTTCCAGATTTCAACAAAACTCTTTTCCCGGACGTTTCCGGATACGTTTGGCATATAGGGACACGGCGTGACGTCGCCTTCCGGCGTAATCCTGCAATAAAAGGAACCGGCCGGACATCCTCCCGCATACGTCCTGATGTAAGGAGACGTTTGGTCATGTTCATATACAATCCTTCGATAGTGCGGCGCGCATTTTGCCCCGACCATCATCTTTCCCTGGTATTTATTGTGTAATTCATAAAGTTGTTGCAATGCCTGGTCGTACTGTTGTGGCGTAATGTCCGTTAATTCCTGTCCTTTCCCCGTACACACAAGAAAAAACAGATTGAAGACCCTTGCGCCGATGTTGTACGAAAAATCAATAATATTGGAAATCTCACTGAAATTTTCTTTTGTAACCGTCGCCTGTATTTGGAACTCAAGTCCCTGCCTGCGGCAGGCCTCGATGCCATTCAGGGTGTCGTCCCATGCGCCGGAAATCCCCCTGAATCCGTCGTGCTTGTTTGGCATTACGGAATCCAGGCTGATGCCAACTCCACTTACCCCGCACTCTCTGAGTTTTCGGGCAATGTCGTCGTCAATCATATTTCCGTTAGTGCCCAGCACCACCATCATGCCTTTCTTCGACGCGTGGGATGCGAGGTCGTAAATATCGGTTCTCAATAACGGCTCGCCGCCGGTAAGGATGAGCAGGAGATTCGGATTAAGTTCGGCCATCTGGTCAATAAGACGGAGTCCCTCCTGCGTGCTGAGTTCGCTGGCGGATTGCCTGGTTAAGGCGTTCGTGTCAAGATAGCAATGGCTACAGCGCAGGTTGCACCGGTAGGTCGTGTTCCAGGAGATTGCGTATGGTTTATAATTCATGTTGAAAATGATATATCATTGCGATTAGAAAAACAACAACTTTATCTGTGGTTTACACCCACGAAATATTTACGATATTATTGCATAGCAGGATTAAATAAACTAAAATATGTACGATTGCAGTAAAAGTGAAAACAAATCGCAGAAAAAGTATTTAAGGGGATGCAATGAACGCGCCAAAAGTCGGCATACAAAAACTCGAAACCGTGTGGTTCCAGGTGGCAGGCACCCTGTGTAATTTACAGTGCGCCCATTGCTATATTTCCTGCGGGCCCGCAAATAAAACGCATGAGATGATAACGGTGGATTCTGTCCGGTGGTATCTGAAAGAGGCGTCAACGCTGGGGGTAAAGGAGTACTACTTTACCGGCGGAGAACCTTTTTTGCATCCTCACATCATGGACATTATCACCGAGTCATTGCAATTCGGCTCCGTAACCATACTCTCCAACGGCACCACAATCATACGCGAGGTTGCGCATGAAATTGCCAGGATATCGCACAGTTCGCCGTATAAACTGGAGTTCAGGATAAGCATTGAGAGTTCAGATGAAGAAGCACATGATAAAATCAGGGGGCGCGGCTCTTTTCAGCAGGCAATCAGCGGTATCCGCGCCCTGCTGGAAGCGGGCTTTAATCCTATTATTACGATGACTGACTTGAAGAAATACGGCAAATTTACGCCCGAAACCGATGAAAAATTCGTATCGTTGATACGCTCACTAAACGCCCCTCAGTTACGTTTAAAAAAACTACCCCCGATCCTTCTGGGACGCTGCGCCGAATTAATCAGACATTACCGCGAAGACGAACGCGTTACCGGGAAGTGTTTTGATAATTTCAACATACAGAACCTGCAATGCGCCACCAGCCGGATGGTAACCAGCAAAGGCGTCTATGTTTGCCCCATACTTATTAATGATACAAACGCCTGGATGGGCTGGACGCTCAGTGAGTCGCTCAAACCATATACCATGGAATCGCAGGCCTGTTATACCTGCAGGACGGAGGGCTTGACCTGCAAAAATAATGATCTTCAATCATACGAAACCGTCATCGCCCAAAGCAGCGAAGGTGTGACCGCTGTTGGCGGAAAAGACACCGTCATGGAATCGGTGCATAAATTTTACGCCTCCGCCGCCATTCAACCCCAACAGGAATTGTGCTGTCCAACCAGTTACGACGCCGCTGATGTAGCGCATATCCCGCAGGAAATACTGAATATATCTTACGGATGCGGCGGCCCTGTTACCCAGGCGCAGATGAAGGCCGGAGAACGGGCGCTGGATTTGGGTTCCGGCGGGGGAGCTGACTGTTTTATCGCCGCGAAAATCGTCGGCAAGAGCGGACGCGTCATTGGTATTGATATGACAGACGAAATGCTGCTGAAGGCCAACACCGCAAGGGCGGGCGTTGCGGAAAAGCTGGGTTATGACAACGTAGGGTTTGTAAAAGGACTCCTGGAAGACGTGCCGGTAGCGGACGCGTGTATTGACGTGGTCACATCGAATTGCGTGATCAATTTATCAGACCGGAAGGAAAAAGTTTTTCAGGAAATATTCAGGATACTGAGAAATGGCGGCAGGTTTGTCATATCAGATATTTTTTCTGATAAGGAGGTCCCACGGTATATGAGGCAAAACAGGAAGCTGTGGAGCGAGTGTATATCGGGGGCTATCACCGAGGCGGAGTTTTTTAGCAAAACAAGGGCGTTGGGTTTCTACGGTCTGGAGATAATGCACCGTTCTTCGTACAGGAGCGTGGAGGGACTTCAGTTTTATTCCACAACGGTAACTGCTTACAAACATAAAAAATCGAAAGAATGCGTGTACACAGGACAATACGCTACCTATCAGGGGCCTTTCAGTTCCGCCTCAGACGATGATGGCCACATCTATCCGGTGGGAATTCCCGTAGAGGTGTGCACTGATACCGCGTGGAAGTTGTCACATCCCCCGTATAAAGGAATGTTCATCGTATCAGACGGAAAAGATACAGGCGCGGAAAAAGAGTGTGGGCCAAAATGCTGTTAATAATATTTGCAGAAGGTCACTGTGGATGAATTATGGTGAGGAAATATATAGCGTGATAGAAATAAAACCAATAACGGGAAAGATTGACGCAGTCGTGAGCGTACCGGGATCAAAGAGCTACACGAACCGCGCCCTGCTCATTGCGGCCCTGGCAGACGGGGAATCTACGATTACCAATGCCCTTTACAGCGACGACACCAAGTATATGGCGTCCAGCTTGAATGCCTTGGGAATACCGGTTAAAGAAGACCAGAACGGCAACCGTTTTATCATACAGGGCAAAGGGGGCGTTATTCCCGTAACACCGGCGAACTTATTCGTGGGGAACGCCGGAACCGCCATGCGGTTCTTAACGGCCATGCTGACCCTGGGAAGCGGAAGGTATGAGATAGACGGCGTTGAACGCATGCGGCAGAGGCCGATACAGGATTTGCTCGACGGCTTAACACAACTCGGAGCGGACGCTCAGTCTAAAAACAATAACGATTGCCCGCCAGTCGTTGTTCAGGCAAAGGGTTTACGCGGTGGGGCGGCTGTAGTAAAAGGGGATTTGAGCAGCCAGTATTTCAGCGCGCTGCTCATGACAGCGCCGTATGCAAAAAGCGATGTGTCCATAGCAGTAAAAGGAGACCTTGTTTCGAAACGTTATGTGGACATGACAATAGCTTCAATGCGTCAATTTGGTGTAGAGGTAGGAAACGACGATTATAAAGTGTTTCATATAGAGTGCGGACAGCGGTACAGGGCGATGCGCTATGACGTTGAGGGAGACGCATCCGCCGCTTCGTATTTTCTTGCGGCAGCGGCAATCACCGGCGGGAGAGTCAGGATTACGGGACTTGGGAGCAGTTCATTGCAGGGAGATACCCATTTTGCAGACGTTTTGAGGAGCATGGGTTGCAAGGTTACTATGAGTACAAACTCAGTTGAAGTGCAGGGCGATTCGTTGCGCGGGGTTGACGTTGACATGGGCGATATGCCCGACGTGGTGCAAACCCTCGCGGCCGTGGCGGTATTTGCGAATGGCAAAACACGGGTGAGAAACGTCAAAAACATGCGCATCAAGGAAACAGACCGCATCGCTGCGGTGGTAACCGAACTGCGCCGGATGGGTATTTCCGCGGTAGAATACGAAGACGGGCTTGAGATTGAACCATCCACACCAAAACCCGCCGAGATAGAAACCTACGATGACCATCGTATGGCCATGAGTTTTGCGCTGATTGGATTGCGTGCGAATGGCGTTAAAATAAAGCATCCCGAATGCGTATCCAAGACATTTCCTGATTATTTCCAGAGGCTGGAGGCGTTGCGGAAGTGAATAAATTACTGAAAACCACAGATTGCACAGATTCCACAGATAAAAATCTCAAAAGGTAGGTTGGGTTGAGCAAGGCGAAACCCAACGATACCATGTTCCTGACGTTTAAAAAATGTTGGGTTTCGTTCCTCAACCCAACCTACTCAGCTTAAATCTGTTTAATCTCCGAAATCTTTGTGTTTAATGGCGGCAGGTGATGTGACTAATCATACGGTTGATGAAAAATATATGGCGCTTGCCCTGGAACTGGCGGCGAATGGGAAAGGGAAGGTGGAACCCAACCCCATGGTAGGCGCGGTGCTTGTGAAAGACGGCGCAATTATCGGGAAAGGTTATCACCAGTCGTTCGGCGGGGCGCATGCCGAGGTTCACGCCATAAACGAGGGCGGCGCACTATGCAAGGGGGCGACGCTCTATGTGTCCATGGAGCCCTGCGCGCACTATGGTAAAACGGCCCCGTGCGTTGACGCAATCATTAAGGCAGGCATATCAAAAGTGGTTGCGGCGGTTGTTGACCCCAATCTCATTACCTCCGGCAAGGGCATACAAAAATTAAAGGCAGCGGGTATTGAAGTGGTGGTGGGTGTAATGGAGACGCAGGCAAGAAGACTCAACGCCCCATTTTTTAAGTTAATGCAACAGGGATTGCCGTATATAATCGTGAAGTGGGCGATGTCAATTGATGGTAAAATTTCGACCCATACGGGAGAATCCAAGTGGATTACGTCTGATGAATCGCGGAGATATGCGCACGCGATTCGTTGTCAGGTGGATGGTATCCTGGTAGGGATTAACACGGTGACGCGGGACGACCCGCTGCTGACCTGCAGGATTGAGGGGGGGCGAAACCCGAAGAGAATCATTTTGGACAGCCATGCCCAGATTCCAGCAAACTCACGCCTTTTAAGCTCAGTCAACGAAGGTGAAATAATCGTTGCCGTAACCGAAAATGCGCCGCAGCACCGCGTAGAAAAAATCAGACAACTGGGATGCAAGATTATTCAAACAAGCGGCGCAAACGGTCGCGTTGATTTAAAAGAACTCTTCCGGCAACTTGGTGAAGCGGGCATGACGAACATCCTCGTGGAAGGCGGAAGCAGGGTGATCACCTCAGTAATCGAGAGTCGTCTGGCAGACAGGGCAATAATTTTCATTGCGCCGATGATCATAGGCGGCGAGGGCGCGAAGCCTCCCGTGCTAGGGGCGGGCGTCAGCAAAATCAACGAAGCAGCGCGCATTACTGAAATTACGGTACAGAGATTTTCAGACGATATTGTTATTGAGGGTATGCTGGTGTATTGCGGTTAATAGGTTGCGATTGGCGAGAACAGAACCCACGAAACACTCGGAAAAGCACGAAAATGTTTCGATACTTTCGCGTCATTTCGTGGGCGATTTTGAAATTCCTGTACACTAAATCAGGCATTTGGCAGCTTTTCGAGGTAGGGCGAAGAGACTCTTCGCCCTACACACACAACTTTAAATTCCTGTGCATCACAAAAGTATTCCACACTTGGGTGTGGGAAAATTTCAGCAGAGAATGCTATCGTTCATCACAACGTGTCCAGCTCGCCATCTTCGTCGTCCAGAGCCCTTTCAATCTCAAATTCAATCTCTCTTCGGGGTTCAAGCACCAATTTTTTATATCTTTCCTTAATAAAAGCCAACCGTTCGGTTCTCTTTCTCTGACTCTCTGTAGCATAATTAACGTCTAAAATCATTGCAAAACTTCTCCTCAAAAACATACACAAATACAAACAACACAAAACTGACAATTTCGTTGAAATTATATATTCAACTGCATTAATGTCAAGCCCAAATTGGATAAATATTTTTACCCTGAAAAAGTTGCACGGACGCGCAGTTACACGAAAAATTGTCTCTGTTTTCTCCGCGCACATACAAAACAAAAATCCCTGGAAACCTGTGTAGGAATTCCAGGGATTTTTTATCCTATTGCCCTGAAAAGCAGGGATTTTTTATTGTTTCACCCCTTTAAACTTTCCGGTGTAGCTTAGGGTTGTGGTTTTCTGGAAAAGAGCAAAATAGGCGTCAACCGTACCTTTTATTTTCCCGCTCATACGATTGTTTTTCAGTTTTCCTTCATATTTTTTCATCGTAAAACTTTCGACAGTCACATCATAACCTGCCTCTTGAAACAACTCCTCGAATTTGGCAGATAAATAATCCGTGTTATACTCAAAAGATACCTTTTTGCCTGTCTGCGTAACGCTGCCCACCTCTTCGCCTTCGACGTATATAACGCCATCCGTAACCGTCATATCAAATTCATTTGTACCACATGTCTGGCCGGTGGACGCCATGACGCAAAATCTTTCCGTCATAGACCATGTACCATCCAGGCCGTTGCCTTCGCCTGCCGCTTTTGCATCAGACAAAAGACCGCACCCTAATGACATTACTACAAGCACTGCAAAAAAGACGATGTTTTTCATAAAATGCATCTCCTTAAAATAGGTGTATGGGGAGAATATAACCGTTTGGCCTGTCGCAGGGATAGCTGAAAACGGGAAAAGAATATCTCATTTGAGTAAACATGTCAAGCATTTTTATCCGTTATTCCCACTCAATTGTGCTGGGCGGTTTGGTGCTGATATCGTAAACCACACGATTGATGCCTTTGACTTCATTGATAATTCGACTGGAAATGATCCCCAGTGTTTCGTGAGGTATGTGGCACCAGTCGGCGGTCATAAAATCGGTTGTTTCAACTGCGCGGATGGCAATGACGTTTTCATAGCTTCTTTCGTCACCCATCACGCCCACCGTGCTCATGGGAAGCAGTACGGCGAAGCACTGGGCAATGGAGCGGTAGAGTCCTGCATTGCGTATTTCTTCAATCACAACCTTATCGGCGCTGCGAAGGATATCTAAGCGTGGCTTAGTCACTTCACCGATAATCCGGATGGCCAGCCCGGGGCCAGGGAAGGGGTGCCGCCATACCAATTCCTCCGGCAATCCAAGTTCTTCGCCTATCTTACGCACCTCGTCTTTAAACAGGAATCGCAGGGGTTCTACCAGTTCAAATCCCAATTCGGCAGGCAGACCGCCCACGTTGTGGTGACTCTTGATGGTTACCGTTGGGCCTCCATGCGCCGGGATGCTCTCAATGACGTCCGGATAGAGCGTCCCCTGCGCCAGGAATTTTGCCTGGAATATTTTCCTTGCCTCCTCTTTAAATATTTCAATGAATTCGTGTCCGATAATCTTACGTTTTCTTTCTGGATCGGCCACGCCCTTCAACTTATTTAAAAACCTGTCACGTGCGTCAATCGCATGCAGGTCAACCGTAAAATTATCCTTAAAAGTTTTAACAACCTCCTCAGCCTCAAAATTTCTCAAAAGGCCGTTATCCACAAAGATGCAGGAAAGATGGTTTCCGATGGCCTTATGAATAAGCGCAGCGGCGACGGCGGAATCTACCCCACCCGATAGTCCACACACCACGCGCCCGTCTTTAACCTGTTTGCGGATGTCGGCCACGGAATGTTCTATGTAGGAATGCATCTTCCAGTCACCCGCGCATCCGCAGATTTCATAGAGAAAGTTTCTAATGAGCTGGCTTCCCTGCGGGGTGTGGGTAACTTCGGGGTGGAATTGCACACCGTAGAATGGTTTTGTTTGATGTTTCACGGCGGCAAAAGGACAATTTTTGGTGCATGCAAGCGACTCGAATTCCGGCGGCAGTTCAACCACCTGGTCGCCGTGGCTCATCCATGCGGTTATATCTTTGCTAATGGACTTGAATAGTTTGCTACCGTTATTAACCGTACAGGCCGTCCTTCCGTATTCACGGGTAGCTGTGGGCTGTACCGTAGCCTTCAACATCTGACATCCCAGTTGCATGCCATAGCAGATGCCTAAAATGGGTATGCCCAGTTTGATGATGTCTTCGTCGCACTGCGGGGCGTTCTTAACATACACACTGGCAGGACCTCCGCTGAGGATGATACCTTTTGGATTGTGCCTCTGTATTTCTTCAGCGGAAATCTTATGCGACACAATCTCGCTAAATACGTTGTTCTCCCTTACTCGTCGAGCGATGAGTTGGGCGTATTGAGAGCCGAAATCGAGGATTAAAACTTTTTCCTTATTCTCTTCAATCATTTCATTATCCTTGATATAATTTTTTCTGTTTCTTTTCTGACCGTATGGATTATTTCAAAAAGCTAAATTGTTACGAACCACTATCTTTTTGTTGTATGTAAGACACGCACAATCGTTAACCTGCTACACTTAATCAAAATTGGCTGAAAATGGCAATGAAAAATATTACCTATGAAATACCAAAAAACAATAGGGGGGTATTTCTCTCTCCGGCGTTAGACCGTATTCCAGGGTTAATACTGGAAAATAGACTTAAAATACAGAGTTATAAACTGGAAATTAACGGCATCCCCGTCCAGCTATTACGCGAGAGAACCCGGATGGCGGCGCTACACCAGGCGGTGCGGTACACGAATGGGATTAAGTCCTTACTTCGGAACGACAAGTCCGGCGCACACCGTTATGAAAGGAATGACACACAGGGAACAGAATCATGGCGAATAACACAGGACGCCTTATGTATAAATGAGCAGACACTTGATTACGAAACGGTCAAAAACATACCCATAATACAAATGGGTCATGAGCCGGTCTTGTATCATCCGGGTGTGTGGATCAAGAATCATCTTACCAGTCATTTAGCAAAGGAACTCGGCGGTGTCGGTTTCAATATGATTGTGGATAACGATGGTTGTAATATGGGTTTTATGTATGCGCCGATTTTATTGGAGAAATCCGCATCTGTAGGAAAAATGCCCTTTGTTAAAAATAATGAGCATGTAGCATACGAGGAGATCGTGTTTGATAACTTTGAGACGATACTCAAATTCAAGGACGATGTTTTAAATCTGTTGGCTAAAAATGTCCGCCGTGAGGGAGAACATACAATTGCGGAAGGTATGCAGAGGTCGTTTGCGCAATTCACCAATCAGGTAGGGGAGTGCTATCGCCAGGGTTGTTGTGATATGGTGGGTTTATTTACTGCTGCCAGAAGATCGTTGGAAGAGGAGTTTGGCATTGATAACCTCGAAGCGCCCGTATCCTGGATGTGCGAGACCGATGGCTTCTATCATTTTTTGTTGCACATGCTGTGTGACGCAGAACGGTTTGTTAATATCTATAATGAAAAACTGGCAGAGTACCGGCGGATGCACCAGATTCGTTCAAAGGCCAACCCGCTGCCGGATTTGGAGGTTATGAATAATGCCGTAGAGTTGCCTTTTTGGGTATGGAAGGCAGGCGGTCAAAGGACGCGGTGTTACCTGGTGAATGAAGGCGATGATATAAGGATTACAGACGGCGCAGACACCCTGTCCGTTCTCAGAAAAAGCGAAGATGCGACGAAAAACTTCTCGAGGTTGAAGTCGTTGAAGAATACCGGTATTAAGGTGCGTCCGAGGGCGATTACGACAACGATGTTTTCCCGCTTATTTTTTTCAGATGTGTTTGTTCATGGAATAGGGGGGGCAAAATACGATACCGTTACCGACGAAATCATAAAGGATTTTTTTTGCGTAGACCCGCCCGGCTTCGTCACGATTTCAGCGACATTGTTTTTGCCTCTGGAGACCAACAACCTGGTCGAAATGTCTTTGGATAAATTACAGCGTATTATCAACGACATGCGTTACAATCCTGAGCGGTATGCCTCAAAAGGAACACAAGACCGCCCTGAATTCAGGAGCTACGTTGCCGAAAAACAGAGGGTATTGCAGATGATGGCCACAGCCAACCCCAGTGAGAAGAGGCGGTATTTTGGCCGGATTAAGGATTTGAACAAGTTGCTTTCAGCGCTGATAAGCGCTGAAAGGGAGGGAATCCAGGAAGAAATACGTACAATTCAGGAGAAACTCACTTACAACAAAGTTGTCAGATTCCGTGAGTACCCTGTGTGTCTCTACCCTATGAAGGTTCTAAGGGAGTATTTCCAGAGCGTCTTTTCCTAAGCGTAAAATACAGGTATACGGCCGTTATCACACTTATTACGGTGCTAATCATAATCAGGTTTGTTTTGAGAACGAGCACCGGGTAAAAGGCTTCCTTCATATCAATTTCCACCAGGATCACCCAGTTTACATCTCGCAGATTTTCAAGGGGCGTATATGCGCTCAGCACAGGGATATTGCGATAATCTTTTACGATCCTTACATCGGTGTTTCCCCGCAGGGCGTCGTTCGTTGCCTCTGTATTAATTTCAAGCTTTAAAATGGTGTTTTGGCTGATAAATCTTGATTTCGAACGCATGAAATGGTCTTCACCCACGATGTATATCTCGCCCGTGTCGCCCAATCCGTCTCGTTGCGCCAGGATGATATCAATCCGCGAATACGGAATCTCGACAATAACAGCGCCCAGGAGCTTATTTGTAAGATCGTATACAGGGGCAGCCGCCATGACGATAAAGTCTTTTGCCTCTTCGCACCACGTCAAATCAGAGAATTTTATGTTGCTTAAACCTTCCCTAAATACTTCGCCAATGCTAAACGAACTGAACTCCCCGGTTCTTAAATTCGTTCCAATATATTCGTCCTTTTTAACCCCGAAACAAATATTTCCATCGCTATCTACCAGGAACATGTTGTTATAGCCGTACTGCCTGAGAAAATGCTCCAGAAGCGGACCGTAATAAGTATCAACCTGTTTGTAAGAGGTGTCTTCAAAGCCGCCAGCCTTGAATGCGTTCGAAAAACGCGGCAAACTCTGGACAACCAGGGGATTTTTTGAGAGCACGTTAACGTCTCCATACCTCTCGTGGAAAAAATTCTGGATTTGCATCTTCTTGATCTCACGCACGGAAATCAGGTGATTTATCGCCATATTCTTTATGGCGGGGCTGAGGGCTTTGTATGTCATTGGGCCCATGATTACCAGAAAGGTAAAAATGGCAATGCCCGACGCGCTGAGAATTCTATAAATAGGTTTCAAGTTGCTGATTCAAGATCCGAGGGACGCTTGCTCCGCTTTAGATAAAAATGATTGTGAGTAAATTGTTTACCATTGAAAAATATTTTACAAGATAATACAAACTAATTAAATTTTGTCAAGATTATTAAATGACTGACTGATACGTTTCAATGAGAAAGGTTACGTCATCAATGTCCCCGTCCATCACCTCAATAGTGAAGCGGGTAATTTGGTTCTTTTTCAGGATACGGATGACTCTCTCCATATCAATATCGTATGCCTTGGAGAAATGAGAGTGCGTGTCGCCATCGGGACTTTTAAAATTCCAGTTGAGTGGCGTCCGATTGGTATTCAAATGCACACCGATTACCCGGCACTGCTTACAAATCGTGTCAATACCCGTGTAAAAATCAAATTTGTTTAAAATAGACGACGCCCAGAGATGGCCCGTATCGAGCCATATTGGGCAGTCAAGATATATAAGGTGCGCAGGCGTCTGGTTGCCATTCCCAATACCGGGAAAGTCATTTTCCATACAGATTGTGTAGAACGGATACGCGTCTCTAAGCAGTTTCATGTTCTGTTTCACGGTGTTTTGATAATTTCTGAATTCTTCCGTTTCCAGGTATTTGGGGTCCATTACCCGTGTATCGTTAAGTCGGTATTTGTCATCAATGGCGTCGCGCAGCACCTTGCCATAGTTTCCCGGGTCGTTTCTGATGGGTTTTTGAGTCATAAAAAAGCCGTGAAATAATATGACGCTGCCCCTAAGCGACTGCATGACAGAAGCGGTGTTTTGAAATCCAGCAAGAACCGTTTTGAAATCATTATGTGCAAGGTTGATAAAATAATCAGAAAACACCGGGGCGTGAACGGAAAACTCCACATCGGTGTCCTTAATTTTATTATATAAATCTTTTGTTACGGAGTTGTGGAGTTGTATGCCAAACTCAAAACCATGTGATTCTATATAACTCCTGCAGCGTGTGATTTTATCGTGTGCATCTCCGGGATGGAAACACATGGAACTCAGTTCTATTTTTATGTGCATTGTGTCCTAAATAACCTCATCAGAAATTGTCCCTATTGTTGTAAATCTACTCCCAACCGGGAAAGACTACCCAATAACTTTGCAATCCTGCCAAACAAGCAAGGTTTAAAGTATAGATATTTTCTATAAAAATGAAAGATGAATTTGCAAATCATCGTCTGGGCGTATTGGGTAAAATCAACCGCCTGAAGGGAAATATATTCCGCAGCCACCGATTGATGTTCTTTGGGTTTATCTTGCAGGCATTTAAGCATTTTGAGGCCGTTTGGCAACAGCCCTGCATTCATCTTGATTTATCGTCGTGGCAGGTTAGAAAATTGCTCTTCCACCGTAGGCAGGTATACGATTTGCGAAATATCCTTAACACCGCAAAGAACGGAAATATTTTCCTGCGTGACCTTTTTCCCGTTAAGGACAGGTTATGATAGAAACATCAAATATATCAGCAGACATCAAGCCCGCAGATTCTGGAATTCGAATAAGCGCCTATAATAGCGCAGAGAATACCTCCTTTCAAAGCGTTATCTATGACGAATTAAAGAGACAATCAGAAAAAGCACCCGGTTGTGACACGTTAACGACACGAATTGATGGTGGTGTAATGTCCCGGCTTGAGCGCGCAAATTTCGAGACGCAGACAATTTATTCCCATACGAAAACAGAACCGTCGTCAATGTCGTTTAAGGATCAGCTAAAGAAATACAAAGAGGATCAATTATTGTCAAAACCAGGAGGAGACAACTACGACTTAAGCAAAGACAGCAATGTAATTGATTACCACAAAGACCAGTCAAAATTTACGCTACGGGTTGGAAAAGACCTCAAAGATGCCGCAGATAATTTCAAAAACATGTTTAAGGACATTGGCGCTGGTGCAACAATTAAATATGTTGGTAAAGACGGACGCATCATGGAAGCAAGAAAGGTGGGATTTGCCGGCACACTGATTAACTTCTTTAAAGATATAGCAAGCGGGATTACCTGCGGTAAATACACGCCCAAAGGAGAAATCGCGCCTGATAATGCCTTGGAAGCAACAAAACATTTTTTCAAGAAAATATTCGTAGACGCCGTGTTCAAAGATGTGATTGTGGGGGTGCCACGAAGCGCTATTCATGTGGGAGAAGACGCCGTTTTTACGTGCTTAAATCTTGCAGAGACAATACCCGACGCCACAGTCGGTAATTTTAAGGCAGGGCGGGCGGCAACGACAGAAATCTTTGATGATACGCAGGTATTTGTAGACTTTGTTACGGATGTTATTCCCACAGGCGAGGCGGGTTCACGAACGCATGCCTTTTCCTTCAGGAATGGGCTCAAAGGCCTTCCCATTGTGCACAATATTACCATGCCAGAGCAGGGGAACGAAGGAGAGAACTGGAAATACGTACGAAACACCCCGCTCAGGAAGACCGTCGAGTCGGTAGTAACTTTCATACCTATCCGGATGTAAGCAACCCGAATTGATGTTGAAATTATTTTTTGCACAAGATGTGGTTATCCGGCAATTTTACCCGTCCGATTGACAACTCCGGGGACAAAAAAAATATCCACTGAATACAAAATTGTGTTGATATTCATCCTAATATTGATATAATTTTCCAAGTTAATATGCGCCAGTAGCTCAGCTGGATAGAGCATCGGATTTCTAATCCGGCGGTCGAGGGTTCAAGTCCTTCCTGGCGCGCCATAAAAATATATCTGCATAACATCCATTGTGGTGAGCGTAGCTCAGTTGGTTAGAGCATTAGACTGTGGCTCTAAGGGTCGCGGGTTCGAATCCCGTCGCTCACCCCATAACTTACCATAGAAAAACTACTTACAAAACCGCTTTCCCTCCTGGTGACACATTGGTGACGGTCGCCTCTTTCAAAGACGGGTTTATTATGTCTGTTTTTAACCTTCCAACATCGGTGTGAGTATAATATCTTTCCGTCATTTTTGTACTGCTGTGACCAAGCAACCAAGACACGTTTAGAAGCGGTACGCCTTTGCTGGCATTGGAACGCAAAACTGTGACGGGTCGCGTCATAAAGCCTAATAGACTTAGCCAGCCCCACTTTATCACGTACCGTATCCCACCTTCTTCTATTTGTTCTATCGTGACAAATCCGCTCACGATACTGCCGGGCTTCACTAAAAACAGAAATGAAAAAACTATTCAGGAAATCCTTACTGAAAAAGAAGTCTCTAACATCGTGGATGGTATTAAAGCTTACAGGCTACCTTCAAGCTTTAAAACAAAAAAAACACATCCAGCACGTTCAAAGTATCAAAGAAAATAAATTTCGAAGTTAACCTCTTTACAAAGGAAAATAACTTATGTTTACGGCTTATGTCAACGCAGCTTTGAAAAAAGCTCATTATGAAATTCTGCCTAATGGCGAAGGATACTTTGGTAAAATCAAAGATCTTCAAGGTGTATGGGCAAATGCTGACAGCCTAGAGGCTTGCCGGGAAGAAATGAAAGAAGTTATTGAAGAATGGATTCTACTAGGGATTAAAATGGGGCACACTATTCCAATAATTAACGGAATAGACCTAAACGTCAAGGAAGTAGTTTGATGCCAAAATTCGGACCCATTAAACGGAAAGACTTGATTCGCTATATGCGACAACTTGACTTTACCGGACATTACTCCGGCGGAAAACATCAATTCATGATTAAAGATAAACTAAAAAACAGAATCCCAAATCCTCACAAAAGCGACATAAGCGAAAATCTTCTCAGTCTAATCCTCAAAGAAATCGGTATTGACAAAACAAGGTGGGAAGCACTTTGGGATTGAAAATAAATAACCTTTACATTGTATCTGTTATCGGTTTAATTTTATAGTTCCATTCGCCATGGAAATCAGACGTCTCTATATGGACACTTTTTAATTCTTTGTCTGTTACTTCTCTACCT
>Ga0209514_10001635_pt1 | contig 37692 bp, 46 predicted proteins | sample Subgrocontami58m_FD_187452 | JGI IMG/M metagenome (GOLD analysis project Ga0209514, IMG submission 187452) | Subsurface groundwater microbial communities from S. Glens Falls, New York, USA - GMW37 contaminated, 5.8 m (SPAdes) (version 3) | ecosystem: Environmental > Aquatic > Deep subsurface >...
TGCGGCAGGCAAGGCAGTTCATCACGCACGAGCATATAGCTGTTGGCAGCAGGAAAATAACAACCCCCTCTTATCTTGTTTCAATAGAGGAAGAGCCAAAAATTAGACTGATGCATACTATAAATTTAACAAACGAGGTTAAAGAGCAAAAAACAGAAGCAAAGTAATATGGAGCAAAGACAGCAAAGGTGGGGAATAGCGCATATATACGCATCGTACAACAACACAATCATACATATTACTGACATAACAGGCACTGAAACGCTTGCAGTCGGCTCAGGCGGCATGGTTGTCAAGAGCGACAGGATGGAAGGCTCGCCTACAGCTGCCATGATAGCTGCAAAAAAAGCTGCTGAAACGGCAATGGATAAAGGAATTACGGGAATCCATGTAAAGATAAAAGCTCCGGGCGGGCATAACGGGCCGACAAGTCCAGGGCCGGGAGCGCAAGCTGCAATAAGGGCATTATCAAGGATGGGCTTAAGAATAGGCATTATAGAAGAGGTTACTCCTTTGCCGCATGATGGGTGCAGGAAAAAAGGCGGCAGACGAGGAAGGAGGGTTTAGGCTATGGAAATAAGGGTTTTGGAAAACAACAAGGAGCAGGGAAAGCTTTCTTTTATTTTGAAAGACTCTGACCATGTATATGCAAATACATTAAGGCGGCTTATGATAGACGAAGTCCCAACTATGGCTATTGAGGATATTGAATTCAGCAAGAATAATTCAATACTTTATGACGAGATGGTTGCTCACAGGCTCGGCTTGCTTCCTTTAAAAACTGATTTAAAATCTTACAATCTGCCTGACAAATGCAAATGCGAAGGCAAAGGCTGCAACCGCTGCAGTTTAAAGATGGTGCTGCGGGCTTCAAAGACAGGCAATGTTTATGCATCTGAAATAAAAAGCAAGGATCCTGCAGTTAAGCCGGTTTACAGCAATATGCTGATTGTAAAGCTCCTGAAGGGACAGTCTCTGGAGCTGGAAGCTACTGCAGTCCTCGGCAAGGGCAGGCAACATACGAAATGGAGCCCATGCCATGTTTACTACAAATACAGGCCTGTCATAGAGATTACAGGCGATGTGAAAAATCCTGAAGCCATAATAGAAGTGGATCATAATAATATTTTCGAGATAAAAGACAGAAAGCTGTTAATCAACAAGGACAGGGTGCTTGATTGCGACTTGTCATTGGATTTTTCAGAGATAGACAAAAATGTGAAAGTCACTGCCAGTAACACAGACTTTGTTTTTTATATTGAATCATTTGGACAGTTAAGCTGCAAGGATATTGTCAACAAGGCAATAGACATTTTTGACGAGCAGCTTGATGAGCTTGTAGAAGAATTAAAGAAAGCAAAATAATCCCCCAATGATAATTATGCGGGGGTGGCAGAGCCTGGTCAATTTCCGCAAGGAAGGCCAAATGCACTAGGTCGAGGGCCTAGTCCCTTAGTGGGTGCGCGTGTTCGAATCACGTCCCCCGCATTATAATAAAAAATACCAAAAATAAAATGAAAAGAACAGGACCAACAAACCCAATTTTGCAGAGCGTAATTCAGGAACTCAAGAAAAGAAGTAATGAACAATCCATCAACTTGTGGAAGAGGGTTGCAAATGACTTGGAAAAGCCTACAAGGCAGAGAAGAGTTGTTAATCTTTCAAGCATAAGCAGATACACAAAAGAGAATGAAATTGTTGTAGTGCCTGGAAAAGTTCTTGGAGCAGGAAATTTGGAGCATAAGCTTACAATCTCGGCATTCCAGTTTTCAAATGGCGCAAAGGAAAAGATTGAAAGAGTTGGGGCAAAAATCATACCATTACTTGAATTAAGCAAAGAAAATCCAAGTGGCAAAGGAGTAAGAATAATTGGTTAGCAAAATGATAATCGACGCTAAAGACACAATTTTGGGAAGGCTGAGCAGTTATGCTGCAAAGCAGGCTTTGCTAGGCAACAAGGTGAATGTCATAAACTGCGAAGAGGCTGTTGTAAGCGGAAAAAGATCTGCTATATTGCGGGAATATATAAGAAGGGTCCACAGAAAAGCGCCTACAAAAGCGCCATTCTTTTACAGAAGGCCAGATATGTTCGTCAGAAGAACTATAAGGGGAATGCTTCCTTTTAAGAGAGCCCGTGGAAGAGACACTTTCAGGAATGTAAAGTGCTATATTGGGGTGCCGGAATATCTAAAAAATGAAAAGGTATTGAGGATTGATGGGGCTGAAGCAGAAAAGTTGCGTTCAACAGATTATTTAAAGGTAAAGGATATATGCAGGGCAACGGGTTTGAAATGAAAAACCTCCATGCATCAGGAAAAAGGAAGACTGCAATTGCAAGGGCGACGTTAAAGCAGGGAAACGGAATAATCAGAATTAACAATATTCCAATAGATTTTATAAGGCCAAAAACTTCAAGGCTCAAATTGCTCGAGCCATTAATATTATCCGGTGATGTGGCTAACAAGGTTGATATTGATGTTAATGTCTCAGGCGGTGGAGTAACTGCACAGGCAGAAGCTTCAAGACTGGCAATTGCAAAGGCATTAGTCGGTTTTGCAAAAAGCGATAAATTAAAGGATGTATTTTTGGGTTACGACAGGAACCTGCTTGTCGCTGATGTAAGACGTAAGGAAGCTGCCAAGCCAAACAGGCATGGACAAGCTAGAAGTCATGTACAAAAAAGCTATCGATAAGGAGGACAAAAATGATAATTCCAATAAGATGTTTTTCTTGTGGTCGCCCGATCGCACATTTGTACGAATCTTATACTGAAAGAATCAACAAAGGCGAAGAAAGGAAAAAAATACTTGATGAACTTGGCTTGCAAAGATACTGCTGCAGGGCAATGTTTTTGGGGCATGTCGACTTGATAGACACAGCAGCGCAGTTTAAGAAGTTTTGAATTTATTTTATTTTTCTCTTAGTAAACAATGAAATTTATAATCGAGCATTTAGAACCAAAGCTTTATGATTGGTGCTTAATAGAATACGAGCATATTTCTAAGATTGTTGGAAAAAATAATTTAATTTTTACAAATGTTAATAATAAAAAAGAACCGAATAAACTAAAAAAATATGGAGTTATATACAACAAAAGTATTTCTGAATTAAATTTAAATAATTTATGTATTTTATCACAATATTCTAAAAAAACATTAAAATCTACCGATAAAAATAATTTTGAATATTTTGTTTTTGGCGGAATTCTCGGCGATAATCCAGCAAAAAAGAGGACTAACATTCTAATCAATAAATTAAAACATTCAAAAGTAAAATTTCAAACAAGAAATCTTGGCAGTAAGCAGATGCCGACTGATACTGCTGTTTTTGTAGCTAAAAAGATTTTAGATGGTAAAAAATTAAGTGACTTTAAGTTTGTCGATGAATTGGAGATTGAGATTAATGAAAATGAAAGTGTTGTTTTGCCTTTCAGGTATGTTGTTGATAATAATAAAGTGATTATAAATGAAAAATTGGTTGAGTATTTAAGAAGAAGAAAAGAATTCTAATCGATAAATTTAAATACTTGTTTTACTTGTTTTACCAATATGGCAAAAATACAAGTAACCATAAAAAATGTAGACGAAGACGCATTCAGCGAGTTAAAGGCAGAAGCGGCAAGAGCTAAATTGTCAGTTGGGGTTGCAATATCCCTTGCTATAGAAAAATGGCTTTCAGAATCTAAAAAACCAAGATTATCGTTAGCTGATTGGAAAACCATAAGAGGCGGTGCCAAAACAAAGCTATTGAGCGAACAAGCGGACTCAATTATCTATGGGTGAGTATAGTGGCTGTGTTTCTAGATGCCAGCTATTTTCTGGCCTTATACAACGAGGATGATGTGCACCATAAGCGTGCTATGGAATTAGCTGAAAAAATAGACTTTAATGAATACGGCCAGACGCTTACTTCTGATGATATTTTTGACGAGGTAGTTTCTGTTGGGCTTCGAAAATTTGGAAAAGAAAAGGCACAAATATTCGGAAAACAAATACTTGCAAGCATTTTAATAGTACATGGGGATAAGCACTTATTTGATGCTGCGTTTAAAATCTTTAACAGCTCAAAACTAGATTTTAGCTTTACTGATTGCATGAGCCAAGCAATAATTGACTTAGCGCAAATAAAGTATATTGCTACCTTCGATAAGTTATTTGAGAAAGTTGATGTTGAAGTTGTAAGCTGAATTTTCAATTTGTATTTGCATAATCTTTAAAAACAAAAATACAAATCTAATTCTGAAATGGTAAATTTCAGGGAAATAGCCAAAAAATGGCAAGCGAAATGGGAAGAAAAAAGAATATTCGAAGTAAAAGATGACTTTAGTAAAAAAAAGATGTATATTTTAACGATGTATCCCTATCCATCATCAACATTACACATGGGTCATTTAAGAGTCTATTCTATTGGTGATGCTTTAGCAAGATACAAAAGGCTGCAAGGTTTTAATGTGCTTCATCCAATGGGTTATGACGCCTTTGGCTTACCAGCTGAAAATGCTGCTATTCAACATGGAATAGCTCCAGATAAATGGACTTTCACTAACATAGATACTATAAAACAACAACAGAAAGAGATGGGTTTCTCGTACGATTGGACTAAAGAGGTAATTACATGTAATGAAAACTATTACAAATGGAACCAATGGATATTTTTGGAATTTTATAAGAAAGGACTGGCTTACAAGAAAAAAGCTGCTGTTAATTGGTGCCCAAGCTGCGCAACAGTCCTTGCAAACGAGCAGGTTGTTGACGGCAAGTGTTGGCGCTGCCAAAACGATGTTACAGAAACTTTTCTTGAGCAGTGGTTTTTTAAGATAACAGATTATGCAGAAGAATTGCTAAATGACATTGAAAAACTTGAGCATTGGCCTGAAAGAGTAAAGATAATGCAGAGAAACTGGATAGGAAAAAGTTACGGTGTTGAGATTTTCTTTAAGCTAAAAGATACTGGCAAAACAATCCCAACATTCACAACAAGACCTGACACTATCTACAGCGTAACCTTTATAGTGATTGCACCTGAGCATCCTTTGGTTTTAGAATGGGTAAGAGGAACAGAATATGAAAAAGAAACCTTAGAGACATTAAAAAAAATAAAAAAGCAAACATTGGCAGAGAGAACTACTCCAGAAGGCAAAGATAAGATAGGATGTTTTCTTGGAAAATATGCGATAAACCCAGTAAATGGTGAGCAAATACCAATATGGCTTGCAAATTTTGTAATAATGGAATATGGAACTGGAATTGTAATGGCAGATGCTCATGACCAACGAGATTTTGAGTTTGCTAGAAAATATAACATACCATTAAAATTTGTAATATCAAGGGATGGTAAATATGTTGATGCAAGCAAAGCTGATAGAGCTTACACAGAAGATGGCATTTTGTTTGATTCCGGGCAGTTTTCTGGCATGAGTAATAGAGAAGCTATTGAACCAATCTCGCAATGGATGGAAAAAAATAGTTTTGGCAAAAGAACTGTGCAATACAAGCTTCGTGACTGGCTCATCTCTCGCCAGAGGTATTGGGGCACCCCAATTCCAATAGTTTACTGCAATAAATGCGGCATAGTTCCATATGATGATTTGCCAGTAAAACTGCCAAAGCCAGAAAAATGCAAGTTCACAGGACAAGGAAATCCTTTAGAAACATGTAAAGAATTTATCGAGACAAAATGCCCAAAATGCAAAGGCAAGGCAAAGCGGGAAACAGACACGATGGATACTTTTGTTGACAGCTCATGGTACTTCTTAAGATACTGCTCGCCAAAATTTGAGAAAGAGCCTTTTGACAAGGAAGCTGCAGAATACTGGATACCAGTTGACCAGTATATTGGCGGCATTGAGCATGCAATCCTGCATTTGCTTTATGCGAGATTTTTTACAAAAGCATTGCGCGACTTAGGATTGACAACAGTTGATGAGCCATTTGCAAGGCTTTTAACACAAGGAATGGTCATAAAGGACGGAGCTAAAATGTCCAAGTCGCTTGGCAATGTCGTTGACCCTGCTGAAATAAGCGAAAAATATGGGCCTGATACGGCGCGTTTGTTTATTTTATTCGCGGCTTTGCCCGAGAAAGAATTGAATTGGAGTGACAAAGGAGTAAATGGCTCGTTCAGATTTCTAAATAGAGTCTATAAGCTAGTCAATGACAATCTTAATGGAATATCACACAAACATATCGATGAGCATAAATTAAACGACAAAGACAAGTATGTTCTAAGCAAAATGCACTTGACAATAAAAAAAGTTACTGAGTATATTGAAAATTTTGAGTTCAGCCTGGCTATCGGCAAAATCATGGAGTTTGTTGATGTTTTGCAGAAATACAAGGAGAAAAACAAAGAGGTTTTTGGAGAGGCAATTAAAAATCTTGCATTGCTCATGCTTCCTTTCACTCCTCATTTAAGCGAGGAACTTTGGCACTTAATAAAGCAGGAAGGATTTGCTTCATTGCAAAAATGGCCAAGCTATGATGAAAACAAAATTGACAAAAGGGCAGAGGCAATAGCAGCGCTTGTCGAATCAACAAGAAAGGACATACTTGAGATTTTGCAGCTTGTGAAAATAGGCAAGCCTAAAAAGATAACTTTATTTGTTGCAGAGAAATGGAAGCGCGATTTTATGGAAATTTTAAAGAATGATATTAAGAAAACAAGAAATTCAGGGGAAATAATGAAAAAAATAATGGCAACAGACTTGAAGATGTATGGCAACGAGATAAGCAGATTGGTTCCAAAGCTTTTAAGTGACGAAACCAAGATTCCGCAGGTTGTTTTAAATCAGGAAGCTGAATTTCATGCGTTAAACGACGCTTCCAAGGATTTTGAGGAGGAATTCAAATGCAGCGTTGAGGTTATGATTGCAGAGAACGCAAAAGAATCAAAAGCAAAGCAGGCAATGCCGGGAAAATCTGCGATTTTATTGGAGTAATTATTTTTTTCTAACTTTTTCATATTCATCTGTCAGCTTATCTGAGTCGTAGCTGAAAAAACTCTTCAGCTTGTCCCAAAAAGTTTGCGTATGATGTTTTATTCTCATTCTGCCGATACTTTCCATCCAGAATTCTTCCCTTACCTCAACAAAATGAGTAGCTATTACCGACAAGCCGTATAACGCAATTGCAACACCGGCAAATACATAAACAATAGTAAACAGCTTTCCAATATCAGTTTTTGGAGTTATGTCGCCATAGCCGACTGTAGTCATTGTTGCCGCTGCAAAATACAAAGAATCAATATACCTCCACTTTTCAATTAAATGATAAAAAGTTGCTCCTCCAAACAAAAATAATAAGATCACCGCAATAATATAAATTAGTCTTCTATGAAATTCTTTGTGCTCCTCTTCCTCGATCTTAGCTAATTTTTTCTTGCCTATCATTGTTTATTCAATGATTATGAAAATTGTATATAAACTTTTTGCCAAATTATAATATTTTTTCTTTCTAAAACCAAAAATCATATAAATAAGAGGCTGATCCAAATAAAAGTTCATCAAAAATCAAATATTTTTGACATTCTAAAATGAAATATAAGATTGCTGTTTTTCCTGGTGATGGTGTAGGCCCGGAACTGATAAATGAGGGGATTAAAGTAATTGAGAAAGCTGCAGAACTTGACAAATTTGAAGTTGAATGGACTAAGCACCCCCACGGAGCTGAGCATTACGCCGAAACCAAGGAAATGTTGGAGGAAAAAACCTTAAAGGAAATAAAAAGTTCCTGCAGTGCAATTTATTGCGGCACATTTGACAATTCTTTAATGGAGGCCGACAAAAGTATTTCCAATTTGATAAAAAGGTACTTTGACCAGTTTATAAGCTTAAGGCCGATAAAACTGCTGCCAAGCATTGAAAGCCCATTATCAAATAAAACCCATGAAGATATTAATTTTGATATTATAAGGGAAAACACAGAGGATTTTTATATAGGGGCAGCCGGCAGGACCAAGAACGGCAAAAACAGGCAAAAACTTGAAATCGACAAAAACGCCTGCAAAATAAGATTTGGGTTGGATATAGAAGCAAAAGGAAGCGAAATAGCTTACCAAATAGGCATTTTGAGCAGAAAAGGGTGCGAAAGGGTAGTCAAGTATGCCTTTCAGTACGCAAAAAACAATAATAACAAAAAATTGACATTTGTTGATAAAGCCAATCTGCTTGACATTTACAATTTTTGGCGCGAATCTATTGAAAGAGTTGCAAAAGAATATCCTGAAATAGAGTTCGAGTTCAGCCTTGTCGATGCAGCTGTGATGAATTTCATACGGCAGCCGGAAAGATATAAGGTCGTAGTTGCCCCAAATATGTTCGGGGATATATTAAGCAATTTGGGCGCTGTAATGCAAGGCAGTCTGGCATTTGCTGCCCGAGGCAACATAAATCCGGAAGGCATTTCCATGTTTGAGCCAATCCATGGCAGCGCCGCAAAATTAAAAGGGCTTGGCATTATAAATCCCATAGCAACAATATGGGCTGGCGCCTTGATGCTTGACAATATTGGGCAAAGTAAATCATGCCAATTGATACTTAAGGCGATAGAAGCTGTCTTGAAAGAAGAAAAAACAAGAACCCAAGACTTGGGCGGCAACAACTCAACGCAAGAAATGGCAGATGCAATTGCAGACAAATTCATAGAAATGCATGACTAGCCTTTCATACAAAATGTTTAAATATGCCGTTTAATTCAAATTGTATATGAAATTTAAATATGCGCTTATTGTCTATACAAAGCCGATAAACAAAGAACAAAAATTGACTTTGGAAAGAGTGGAAGGTATATTAAGAAAATACAACATCAGTTATAAACTTGCCAACAGGGATAAATTAAGCAAAGTGCAGTTCAAAAATAAAAACTTGGTAATTGCTGTTGGAGGCGACGGCACTTTTTTAAGGGCAGCTCATTTTATCAAGAGCCAGCTGCTGATTGGCGTGAATTCTGATACCAAAAGCAAGGAAGGATTCTTTATGAAGTCAAATAAAAATAATTTTGAGGCAAAACTCAAAAAAGTAGTGAATAAAAATGCCAAAATCAGGAAATTGCTGAGATTGGAGGCTTGCATAAACAACAAAAAAGTTGAAGCTCTTGCATTGAATGAGTTCTTCATTGGAGCAAGAAAATCTTATCATGCTGCAAAGTATGTTGTACAAATCGGCAATAAAAGGGAGAGGCAGAAAAGCAGCGGAATATTAGTAACAACACCATCCGGAAGCTATGCATGGGCCAAATCATGCTGCAATAAGGTTTTGTCTCTAAACTCAAAAAATTACCAGTTTGTTGTCCGCGAACCGTATGAAGGCAAAATTTTTAGAAATTATAGGCTAAAATACGGAATTTTGAAGCCAAATCAAGAGATAAGCATAATTTCAGAGATGTTAGATGGTATTTTGATAGCGGATTCCGTAAGCAGGGAATATAATTTTAAGAATGGCAGCAAAGCTGTTATAAAATTGTCAAATAGCTGCCTTAATGCAATATGGGAATAACAACTTCCAAGTTTGTATGGATGAATGGAAAATTTGTAAAATGGCAGGATGCAAAAGTGCATATGCTCACGCATGCCTTGCATTACGGCAGTGCTATTTATGAAGGTGTGCATGCATACAAAACCGATGAAGGAACTGCTTTATTCCGCCTTAATGAGCACATTGACAGGTTTTTTTATTCTGCAAATGCATTAAGCATGAGCATCAAATTCACAAAAAGCCAGTTAATAAGCTCCGTTAAGAAGCTGATTAAAATGAACAAGATAGGCGATGGTTATGTAAGGCCATTGGCTTACTATGGCTATGGGAATGTCGGCGTGTTTCCAAAGGACATTCCAACTGATATCGCCTTGATTGCAATTCCATGGGGGTATTATTATACAAAAGATTTGAGGATTAGGACATCCAGCTTTATAAGGCATTCTGATAAATCAAGCGTTTACGGGGCTAAGCTAAGCGGCAACTATGCTAACTCCATTCTTGCAATGCACGAAGTAAGGAAAAAAGGTTATGATGAAGCCTTGATGCTTGATGAGAACGGCTATGTTGCTGAAGGCCCTGCTGAAAACATTTTTCTTGTTAAAAATGGCAATTTGATAACTCCGAACAGCAGAAGTGCTTTGCCGGGGATAACCCGCGATTCAATAATAAGGATTAGCAAAGGCATGGGCATTAAGTCTTATGAAAAAAATGTGACTCTGCAAGAAGTGAAAAACGCTGACGAGCTCTTTTTCTGCGGCACTGCAACAGAAGTGGCTCCTATTATTTCCGTTGATGATAAGATTATCGGAAATGGAAAAGCTGGGGAGATTACGTCAAAGATAAAGGGAAAATTTTACGATGTTGTCAGGGGGAAAGACAGGAAATACAGAAAATGGCTGACTTTTGTTGATTGATGACAATAAATGAAAATTGGTTGATTACTTAATGGAAAGGAAGGGTTTTGAAATTTTTAATCATATTTCATAGTCCTATAACTCCAGTAAAAAAGGATGTAAAAGTAATGGTATAAAATGAAAGCAATATTAGAATGATAAGCGTAATTATCAAAATTTTAAGAATTTTATTTTTCCTACTTCTAAAGTAGAATATAAAAAAAATTGAGATAATTAAAAAAATATGAAAAATTAAAGCTGATAGCATAGGTAACTCCCAATAAACAATATCACTTAGATTAAAAAATTGAAGAATGGTATCAATATAAAAAATAAGCCCGGCGGGCAAAAGTAGGAGAAATAACAAGAAAACCCACAATTCGTAATCATTTTTATCGTAAACATTAAGGTAAGTAAGAAAGGTTATCGTAACATAAAAAACAGGAAAAAACCACCATTTAGATGTAAGGTTCCAAAACCAATGAAGTTCTGATTCATTCATTTTAGGATTCTGAATTTTAGATTGATCATCCATTGATTATTAATTCTAAGCGTTGGTATTTAATACTTTCTACAACTATCAAAATTTATCAGCATAAAGTTAACAAAACTAAAATAACAAGTTTTAAATATTTGCAAGTTTAAGTTGTCAAAGAACTAAGAAAATTCTGATATAAACTATTAAAGCATCAAAAATTATAAATCAAATATGAAAATTAAAGACGTCGGCGAATTTGGGCTGATTGATAAAATAAGGAAAAAAACGAAGCTTTATTCCAAGGATGTTATCGTTGGACTAGGGGACGATACAGCCGTACTAAAATTTGACGCTAAGAATTATTTGATTTTTACGACAGACGCTTTAGCCCAAAACGTACATTTTTCTCTTGGATATTTTACTCAGAAACAGATTGGGATGAAAGCAATTGAGCAGAATGTAAGCGATATTGCAGCAATGGGGGGGTTGCCAATATATGCTGTTGTTTCTTTGTCATTGCCAAAAAATACGGATGTTAAGATTTTTGACGGAATTATCAATGGCATAAATAAAAAATGTAAAAGGTATAGGATAGACTTTGTCGGAGGCAATTTGTCATCTTCAAAAGAAATAATTGTTAACATAGCGATGCTGGGCTTTGTTGAAAAAAAATATTTAACTTTGAGAAGTAAAGCAAAGATTGGTGATTTGATTTTTTGCTCTGGGAATGTTGGGTCTTCATCAATTGGATTAGAATTATTAAAACGCAAAATTAATGGAAAGTCAATAAAAAAACATCTTGAGCCTAAAAGCAGGTTGGATTTGGCAAGAAAATTGGTTAAGATTGGAATTAACTCAATGATTGACATCAGCGACGGTATTGCTTCAGAAATAAGGCATATTTGCAGAGAATCAAATGTTGGAGCAATAATTTATGCCGACAAAATTCCAATTTCCAATGCTACTGTTATTGACTCAAAAAAAATAAATAAAAATCCTCTTGACTTTGCATTGTATGGCGGGGAGGATTTTGAGCTGGTGTTCACGGCAAATAAAAATAAATTAAAGCAATTAAAAAAGCATGATGCTAAAGTTATTGGTGAGATTGTTGATAAAAAATATGGGATTAGGCTGGTAAAAGACGGAAAAAGCTTGAAATTAAAAAGCGGATTTGACCATTTCAGTTAAAAATCCCAAAATCCATCGTGGCTAAGTCTTAAGCTTTTCATTCTAGCTTCAAATTCTCTTTGGACATTAGCAGCAGAAGTTGTTTTTTGCTCGTTAAATTCCAATTTGGCTTTTTTATTGTTGACTCCCATAAGAAACGCTGACACACAATGAGACAAAACTTCAATGTTATACCCGCCTTCTAAACACGCAAAAATGTTTTTGAAATTTGAGGATAACAATTTGCCAACTTGATAATATGAGTTGGTAGTCAAACTTAATTGCAATAATGGATCATCCTTATGCCCATCAAAACCAGCAGAAACAGCTACTACGTCAGGCTTGTACTGATCTTTAATGACCGGTATTATTTTCAATAAAATATCCATAAATAAGTCATCGCTTGAGTAAGGTGGTAATGGAATATTTATTGTAAAATATTTGCCTTTGCCTTCACCAATCTCATTTACCCACCCCGTACCAGGATAAGCGGGGAATTGATGTATGGACAAAAATAGCACTTTATCAGTTTTATAAAATATTTCTTGCGTACCATTACCACTATGACTGTCTATATCAATTACAAAAACTTTCTTTCCCCTTTCATTAAGCCATTTGCAAGCAATTGCAATATTATTAAATAAACAGAAACCCATTGCCTTGTTGCTAGTTGCATGATGCCCGGGCGGCCTTACTAATGCAAAATCATTTTGCTTTGCTGTTTTTATCGCTGCTCCAACTGCATAACATGCTACTTCATAGCTCTTTTCATTTGTATATGTGTCAGCATCAAGATAAATTTCTTTTTTAGAAGCACTTTTTATTTTTTCAATATACTTTTCATCATAAACTAACTTCAAATATTTTTCCCCATTCTCGATTTCTGACTGCTCCAAACCGCCAAAAGCAAGCAGCCTCTCTGGTCTTTCTGGATGGCCATCTGCTTTATGCTCAAGGAAAATTTTGTTGTAGATCAAATTCATTTTTGTTTTCATCTAAAATAGTATAAATTATATTACCACTACAAAACTTTTGAATCAATTCTTTCAACTCCTTTGTTGCGTTTTCAACTTCTCCTTTTTCAACAGGAGGCATACCTTCAATAACTAATATGGAATTTTTTGTTTTTTCTGCAAGTTTTGTCCTGTCTGCTTCTCTCCAGTTCCATCTGCGGCAGATTGTAGAAATTTCATCTTTGTAAATAACTTCTCCTTCATGAGGTGGTCTTGGCCCTTTATCACCCAAAAGCAAAACTGGAACTTCATTCGCTCCTGCAAAAGTTAGAATGATATCACCTTTAATTTTATCAATATCTTCTCCGCCAACAGGAATCATATATTTTAAGGATATAAAATTGTAAATGTCAACTAGGTTATTTATATGCCTTAAATTTACGCCTTGCAAAACCAATCTGTAAAGGCTCTCAACAGAGGATTTATGCTCTTTGGGTTTTGCTCCAAAAGCAGAATATGCCCTTCTCCAAGCGTCAATTTTGGGATTCTGCGACAATGTTTCAGTATTGTATTTTGCTCTAATTTCATTTTGTTGTTCTCTTATTGCGTTTTGTAGTTTACTTAATACTCCTGTATCATTGATTATTCCTTTTGCTATAACAACTCCCACATTCAAACCTTGAAATTTTTCAAAAATTTTAGAATCTATTATTAATTTCATTTTCTTAATTTTAATTAAATAGGAGGACATGCCTGAGAATGGGCAAAACCCATTGCAGTTAGCTACCTTGCTTCCAGCTCCACTCTGTTTTCCATAAGCACCAATGCCTAAGATTACCGCTGCATGAAGTGTACTTTTGGTACATTTCTTTCCAGACCTTACGGATTTTCAAAAACATTAGTCCTATGGGACAGAGCTTCGACGCCAGAAGCAAGACTAAAAGCAACAAGCCTTGCTGCTTCCCAAGCTTCACCGCGCCTAAAGCACGTTTGCGCTTACAGGAGAGTGCTAGCTTCCCAGCAAAGTCCTCCCAAAGAATGGAATAGTATCATGGCTTTTAAAGTTTATCTGTTAAACTAATTTTATACATACATTATTTTTTTTAATTTTTTATTGAATTTAACGAATAAAAATAAACTTCAAATTAATAAAACAACCAAATACCCAATAAAACAACCTAAGCTCAATATAGGCATTGCAGGATAAAACTTATTTTGCTGCCCCTTGAGCAAAAGAATTAACAAAGCCAAACTGACAAAGACAGGGATGATTAAAGTTTTTAAAAATCCTATAAGCATAGTTTCCTGCAGCATTAAGCCTTTCATAACTACTCCTGCAAATATCAATGTAAAGCCAATATCGCCTCCGCCAAGAACTGCTATTGAATGCTTGTGGCTTTTATCTGCAACATATTTAATTTCTGATTTTGGGATAGGTGTATCTTTAATTAAAATTTTATTTTTTTCATAAGGGATAAGCAATCCTGCAAAAACCTTTGAGCCTGATTGAAATTTTGCAAGTTTTATCATATGCTTTGTTTTGTAAACTGCAATAAAATCATATATGGATATTATGATTAAAAGCATAATTGCGCCAAATACATTGATGATTGGCACGAATATAGCAGCCAAACCGCCATAAATAAATATCTCAGAGAGGTTTTGCATTATTATATTTGGTTTGTACAATTTTAAAACTGATATTACGAATGAAAGAATTGCTGCTAAAATGTTGTTTAGGAAAGCTGCAAATGCAATTGATAAAGTGAGCCAAACTGTTGCAAAAAACCAGAATTTCCAAATAAGCGGCTTGTTGAATTTGATTAAAAGCAAAACCAAAATTGTGCCAAGCAAAATTGCTATGCTTATGTAAATAAAAGATGTTGATTGGTTTTTTACCTCTGGCCTTTCAATGTTATATGGCAATGGCTGCCACTCGATTTTTTTTGTTTCAATAGTTTTTTTATGGTCTATGTATTTGTTTACAACGAGTAATCCGACAAACTGCGCCATGAAGAAAAAAATGACCAAAACGATTGTGACTGTTAGAGTGTGCTTCATTTTTAGTTTTGATATCTTGACTATTTTAAATACCTTTGGATTCGCTGTTTTTCTTATGTATAGAAAATTGCGTTGATTATATTACATTTACACGCAATTGTCTATCTCGTAAATTGCGACTATTTATTGTCCACTAATTACTGCAATTTACGATAATAGGGGGATATAATTATATAATGAAAGATTTATCTTATAAAATAGGATATATACTCACGGACAATAATTATTGAGCAATAGTTGTCCGTTCGTAATAAGTAAAGGCAATAATTATGCTCAATTATTTGTTGCCTTTACTATATTTGGATAGTTATATATAAGATAAAGTTAAGATTTATTAGGAATAGATACTTACAAAACAAAAAGAGGGGGAAAAGCATAAGATGGTAATTAGAAATAAACTTGATGAATTTTACATGATTTTAGGTGATTTAAAGCAGTTTGTTGAAAAAGACATTCACAAGGCTAAAAAGCTTTACGTCAAAGCAAGAAATCTGTATATGGAGTTTGAAGCTGAAGAGAAGCAAAAAGTTTATGGAGAGTTAATGGGCTTGTACGATAAGCTAAACCATCTTATAAAAGAGGAAGGGGTGCAAAAAGAGAGATTAGCAAAGGAAAAAGTGCAGAAATTCTTACACAAAACAGGCTTTTATAAAACACCTGAAGAAAAGCAGCAGATTGCTTTGCAAAAGGAGAGAAAAAAACAAGAAAAGCTTAGAAAAATAGAAGAATCAAAAAGGCAGAAAGAACAGGAAGCGAAAAGCAAGGAGGAAGAAAAACCAATTCAGGAAAAGAGAAGAGGTATTTTTGAAAGATTATTTGGCAAATCAAAAATAGCTGAAGAAGAAAAACCTCCTAAGCAAGAAAAGCCAATAGGTGAAGTAGAAGAATTAGAAGAAGCTATTAGAAATTTGGGCTTGTTTAAAAAAACAGAAAAGGCTTATGTCAAGGAACCTAAGAAGATTTTAGAACTCCCAAAAGAGAAAAGAGCCAAAAAATTGAAACTCAAAAAAATTAGATAAAGAACTAATTTTTACCTTAAAGCTCCTTCAATTGACTTGGATTTTTTTGCCTGCTGGCTTTCTTTTTGAAGATCAACGCCAAGCTCCTGCAAGCCTTTGATGTGCATCTGCATAAGCTGTTCTACTATTGACAATATCTTCAGCATTTCTTCCCTTTCCTTTGCAAGAGTCGTCAAAGCTCCTTTGTGAAAGCCAATCTGTTCGTCTTTGTTTATGTCTTTAGGCATTAGAGAAAATAAAAGAAGGAAGTATTTAAGGATTTCTATGTAAACATTTTTAAAAATATAAGAATAACTCAGAATAATGACCCAAATTTTAGGCATTGTAAAGAAAGGTAAGCTTATTCCGCAAGAACTATGGATAAAGTTTGTAAACAACTTGGAAAATGGTTTTGATAATCTTGAGACTAATAATGAAAGGGCTAAAAGGGAAGTTGCACAAGCTATAATAGAGGCAATTAAAAAAAGAATAACGCAAAAATTTGGCATTTTATTTTCTGGAGGAGTTGACAGCTCATTGATTGCTTTTGTTGCAAAGCAGCTTAAATGCAATTTCACCTGCTATACTGTTGGTATTGAAAACTCTGATGACATTGCATGGGCTCAAAAAATTGCTAATGAATATGGTTTTAATTTTAAATACAAAATATTGAGCTTAGACGAATTTGAAAATATTGTAAAGAATGTTGTTAAGATACTTAGTGACGCCGATATTGTCAAAGTAAGCGTTGGCTCTGTTTTGTATGCTGGTGGAAGATTGGCATTAGCTGATAGCAACAATGTTCTTTTTGGCGGCTTGGGAAGCGAGGAGATTTTTGCAGGCTACCAAAGGCATGAAGAAGCTTTGCAAAATAATAATTTTGAGGCTTTGCATAAAGAATGCTGGAACGGCTTAAAAAATATGTGGCAAAGGGATTTGACAAGGGATTTTGCAATAGCAAAGCATCTTGGCTTGGACTTAAGAACTCCATTTCTTGACAAGGAGCTTATAAAAGAGGCTATGAATGTGCATCCGATGCTGAAGCTTGACAAGAGCAACAAGAAGGTGATATTGAGGGAGGCTGCCGAACTTATCGGCTTGAAGAAAGAGTTTGCATGGCGCAAAAAGCAGGCTGCTCAATATGGCAGCAATTTTGTCAACGGCATTGAGAAATTGGCAAAAAGGAAAGGCTTTAAGTTCAAAAAGGATTATTTGCAGAGCTTGTTGAAATAGATTATTTATTGATTTTATTTTTGAAAATTTTAATGGCAGATTGATTAATGCGCTGGGAAAGATGATATACATTAAATAAAAATATAAAGCTTACATTTAATAAAACATCAAATAAAATAGTATTGAATAAATTAAATCCGCCTTCGGCAAAATCTAGGCTCGCCACATTGCTCACCTATTATATTATTAAAATCCCATTAAAATGCTTTACAAATTCAACGCTTGTGGACATCCAAATATACTGGCAACCCACAAAACAACTTTTGAGTTCACAAAAGATGCAGAACTGACTTTGAAAGGAGACTGTATTGTTGGTATTAAAGCTGATTTTGATTTAAATAAGATAAAACAATTCATTAAAAATTGCAAAAACAATAATGTTACCATTACCATTAAAACAACATCAAAACCCAAAATAAAAGAAACAATAAATGCAGAGCTTAACCCTAACTTTAACAATGATGAGGAATTCGTCATAAGAAAGACTGATTTCGTGTCAGAAAGGACTTTTGCTATAAATTCAAATAAGGCTGCTTTTGAGTTAAAAAAAGATTTAATTAACTTTTTAAAGAAAAAAGAGAATAAAATAAGCGTTATTATTAAAAATAAGGAAAAATAAACCAGTAAATAATAAAAGGGAGATTCTTTATATATTTTATATAAATGATTAAGCGCCAAAAATAGATATATTTTTAAATTAAGAAAGCATTACGAGTTAGTATAGGAGAAGCAGCAACTAGGTTCTGAGAAGAAGGAAAAGAGGTTGGTAAATAGAGGACTGAATGATTGGAAAAGAAGGAAAACGAGGTAAAAAATAAAATATGGAAACTCCGATTACATTAGATGATAGGATAGGGTTGAATTATTACATAAGCAAGGCTTTAGAGAGAATTGGTGGAAGTGGGATAAATTTACTTTCACACCTTTTTTCTAGAGACACTACCCCAAGAAATGGTGAAAAAAGAAATGACAAAGGAGAGCCTATGAATGTTAAAACTCGCTCTGGCCACGAACTTGGTTATCTTGTTGGTATGAGTTGGTTCCCGGCAAATAAATTTACAGAAGCTGAGCTAAAGTTTATTGATCATTCTGATAGGGAAAGTAAAGCAGTGCATAGAGGATTAGACAGGAAAGCGGGAGGTGTATATCAAGAACACCCATACGATATGATAAAGAACCATATCCAGATAGCTACTCATGTGGACCTTCCTTTAGACTATAAGAAGATTATTTCACGCTTAAGGCATGATGACTTGGAGCATTACCAGCGTGTAAAAGATTTACTAATGGAACTTCAAAGTGCTAGAGCTAAAGTGTCAATGAGTTCTATTTACTACGGGAATGAAACTTCGGAAATCGCGGAATTAAGAGGTCAAATAAAGAAAGCCAGAGAAGAGTATATAGAAAGTGCATATCAAAAGCAAGGTTTATTTATTAAAGGACTTCTTGAACTAGGCATAAACCCAAGCGAGGCATCACGTCTAGATACGGGGGGGGCTATTGCTTTAGGAGAAGTAGATTGGTTAACAAGATATATCGAAGAAAATTTATTTTACCGGTCCATGTTTCTTCTCCACAGAAGACTTTCCTTAGATGATTACGTTACTGAAGGCATTGCTACTCCTTTTCAAATCTTTTTGATGAAAAAGTTGGGGTTACATGATGGTAGTCAACTTGAACCTTTGGAATATTTCTTATCAAAGATATCTGGCAAATTAGATGATAGAATTGTTTTAACTCAAGAAACAAAACCAAGATTTAATGCAGCTCAGGCAAAAGAACTGAAAAAATTATTCTACAAACATAGTTGGTTAAGGGAGGCTTATGGTGATAGGATAGATTTTAGAGGAAAGCCCCTGGAAAGGACAGAGCTTCTGGATCACCAATACAAGAATTTTATAGTCCTACATTACTTGGGTATGGCTCTTAGTGATACTGGTCAGAAAATTGGCAGGGAAGTAATTAATGAAAGGGATAGGCAACCTTACAACTTTTCACTTTTGCAATGGATAGTTACTGCCCGAGAAAGACTACTGGAAGAAACAAGAAATAAGTTATACGATTTAAAAAGGTCTTATGAAAGTGAGTTGTCAAGAAAGGCTATAGAACAAGCCACAAAAGAGGAAGAGCAAATGGCTTCTGGATATCCTCTTAGGAGTCTAATTATAACAGGGCAAGGACCTATTAGTGATTGTACAATATACGGACGTCAGTTATGGGAAACTAGAGAGAAAACTAAATATGGTAAAGTTAAGAACTATGGGCATGTGTTATCATTCTTAAACTTACTGGAAGAATTCCAACATCCGAAAAGAAATATAACCGACATAGTAAAAGGAGGCTTTGAATTATTTTATATCCAAGGTTTAAAGAGCAGCTTGAGGTTTGATATTACCCCTAAGCCATAATACCAAAATCCAAAATATATAAATGAGTGTTGCTTTGGATTTGGAGTAAAGATTCAATAAAAATTTTTAAATTTATAACCTAACAGCATAAGTACTCTAATAAAAAAGATTTATATATAACTGCCTTTTACATTAAGGAATGGCAAAAGTACCATATTGTGAAATAAAAATCTATAAAAAGGAACATATTTTTACACCAGATAAAGAGGTAACTGCTAGTTTTGGGGTGTATAGAAGATCTAATGACGGGGAATTAGGTTGGGCTAGTTATATTCCAACTGAACACCTTCCAGTTAATCCACAAAGTGGTGTACAAGCAAATTCTATTACTGACTATCAGGCAGGTGCAATGTTATCCCAGATGGTTTATGGTGTGCGTAAGCCAGTTGACGAGCAAAAAATTCAAAAAATTGTTAAAGGCAATCATGGACTTATTTCTAGAATTAGACGGGCTTGTAAAAATAGCAAATAAAATACTTAAATCACCTTCACCCTCCTCGTCTTACCAACATAATTCAATATCTTCCCATTAGAATATTTTCCTGTTCCTAGAAAATCATTATTGTTTTTTAAAATGACAAAACCGCTACAATTACTGCAATTTTTTTCCAAATCTTCTCCCCTAAACCATTTTCTTGTTTCTTCCTCATTAATTTCAACAATATTCTTTGTTGCTTTGTGCCCAACAATTTGAGAGCCTTCAATGCTCAATCTTATGCCTTTTTTATCTATTTCGCAGAAATACATTCCGGCAGAATTCAGGCGCAATTTTGAAGTATCAATTTTTGCAATATCCTTGCTTATTATGAAAACCCTGCCCTTGCTGTTTTTCAAGAACCCGTAATCTAATTCCATCCTTGCTCCCCATTGCTGCCCTATTAAAGAAATTATTTCCTTTATTTCCTTGTTGTTGAGGATTTTGAGTTCAGGCATTTTAAATTAAATTGATTTTATTAATAATTTTTGTTTTCAAGCCGTTGCTTCGCAACAAATTCTTGTGCGCCTCGGCATTCTGATGTTAAACCAACTTTCTCTCATGCTCCTCCTCGACTCCTATTAATTGAAACTTTAAGGAGTACTTTCCTGAGCTGGGTTCCCATTATAGTATGCAGATGCCGGGAAGCGACGTTTTTTGAATTTGATTTTTTCATTGAATACCTTTATTGAATTTATGGAATATCTTAAATAACAAATTGTCAAAAACCACCCATCATAGATGGGTGGCATATTGCTTATCGCAAATGTTATAGCGGTTTTTGAGCACACTCGGAATTCCAGCAATATTTGGGTTTAGCTTACTAAACCACTATTCAAAGAATAGTGGAATTCCGATGTTTAAACCCCCCACATTGGATTGTTCTTCCGCATTATCTCAGCTATCTCCTTCAAAATTCTTATCTCTTCATGCGTTAAATATTTCTTAAACTCTTTTAATTTCCTGAAATGCTCTTCTGGGATTGCAGAATACAGAATATCTTCTTCATGCAACTGCCTTCCGATTGTGACATCTGGCAAAGAAACAGCAACCTGCTTGCCTTTCTCAGCCTTTTCTATATTTTCCTGCTCCTGCTGCATGCTTTTTGCCTCTGTTATTGCTGCGCCGTCATTCTTCATTAAAGGTATACCTACTTTTAAAGTGCCTGCAAGCACCTCGATGCCTACAACAGCAGGATTATTCTGCCTAAACACATATCCTTTCAGAATCTTTATTTTGCATGGCTTGTGCAAGCCTTCAATCTCTTTTGCTTCAATTCTTTTTCTTTCATCGCTTTGCCATTTCTCAAAGTCCTCAATAAGCTTATAGATTATGTTATTGCACAACACTTTTACATTTCCGACATTAACATTAGGCATTAACTCAACATTAAAGCCAAGAATTACGCTTTGCAACGGCTCTTTTTCATAGCTTGTTTCTGCATCTGAAATGTCCTTTTTTGATATACTGCCGATGCTGGCTTTTTTTATTTCTATATTCTTTTCTTTTAATATCTTTATAAGAGCCTCTAGCGAACCAAGAGAATCAGCTTTTATAACAATGCCCTGCTTGTCAGTCTCTATTATTACCTCTTTCACCTCTTTTTTGATTTCTTCTTTTACCTTTGGCACTTCATCTGCCAAGCAGCTTCTTAAAGGCATGCCTGCAACAACTTTATCAAGCCCAGGGGCAGAAATCTTGACCCCTGTTGCAGCAGTAACTTCCTTAACAGACTTGAACTTTGCTTTTTTGTCCCGCATCTCTGCGAGAGGCAATGGCTCAAACAATGCCTTGACTTTTGTAGAAACAGGCTCGTCCAAGGAGCCTATTACAATAATGTCATTCTGCTTTAAAGAGCCGTCATACAAAATTACATCAACTGTTGTTCCAAGCCCTTTCTCTTCTTTCACTTCCAGAATAGTTCCTTTTGCATTCCCTTTAACATCAACCTTAAGGTTTTGCTCAAGGAATTTCTGCGACAAGCCTGTTATTACCATGAGCAGTTCAGCCAATCCCTCGCCTGTTTTTGCAGAAACGGGTATTATGGCAATTTGCTTTGTGTAGTCTTCTACCCTATCAAACCTTTCAGCGTTAAATCCAAACTCGCTAAGCCTGCCAACAGCCTCATAAAGCCTTTTTTCAAGAAGCAGCATTGCATTCTCATTCTGTCTGTTTATGTTATCCAACAAGCCAGTTTTTGGGTTTGAGTTCCATCTTGGCAGCAAATCAATTTTGTTTAATGCTACAACAAAAGGGGTTTTATACTGCTTGAGTATGTCTATGCACTCTACAGTTTGAGGCTTAACCCCCTCATTGATGTCTATGACTAAAATGGCGATATCAGCAAGATTGCCTCCTCTTTTTCTGAGATTTGTGAATGCAGCATGTCCTGGGGTGTCTATAATAACAAAGCCCGGGATTTTAATCTGAAGCTTCAATTGTTCAAGCAATTTGCCGCAGATTTTTTTAATAATCGCCATTGGTATGATTGAGCAGCCTATGCTTTGCGTGATTTTGCCCGGCTCTGATTCAACAATAGAGGTATTTCTAATTGTGTCAAGCAATTGGGTTTTTCCTGAATCTACATTTCCGACTACAGTAATAATTAGCTGACGCAGCATTTTTGAATCATAACAAAGTAAAGTTGCCATATTTTTAAACGTTGTGTAATAAGAAACCTTTTTATTAAAAACATGGTTGTTTGTTTGATATGTATAATGTTGTAAGTGAAGGCTCAATCAAATTAAAAATACAAAAAGCAGCGAAAATATCAAAAGAAATGGGTGTTTTTTATAATCCAATTATGGGTTTGAATAGGGATATCTCTGTTTTGCTGCTAAACTCCATAAATAAAAACAATTTGCAGATTGCAGACCCATTGGCAGCAACTGGGGTGAGAAGCGTTAGGTTTTTGAAGGAATTGAATACCCGAGAAAATCAAAGATTTTCTGGGCCCAGAAATTTTAAAAAAATTTCTCGGGAGAATAAAATAAAAAAGATTTATATTAATGATTATGATAAAGATGCAATAAAATTAATAAAACAAAATCTAGCATTAAACAATATTCACTATAAAAATAATAAAAGTATTATTATTAAAAATGAGGATGCTAATTTATTTCTTTTAAATTCTTCTGGTTTTGACTATATTGATTTGGACCCATTTGGCTCGCCGAATTTTATACTAGATTCAGCCTGTAAAAGATTATCAAGGAACGGCATTTTAGCAGTCACAGCCACTGACACGTCTGCTTTGTGCGGCACTTATCCAAGAGCGTGTATTAGAAAATATTGGGCTTTTCCAAGAAAATCTGCAATAATGCACGAAACTGGCTTGAGAATTTTGATAAGAAAAATTCAATTGACAGCAGCGCAATATGACAAAGCTTTAATTCCAATATTTTCCTATTCAAAAGAACACTATATGAGAGTTTTCTTGAAAAATGATAAAAGCAAAAACAAAGTTGATGAAATTTTAAAGCATCACGAGTATTTCAATAATGCAGGTCCAATGTGGCTTGGTAAGCTGTGGGACGATAATTTAACCAACAAAATGTACAGTATAGCATTAAAAAATAAAATTTTTAATAAAAGCAGTGGACTAATAAAATTTCTAAAAATAATAAAAGAGGAATCAAAAATAAATGCTGTAGGATTTTATGATTTGCATGATATTTGTGAAAAGAATCATATTAAGAATCTGCCAAAAAAAGAAGTATTGATAAGCAAAATAAAAAAATTGGGTTATAAGGCAAGTGAAACCCATTTCAAAGGGGAAGGGATTAGAAGCAGCATGCCAATTAATAGATTGATTAGGATATTAAAAAATAAATAGATTTTTATACATTCAGGTTAAAATATTTTTATATGAAGAACAATAAACTTTTTTTGTTGGTGTTCTTAGCTGTTTCTATGCTTATTATTGGATGCAAAACAGAGCAAAGAGAGGTTGCCGCTGAAACCGCTGATGATGTTGTTGATAGCGGATCGCTTGTCATTGAAACTTCCCCAAGCTTGGCGCAGGTTTATGTAAGCGAAGAATTTAAAGGTGACAGCCCCATTACTCTGTATAATCTTCCTGTCGGAAAATACGGCATAACAGTGAAAAAAGATGGCTATGCTGACTTTAAAAAGACGGTTGCCATAAAAGTTGGCAAAATAGAAGAGGTTGATGCAACATTAACTCCTGTTGTTGAAGAAGCCAAACAAATAGTTGAAAAACCTGAAAAGGAAGCAAAGCCTGAAAATGTGTCAGCGCCGGCTGCGCAGCTAAACAGGATTAATCTAAGCGGTTTTGCCATGTATTACGATTTTGATAAGACGGAGTTTACAGAATTAAGAACCGAAGGAAGCAATTTATTTTCAAGGAAATATGAAAATTACGTGCATTTCACGACATTGATTCCGACTAAGATAAACGTTATTAACAAACCCATAAACGAAGTGACAAAAGAGGATTGTATTTTTGCAGATACTGCCGTAGTGCAAGTTTTTTCAGGGCAAACCATTTGCGTCAAAACAGGAGCAGGAGCTGTTGTTGCTATAGGGGGAAGCTGGCAGGCATCACCCACAGAATTGGAATTTGTGTCTTTTGGCTAGCCAATCGCCCTTCTTACATCAGTCACTTCAACAGACTCAACACCGTTGATATGATTTATTTTTTTCTCAAGCTCCTCTGTGCTGCCTTTGCTTTCGTCCATGACGAAGATAAGATTCAGAGCTTTTAAACCAAATGCTATTGGCTCTATGCCTGTTTTGAATTCCTTTGAATTGCAGAATTTGACAATTTCTTCTTTTGCCTCAGCCTCTATCTTTGAAAGGTTTGTGCTTGTATCCTGAGGCATTATTCTTAAAGTGATAACTACCTTAGCCATATTAATCAGGACCTTCAAAACTGCAGGAACTGCATCTGTATTTTGCAGCAATCTCCCTGCAATGAAAGCATCTAACAATCTCCACTTTCCCGCATCTGGGGCACATGAATCTTGTAGAGCCGATAGTGTTTGTGATTCTTCTCTTGCATGAGTTGCACATTGCATGTTCTGCCATTTTGCTTGGGATAAGATTTTGGTTTAAAAAGGTTGTTGTTTTATTGAGATTATCAATATTTTTAAATAGACTAAGCAAAGAATCCGATATATGTTCGAGAAATATAAGTTCCACAGAGCCTTATACAATTTGTCGCACACCTTGTTTTCTGAATATGAAGACCTATCATGGCCGAATCTTACCACAAAAAGAAAGTTTATGAGATTATTCAAAGCCTTAAAGCTACTTGAAAGGTACAAGCATCGATTAAATGCAGAAGAAAAGGACACATTCAATGATTTATACCAAAAAATATCAAAAGCATGTTTTGCTACTGATGACGAAAGGTTTAGCCATTTTCGAGGCACAAAACCCTTTGAGTTAAACAAATTGATTTTGATTGTTTATAATTGCTTCCATAAAAACGAGTCAAAAAACAAGCAAGCTGCTGAAGAAATAAAGCGAAGATTGGAGTACTACAATGCCCAATCACAAGTTAGGGTTTCCGCTAGCCATAGGCCACAAAAAGCAGAAGCATTAAACGCATCTGATTTGAAAAAATTAAGCGAGTCCAAAACCCTCGTATATTTTCATGGGACTGAGCACCCATCAAAAAGCTGGTATAAAATCGGCGGATTTTTCAGAACTGCATGCAAAGCTGCAATTATTGAAGTCTCAAAATTTCTGCCATTGCAAAATAGAATTTTTGTCTTGAGGACAATTGGAACTTATTTAGGAAACAATGTTAAAATTGGCAATAATGTCCAGTTTGATTATTTTTGCCCAGAGCTTATCAGGATTGAAGACGATGCAAAAATTGGTGATAATTGCAAGCTATGGACGCATGATTTTGGGTTAAAAAGTTTTGCCTTTGCCCCTTTGACGATACACAAAAACGCTGTCATAGAAAATAACTGCATTATCGGACCTGTTGAAATTGGGAAAAACTCTGTTGTCAAATCCAATTCTGTTGTGCTCAAAAATATTCCTGAAAGTGCCATTTACGACAATTCAAATACCGAATACATTAAATTTTTGATTAAGACTGACGTTAAATATGAAAATTTGAAAAACAAACTTGTAAATTGGGTAATGGGATTTTGTAAGATATTGCCTTACGACCCTGTCCCTAGGGACATACCATTGATAGGAAAATTGCCTTATATTGACAAGCTCCCAGCGTTTAACATGAAAAATAGGTTATACAAATTGATTGGAGTAAAAATTAATGGTCACATAACTGTCGCCCCAAGAGTTTACATAGACGCAATCCATCCTGAATTGATAGAAATAGATGATGGCACATTGGTTGGAGATGGTGTGATATTTCGTCCTTATGATTTGGATGGCAATCCTTCCAAAATAACTATAGGGAAAAATTGTAAGATAGGCTCTGAATCCATAATAATGTCGTGCCGCATAGGACGTGATACCCAGATAAATATGCGCTCGGTTGTTATTGGCGAATTGCCTTCAAATGTAATAGCAGGAGGTGCTCCTGCAAAAGTATTGTCAAAAAATAATTCAATATGATTATTCTGCAATTATCATCTTTTCTTTTTCATCAACCCTGAAAATATCTCCAAGAAATTGGTGAATTGTATAAATATTAGTCCTGCAATGATTTGTTATTTCAGAAACCTTTATTGTGGAATCACCAATCAAAGCCATAAAAGGCAGTATCTGGTCTGCCAGATGCCTGTCAACAGGCGCTTTGCTTTCAATTTCCTTTATTAAATTTCTTGCAGCTTCCTCTCCAACAATCTCGGCCCGTTTACCTTGCTCGCCAAGCGCATCTGCTCCCAATCTTATTGGATTGTTTTCATCAATGTCATCCTTGTTTTTTGAGAAAATTGCCCAAAGCGTGATTCCGGAGCCAGTTGACAAGGTGTCCTGATATTGGGTTGTTATCTGGATTGACGCATTGTATTTTTGTTTTAATATTGCTTGTGCTGATTCCGCTTGGCGTTCAGCAACTTTTGCCTGCTGCAAATTTTTAGAAGCGTGTGAAATGCCTTTTATTTGTATCAAGTGATTTTGTTCAATTAAATTATATTTTTGTATATTTTGTTTTAATTGTTGGTGAAATTCATCAAAACCAGAAAAATCATTCAGCTTAAATTTTGGATTTATTTTGATTTCAACTTTGCCATTGCCTTTTGGATAATAGCCACGTCTGAGCAATTTCGCTTCAATTTTTGCAAATCTTTGTAATTGTGGCAATAGAACATTATTAAAATAGTCAAAATTTGAACTCCATTTAGTGTCACTGCCTCCAATTATCGTCAATTTTATTGGTTTGCTGACAAACATTGAAGGAAGCAATAAAGCTTGCATTAGCAATGTTATAGAGCCAGCAGTTTCAATGTCAATATTCAGATTTTTAGCAACTAATTTTTTTGGATAATAATTTAGATATAAAGAACCAAGTTCTGCACCCTCTGCATCTGCATTGCAAAGCTCTTGCAATGATTTAACACAATAAAGGTGTTGATTTTTCAAGCCAGAATCCTTTCTTCCTTTTCTAATATCATAAACTTCAAATGGCTTTTGAGTGATTGTGGAGAGTGCTAAAGCTGTTCGAGCGATTTGGCCGCCACCTTCAAGATACGCCCCATCTATTTTAATCATAAAAACAAAAGAAATAATATTTTTATATAAAACTTTGTTAAATATTTTCTATATCCTGCAGTCCAGAATCAATCTCATCAAGTTCTTCTGCGCCTAAGTCTTTCTCAACACTTTGAATGCTGTTTAAGTCATTCCCAACAGCGTCTACAGCTGCATTTCCAGTTGTTTCTACTTTCGGAGTTTCAGGTATTTTGGGAGTTTCTTCTTTCTTTTCAACAATTTCTTTTTTAACAGCTTGTTTGCAAGCAGAAATAGAAATAAGCAATAAAATAAAAATTGATAATAGTATTTTTTTCATTACCATACCTTTGGATATAGTATTATGTATTTCTATTTAAAGTTTTCTTTGTATAAATGTGTATGCGCATATGCAATTGTATCTTGAAGTTCAGGATCGAGAATATCTGCTTGATAAATCTCTATATACGGCATCTGATAAGCAAGTGCTACATCAACGGCTTTTCTTAATACATCTGCCCGATCAATGTCTCCATCTTTGTCTTCGTCACCAACGCAATTTTTGGGATTCATTCTGAAGGTAAAAAGATTCCCATCTGTTCCATCCTGAACATTCCAGAGCATTTGTGCGCCATTTTTGCCTTGGCGTTCCCATAAGATTTTGAATAGTTTTTTGAAATTTGAGTCACCAATAGGAGGAGCGCCAATACAGCCATGAAGATCTTCGCGCCATACCCCATATCTACCATAATATCTATTAAATCCATAATCTACAATTTTTTCTGAAACATAGAGAGCACTAGTAGCTCCAGAAATCTCGTTCCAAGGCTTTATAACCACTGGCTCGTCCCACAATACAGCATTGGGAAATGATTCCATATAGACATCAATTATTTTTTTCGTAGTATTTATGATGTTTTCTGCTGTAAACCCCGCTTCCGACCATGAAAGCTGTTTGTTTCCAGTTTCGTCATAGAGCAATTTACTACCCTCCCATCCAGATAATACACTCTGACTTGCACCTCGTACATAGGCTATAGTAGATTCATTTTGATAGCGACTTCCAAATACTTTGATAAAGTTAGTCCATTTCTCAAGATAAATCGGATCCCACGAAGCCGCAAAGGTAACTTTACAAGGATTAACATCAGAACATCCACGATAAGGATTTGTATCATCGTATGAAAAAAGCTGCAGAGCGTATTTCTTGAGTAACCAATCTGGCAAATCATCCACCTTACCAGCTTTGATATAAATAGACAATTTTTTACCGCTAGCCTTTGCTGCCCTGATCTGAGCATCTAAATAGCTCCAATCATATTGTCCTTCAGCTGCTTCGATAGAGCCCCATTTTACGCGTAACGCGACACCAACGATATAGTCATTGTTCCATAAGTGCTGAGAAGGCTCTTTGTTTGTTGCAGTAAGTGAGTAAACACCCCTATGGAATAAGTTGTTTGTATCATCAACTTCAATAGCATATTTGGTAGTTGGCTTAACTGTTTGTACAGTACATGCAGAAACCAAAATTAAAAGTAAAATTGATAATAAAATTCTTCTCATCACGTCTATTGCACAACTTCAACCTCAACATCTGCTGAAATATCTGCTTCTAGCTTTGCTATCCTAAGCTTTAGGACAATTAGCTTGAGTACATCATGCGCTTGCTTTAATGCCTCATGCGCCTCCTTTCTTAATTCTCTTGCCTCTCTTATTAATTCCTTTATCCTATCGATGTTAGCTGTTTCATTTGTCAAGCTTAAGTTAAAAGCTTCAGATAATTTAGCTTGTGCTTGCTTATACTTGTCTTCTGCAGTTGCAATTTTCTGGCTGAACAATTCCATTTCTAAACTTACATTAATTGAGAGGTTGCTTTCATTAGCCCCTTCCAATATTTTATCGAGCCTTTTTTCAAGCACTTCTGTTCTCTTGACTAAGCCCTCAACTCTTGCAACCATCACTCTTTCAGCATGCAACAATAGTTTTATTTCCCTTAATTCACGCCATTTTTCTCTCAACCTTCTTGCCAATTCTTTAAGTTGTTCTTTTGTAGCTGCAGCCCCTACTTCTGCTTTAAAAGAGTTTAAATCAGAAATTTGTGCGTCAATATCTGCAATTATTTTTGCTTCTTCATCATCTGATATATGCTCATTTTCCTTGACCTTAATCTTTATCTTTTCCAACTGGAATATCAGCAAGTTTATGCTCTTTAATAAGTAAAATCTTGAATTAAGCAATGTTAATTCCTCTTTTCTTTCATTTATCGCTTCTTTTAGCGCCTTTCTTGCATCATTTAATTCAGCTTTTGTATCAGTAAAATTGGTACTTACATTCTCAAATCTTTGTCTTAGCAATGCTAACTCTGCATCTGTAATATTCTTGTCGTTCAAATCCTTTATATTTCTCACCTTAATAATTTTTAAAGTTTTTAACTCAGCCTTTAACCTTGTATGCTCAAGCTTTGCCAACTCTTTCATTCTAGCTCTGTTTAATGTTGAAAATTTCTCAAGCTCTGTTTCATTCAAGTCAGCAATCCTTTCAAGCTTATCCTTTTCAAGCTCTGCAAGCCTCTTGAGCTTTTTCTCATTAAGTTTTGCCAGTCTTTCAAGCCTCTCTTTTTTTAGCTCTGTAATCTTATCAAGATTTTTCATGTTTAATGCAGACAGCCTGTCTATTTGCCCCTTGTCAAGCTCTGCAATTTTTTGCAGTCTTTCACTGCTTAAATTAGAAATCCTCCCTATTTTTTCTGCATTCAATGCTTCTATTTTTGCTCTCTGATCTTCTTTTAGAATTCTTAATTTTTGCTTATGTTCTTCATTGATTTCTCTCGCCCTGATTTTTGCTTCCTCTCTGACAAGAACCCCTACACTTCCCTGTCCGCTATTTGAGCCTTCTTCTGCAAAACTCAAGGGCATCGAGCTTATAATAAATATTGCAATTAATGACAAAGCAATTGTTTTTTTCATTTTGATAAACCTCTGATTTTATTTTAATTTTAGTAATCTTTTGGTTAACGTTTTCAATGGGTAGGCGGTTTTATTTATAAATAAACTTTTTTTTATTGAAAAATAATGGCTTTTAAATCATTTTAAAACTTTATAAAGCTTTATTCAGCTTTCTTTTGCTTTATAAAGGCATTTTTGCCTTTTTTAAATGTTAAAAAGACTTTAAAATGATTTTCAATTTCAAAATGTTTTTATACCTGCAAAAAATACTGCTTTTATGCCTGGCTCTAAAATTTTAATCTATGCATTAATGTTTCTATTTTTGATCTCTCTAGTAAATGCAGCTACGATTTATGGCACAATATATGATTTGTCATTAAAAAAAGTTGATAATGCAAGGGTTGAAATCAGCACTACACCTAAGCAATTTATTGTTGCTCAAAATGGCTCTTACTCGTTTAATGTGCCGAATGGTGTTTATACTATTAAAGCGCAGCTAATTCAGAAAAATACAGTTATTGCTTTTATTGAAGAAAACATAACGATAAAGCAGGATGGCAATTATGTGCTTGATTTGATATTGTTTCCTGACATTGAAGAGGGAATTGAAGAAATTGATGTTGATTTAAACGAGGATATTATTGAATTAGAAAAAGGCAAAGATAATTTTATTATTTACGCTACTTCATCACTAATAGTTGTAATAGTTCTTACTGGCGTTTATTTTTATTACACCAAAATAAAAAAACAAAAGAAAGAAGAAAAGATTGAAACAAAAGCAGAAGAAAAACATGAAGAGGTAAGAGAAGATAACGACTTAAATCAACTAATAAAAATAATTGAAAAAGAAGGCGGCAGAGCAACACAAAAAGACATAAGAAAGCAGATCCCATTGTCAGAAGCAAAGATAAGCCTGATGATAGCCGAGCTTGAGCATAAAGGGGTTATTGATAAGATTAAGAAAGGCAGGGGGAATATTATAATTCTGAAGAAGAAATGAAATTCAAGAAAATAAAAGATACTTTTGTGATTAGCCTAGAGAGAGGAGAAAAGATAATTGAGACACTAAAGCAATTTTGCACAAAACAGAAAATCAAATGCGGCTATTTTTTTGGAATTGGAGCTTTGGGAGAAGTGGAACTAGCTCACTATATAGTTGAAAACAAGAAGTATACTTCAAAAGTTTTCAAGCAGCCATTGGAAATAACAAACATTAACGGCAATATAACAACAATGAGCAAAGAAATTTATCTGCACTCCCATATTACATTGAGCGATGAGGAAATGAAAACTATAGCTGGGCACTTGAAAGAAGGCGTAATTTCTGCAACATGCGAGATTATATTGGTAAGGCTAGATACGTCAATCAACAGGAAATATGATGATTTTACTGGTTTAAATCTGCTTGATTTGTAATTCAATCAAAACCAAAAACCTTATAAAAGATAGTAGTTATACATTTTACAAAGGGGGGTTGGTCATGACTGCTGAAAAAGAGATTGTTAATTACTGGTACAACAAAAAGGGGCTTTTTACGATAAATAATATAAAGACAAATAGCAATAGAGATATTGGAATTCTTGCTTTAAAATTCGACAAAAACATTGTTAATGAGGTTTATCATATTCAAGTAAGCTGTTCTATAACAAACAACATATCAGAGACTACAAATCTTGACAAATCAGTAAGCAAAATTATTGATGAAAAGTTTGACGACAAGGCAATTTCAGAAACAATAAGCAGCCAAATCAAGCAATTTTTAATCCAAAAGCCGAGAGTCAAGAAAATAATTATTATTGGGGCAATGCCGAGGTCAAGAAAAAGTGATATAATAAAAAAATTTAATGAGAAGGAAGTCGAGGTTATTGAATTTGAGAATATTCTTTATGAGGTTATAGAAAGACTTGACACCCAATATTACAGGAATGACATAATAAGGACATTGCAGCTTACAAAGTTCCTGCTATTGAGCGAGCCTGCAAAGCTTGCAAAGATACTTGCCAATGATTCGTTCACTTCGAGCTCGAGAAAGGAGTTTTTATCCAATATTTTGAGCAACGATGATATTGTCAAGGAGTTTAGAAAAACAAATATTGAAAGATTAAGCGCAATCTTGAGAAGCTCCGGATTGAAAGCATCAGAACTAGCCGAAATGCTTGAACATAATGTTTTAAATAAGAAAACAAGAAAAATGTTTTTAACTTCTTTGATGGAACAGGAAAGTATGAGGAAGCTTATCAAGCCAAAGAAAACTAGGAAATTGGAAACGACTTTGGGGAAGTTTTTTTAGGATTAATTCATTATTTTTTGACACATTTACCAGAATACCCATAGATTTCCTTACATCTGCCTTCTAGTATTCCCCATGCAGGACAATTCATTAGAAATTCTCCATTTCTATCATAATAGCTTATGCTTCCGTCAACTATTCCCTTCGAGTATGTATAATAAATTCCATTCTCACAATAATAATAAGTATATTTCAGCCCAAAATCTTTTTGTCCAAGAACAAAAAATTTATAAAAGCCAATTGAAATGGTTACGACAATAACAAAAGATACAATAAATAAAATAATCTTATTTGATTTTTTCATTCAATTAGAAATTGAATTTGTGATTATAAATAACTTTCTATAGCTTCAATTTATCCTTTTCTCATCATCTTCACAACTGAATCAACAGCCCTTATCGCATATTCCTCAACCCTTTTTTCAGCCTGCTGCCAAGTGATGTTTGGGCCTGAAATACCAAGAGAAACAGGCTTTCCATATTCGCATGACAAGTCCATGAGCTTTTTTGCTATTGCATGTGCAATAACCATGTCATGGTCTGTGCCGCCCTTTATGATTGTGCCGATTGTTACAACGCCATCTATATCTTTTTGCTCCAATAATTCCTTTACAGCAAATGGTATTTCAAAAGAGCCGGGCACTTCGATAACCTTCACAATTTTGGCTCCTGCTTCTTTTGCTCTTTCCTGAGCCCTTTTACTCATTTCGCCTGTTATTTCGCTATTAAATGTTGAAACAACCATTCCAAGTTTTTCTGTCATTTTATTCCTATAGGGCCTTCATTAGATTTGCCTTGCCTTTTGCCCATTCCAGCAAATTTTGTAAGCTCTGTTTTTCCATTAAGCAATGCCAATGCATTTAAAGCATGCTTTTCAGCCCTGTTTCTTGCTATGCTATATATTTCTTTCTCTGTATTTGCCTCGTCCATATGTACAAAAACTTCAAGAATATGCTTGTTTGTCATCAACTGCGCCTGCTGCAATCCAAGAGACGCTTCATGAGAGCATTGCTTGTCAATTGGCATTTTGCCAGCCATTCCAAAAGCAATAACAATATCGCATTTATCTTCTTCAATCAGCTTTTTGCATGCAACTGGCAGGTCCTTAAACCCAGGCACAGTATATCTTATTATTTCTGCTTTAGAGTTCTTCTTTATCATATCAATGGCGAACTTAACCATGTCTACTCTTGCAAATGTTGTGTCTGCAATTCCTATTTTTGCCATAGTAATTCAATTTTTATTTTATCCCCATCTTTAAGCTTTAGTTCTGATTTTAGATGAATTGGGGCAATAAACTCTATAATATCCTTATGCTTTGTCAAATCTGGAATAATTATTGAACCATCTATATTTTTAATCTTTGCTTTATAGCAACTTGCTCCTCCAAATGTTTTATTGATTGATTTAAAGCCATTGATTTTTATTGGTGTAATATTTTTTAACAAATCCGTTTGCTTTTTTCCAACTTTTAAATTCAATGTGCCAGGGTATGCTATAAAGCCGAGTTTATTTTTAATTTCTTTTTGATAGTGATGCATTGACATGAAATAAGTTCCTTCCCCAAAGCCTTTGACAATAACACCATTAATAAATTTTTTATTCACCATAACATTTTAGTAGCTCAATTTCGCTTATAAAGCTTATGGCAGTAATTTAAATAATTTTAAAAATTAAAAAAAAACTCAAGAAATTATCTCATATTCACCTACTGATATGCCATAACCTACATATTGTAAAGTAAACCGAATTCTATTACCTTCTTCTAATCCAGGCAAAACTTTTTCTGGTGGGCATTTTGCAGTATAATATGTATAGACATAATAACCGTCTTCTATAGGAATTTTATTTAATTTTTCTATTTCTGAATCTGAAAGTGACTTTGGCAATTTTGGCTCTTCTTTCTCAATTGATTTATTTTCTTCATAATATTGTTCCGATATTTGTGCTTCTAAGCTAACACACCTAACTTTTGCTGGTCTAGCAGTATACACAAATCCTGCGCGCGCCTCTTGACTCTCTACAAAACTATCATATTCAATTTCAGGATTACGCTTATGTTCAATGATTTTATCTATTCTAATATCACCATGGTCGGAAGGTTTTGTAGCTACAGAACAAATTTCTTCTTCTCTTGGGCATAAGTCTAATTTAGTTAAAGATAAGATAGTTGCCTCCATTGTAACTTCATCATATGGGACAGCTCGGTCTTCTTTACTAATTGATGCAGATTTTGTGCACCCATTTATTAGGATTAATCCAATTAATGCCCAAAATAATACATTTTTAGTTGACATATACATTTAGGAATTTAGATTATATATAAAATTATCTAAGATTTCAATTTTATTTGAAGTTATGGATTTTTTGCGCAAAGCTTTTTAAACCTGCAAAATATTCTGAAATTGGATGGAAGACAAGAAACTGCTCATTGTCGGCATAGATCCGGGTACAACCACGGGCTATGCAGTTCTTGACATTGAAGGCAGCTTGGTTCATTTGGATTCTTCAAAACAGCTTGACTTGAAATTACTAATTTCTGAAACAGTGAAGCTTGGCAAAGTTGTTCTGGTTGGAACAGATAAGGAAAAGATTCCCCACTTGGTTGAAGCGTTTGCCGCAAAATTTGGCGCGAGGATTGAAAGCCCAAAAGAAGACCTCAAGGTTGATGAAAAAAGAAAAGTGGTAAGTGATTTTAATTTCGATGACGATCATCAAGCCGATGCCTTGGCGTCCGCTTTGTTTGCCCACAGGGCGGAAAAAGCTTTGCTCGACAAAATAGAATTCTTTGTTGAGGAAAATAAAAAGCATCATATCAAAAACAAAATAAAAGAGCTTGTGATTACAAAGCGGATAAGCATAAAAAATGCCGTGGGCATAATTGAGAAAAAGGATGAAGAATCCCAAATAATAGAGAAAGTAATAGCTGAAAAAAGGCTGAATGAATCAGACTTTTTGAGATTATATGATAAATTAAAAAAATACAAAACAGATATAGGATTAATCAGGAAATATAATAATAATTTAAGGAAAAGGATAAGAAATCTGGAAAAACAAACCAAAACAGAAGAGCCAAAGAATAAAAAAACTGTTGACTTCAAGGAAAACAGGATAAGATTTCTTGATAACCTGGTTAAATCAAAAGAAAAAGATGCAGAACATCTAAGATTATTAATCGGCAGGTATAACCGCATAATATCCCATATCAATGATTTTTATATATTAAAAAATCTTGAAACATTGGGCATAAATGAATTTAATTTCAAAAATAAGATGCTTAATATCCAAAGAAATGATATCATTCTTGTGAATAATCCAAGTATTGTAAGTGACCGTGTCGTTGCTCTGCTAAAAAACAATGTTTTTGTGATTGTGCATAGAAAGCCGATAAGCAAAGAGATTGAGAATAGGCTTCCATTTATATTTATTGATGCCGCTAAACTCAAAATCGATGAGTATGGCTATTTTGGATTTGTTGAAAAAAGGCATTTCGATATTGAAAAGAGCAAGGTAAATTGGGTTAACAAGATTATTGAAGATTACAAAAAGGAGAAAGCGCAGTTAGCGTAGTTCTTTGCCCCTTATCGTAACCTTTTTTCCCGTCTTCAAGTTCCTTGCAAATATCTTCCTGCCAATGCTTAAAAGCCTGACTTTTTCTCCCCTTATTGAAACTATGTCGCCCGCTTTGTGCTTTGAAAGCCTGAATAAGGCGTTAATCCTGTACAGTTCCTTGCCCTGCCGGTTTTTTGTATGTAGTTTTGAGCTTATATTCAGCTCGCCTCCAAAAATGTCCTTCAGCTTCTTGCCCAATATTCTGATAAATTTCTGGGAGGTTAGGTAAAGGTCCATGCCGTTTGGAAGTTTCGCTATTCTGGTTACAGCAACATCATTTCTCTTTTTGATTTGATTATTTACAAAATCAAGAATTTCGTCATTTATGTCCCTGAGCTGCAATATGCCTTGGTAATAATTTGAACGCGGTATTTTCATTTTAATGTATGTAAAAGCAAAACCTTTTTATTCTTTTTGTAAAGAATGCAGCTTATGAGGCGTAACTTGAATAAACAATTGAAGAAGTTATGGTATTTCGTATGGGAAGACAACAGCATTTGGAGCTGGATCGCCAACATTGTAATCTCGTTCATTCTTATTAAATTTATAGTTTATCCCGGCTTGGGGTTATTATTGACTACCTCACACCCTGTTGTGGCGGTTGTAAGCGAGAGCATGGAGCATAACAATGGATTTGGCGGGTGGTGGGAAAAATCCGGCAGATGGTACATTGATAATGGCATAAAAAAAGATGTTTTTGAATATTTCCCGCTGAAAAACGGCTTTAATAAGGGTGACATAATGATTCTGAAAGGCAAAAATGCTGAAAACATTAAGATTGGGAATGTTATTGTTTTCTGGAGCGCTAAAAGAGACCCCATAATTCATCGCGTAGTTAAAAAATGGCAGCTTGACAATACCTATTATTTCCAAACCAAAGGCGACAATTACAAGACAAATCCCGTGTCAATAAAAAGCGCTTTTTTGGACGAAACCAATATAAGTGAGGAGCAGATAGTTGGCAATGCAGTTGCAAGAATTCCTCTTCTTGGCTACATAAAGATATGGTTTGTTGAGTTGTTTGTAGAGCCTCTTAAAACGGTTATTGAAGCAAAAAAAAGTTAAATTTATATAGGATTGTCAAAGTTCTT